>WNFN01092355.1_pt1 | contig 11869 bp, 9 predicted proteins | sample 5400161 | NCBI WGS metagenome assembly WNFN01 (sample SAMN13153353, study PRJNA577476) | soil metagenome | isolation source: 80 cm saprolite on Douglas fir-dominated hillslope | place: USA:California | collected 2013-09-17
GCCAGGCCGCCGTTCGGCGCGATAATGCACCGGTACGGGGCGCGAGCGGCCATGCAACGTCAGCTCGCCGGTGACCTGACTCTCCACCGGCGAGCCCTCCTTGGGAAATTTGAGATCGGCCCGCATCACGCGCAGCGTGGCATCAGGGAACTTGTCCACCTCGAGCGACTCGCGCAGGTGGCGGTTGCGCAGGCCGATACCGGTGTCGATCGGCGCGAGCGGCACCTTGAAGAGGAGCGCGGAGGGCTCGTCCTCGAGCGAGACGTCCTTGCACTTGCCCTCGATGCGCAAGCCGGCCGGACCGCGGGCGAGGACGGTTACGTCGCCCTCCCGCTGCAGAGGCGGTGCTCCTTGTACAACCGACGACGCCACCAGGAGCGAAGTGAGCAAATTGCGCGCGCTCATCGGCAGATGCCTCCCGGACGCGGCTACTGCACCGCGGGGTCAATGTTGAACCAGTTACCCAGGCCGGGCGGGAAGGTCAGTCCCAGATCGTCGCCAGGTAGCCGGTCGTCGGCGAAGTAATACAGGGGATGGCCGTCGATGGCGGACTGCTGCAGGTTGTCGCTCGCGCGCGTGAAGACGGTGATTCGCGCGGGGTTGATGTTGCTTTCCACCACCGTGGTGCTCGCAAGAAAGATTGGCCAGTTGCCAACGCACGTAGTCCGATCGCCGGCCGTGCCGAGGCAGGCACTCCGAGGCGGGTTCCCAACCGTGTCCTGGGCGAAAAAGTAAAGACTGCGGCCCGCGCCATCGGTGAGGCGATGCCTTCCCGCCGCATTGAGCGTCATCATCGTGTAGAACGGGCTGCGCACCACGAACCAGTCGGGGATGGCCTCGCCGCCGATGGCGCCTGGATTGGCGTCGGGCCTGAAGTAGTACAGGGGAAAGCCCTTATAGGTAGTCTGCGTCGTGCCGTCGGCGCGGGTAAACTGCCCGACGTCGCTCGCATTGATCCCCTGCACGTTGGTGGTAGCGGCGTTGAAGACCGGCCAGAGGTAGATGCATGAGGTTGGATCACTGGGCGAGCCTCCGCAGTTGGAGACGGCGGGATTGCCGCCGCCCGCCGGCAGGTCCAAAGCGAAGAGGTAGAGCGTGCGGCCGGTGCCGTCGACAAGGTAATTGCCGAACCGGGGACTCATCCCCAGCATCATCGAGATGGCCCCCTGCCCTCCATCGGGCGTTGGTCCCCCAATCGGTGTTCCGCCGTCAGTGTGGATAGGGTTGTTGGTGCCATCGCACGCGACCGCCAGCGCAGCCAGCAGCGCGGCGCCCCAAACGCATCTCATTCGATTCCATCGAGTCATGTGTCCATCCCTGATTCAATCGCCGGCGAAATTGCTCGGCGTACACATCGAGGATGGAATCAGGGGTCGAGACTATTCCCGCTGCCTCTTGATCGCGGTTGCAGGAGGCGTGAAAGTCTCAGTGAGACATTGGATCCTTAGCCGGAGCTCGAGCGGAGCAATTCGAGCCGGCTCTCGCCGGAGTGCCTGGGCAACGCTCCGCTGGACCACGAGCTCGGACTGGCACCGGGCACATCCCGACACGTGGGCCGCAATCAACTGGTGCGTGTGGCCGGGCAGCTCATCGTCGGCGAACGCACCGAGCAGTTCCCGGACCTCGTGGTGGAGACAGCTCCGCGGCATAGGCGCCTCCCGTCCACTGATAGATGACTTACCTGCGCGTTCTATTCCCCCTGGCTTCGCCGGCTCCCGCTTTCTTCCTTCGCGGCGCGCATCTCGAGCAACACCGCGGCGAGCAGCCGCCGGCCGCGGCTGATGCGGCTCATCACCGTGCCGATCGGGACCCTGGTAACCCGGGCAATCTCCCGGTACTTCAGCCCGTGAAGGTCGGAGAGTTCCACCGCCTCGCCAAACTCCTCGGGAAGGGAGCGCAATGCTTCGCTCAGCTTGCCGAGCTCGAGCCGCGCCAAGACCTGTTCGAGCGGCGACGGCGCATCGCTCGCCACCATCTCCTCATGCACCGCCTCGAGCTCGGTGATCACGAGCAGGTTCCGGCGTCTGCTGCGAATGCGGCCCCGCTGCATCGCGATCGTGCGCAGGATCTTGCAGAGCCAGGGAAACACGGCGTCCGGATTGCGGAGCTGATCGAAAGCCTTCCACGCGCTCAGATACGTCTCCTGGACGTAGTCCTCCGCTTCCTCTCCGTCGCCCCAGCGCGTAGCCAACCCGAGCAGGCGATCGAGATGAGGCAGTGTCAACGACTGGAATCGTGAGTGCTCCGGTTCCCCCTCGATCGCCCCCGCGCGGCGCGCACTCGGCCGCTGCTCGACAGCCATCGAGCTCTCCTTTCTGGTCAACTTTCTTGATGAACGCAGCGTGAAGAAAGCAAGCGCCGCGCCACGGCTAAGTGCCTCAGCAGAGGAGAGTTGGCGTCAGCGAGGTTGCCAACCTATTGGCAATCGACAGCTGTCAGCGGACGCGAAACGAGAGCCGATCGATTTGCAGCGTTTTGATTTTCCACTCGAGCGTCTGGCGCGGAATCCCGAGCTTCGCCGCGGCTCCCGAGGGACCCGAGATCCGGCCGTGAGCCGCCGCTAGGGCTGCCTCAATCAGCTCCTTTTGGCGCTCGGCGAGCGTGGTCACATCGCGTGCCGCCTGCTTGGACAACGGGCGCGGTTTTCTCTTCAACCACGACTCATCGATCGCGAACGTCTCGCCATCGCATAAGACCACGGCGCGCTCGATCACGTTCTGCAGCTCGCGAATGTTGCCCGGCCAGTCGTAGGCTTGAAACAATTCCATTGTGTTCTTCTCGATATGGCGGATGCGCTTACGGGCCTTGGTGGCGTAGCGCTCGACCAAATACCGGACGAGGATCGGAATGTCGTCCGCTCGCTCGCGCAACGCGGGGATCCGGATCGGGAAGACATTCAGCCGGTAATAGAGATCCTGGCGGAAGACACCGCTTCCCACGGCAGCCTCGAGGTCGCGATTCGTGGCCGCCAATACCCGCACATCGACGACCAGCGGGTGGCTGGAGCCCACACGCTCTAACTCCCGCTCCTGGAGTACGCGCAGCAGCGCGATTTGCGCCTGGGCAGGAAGGTCGCCGATCTCGTCCAGGAAGATCGTGCCGCCGTCAGCCGATTCGAATCGCCCGAGCCGCCGCTGCAGGGCGCCCGTGAACGCTCCCTTTTCGTGCCCAAACAGCTCGGAGGCGATCAGCGACGTTGGGATGGCCGCGCAATTCACGCCGATGAAGCCTCGGGTCGAGCGCCTCGACCGCTTATGAATCGCGCGTGCCACCAACTCCTTGCCCGTGCCGGTCTCGCCCGTGATCAGTACCGTGGTATCGGTCTTGGCCACCTTCGCGACTTGGGCCAAGACGCGCTTCAGGGCCGGGGATGAGCCGACGATCTCCTCGAACATCGAGTAGCGGTCGAGGTCTTCCCGCAACGCGAGATTTTCGTTGCGCATCCGCTCTTCGGCCTGCTTGCGATCGTTGATATCAGTGCCCGTGGCGTACCAGCGAACGATGTGCCCCTGCTCATCCCGTAACGGGTTGTAGCGGAGAAGGAACCAGCGATAGTTTCCGTCGTGGCGCCGGGCGCGTACCTCGTACTCGAACGGCACCCCGCGCATCAGGCACTCCCGGCGCTGGTCCTCCAGCCGGGCTCGATCGTCCGGGTGAAAAGTTCGGGTCCACAGAGCACCGGCTGTCAGCTCGTCCATCGTGAGCCCGGTGTAGTCGACCACCGCCCGGTTTGCATAAACGACGGTCCCTTCGGGGCTCAGGACGGTGATCGTTTGCGGGATGGCATCGGTAATGCGGCGCAACTCCTGTTCGTCTTGCCGCAGCTTCGCTTCAGCCCGCTTGAGATCTTCAATATCCGTATTCGTTCCGTACCACTGGACGACGTTACCGCGTTGATCGAGTGCCGGCTCGACCCGGACCATGAACCAGCGATATTCGCCGTCGTGGCGCCTCAGCCGTACTTCGAGTTCCCCCGGCTTCCCGGCCGGAAGGATCTCCTCCAGGAACTTGGCCGTCGCTCTCGGGGCATCGTCGGGATGCGCGACGGCTTGAGTGATCTCGGTCGCGGTCATTGGCCGCACAAACTCGCCGTTCCCGCCAGCTCCATACGCTTCCTTCGGCGAGAGACCCGTGTACTCGTGCCAACGTCGATTGAAATAATTGATGGTGCCGTCTGGGTGCTTGCTCCAGGCCTGGACGGGGATCGCGTCGAGGATCGTTCGCAGTCGATCTTCCGAACTCTTGATTTCGGCGAACGCCTTCTTGATCGCGGCCCGCGCCCGTTCTCCCGGCTGGTTCCGGTTATCGATTTTCGTACCTCTCGTTACCAACGAAGAGCGGCTCGCAACCGCCAGTTAAGTCAGACGCCGTTGGACGACCGGCGTTACCGGGGGTGAAATCCGGTTTGGTCTGCCTTTTGTTTTCGTGGCCAGGCCGCATAGCTGAAAAACACAAAGACCGTTGCGAGCGCGACAAGAAGCAGTACCCTTGGTACTAACCAATCCACGGCTTACCTCCAAAATGTTATGGCTGGACGGCCGAGACTGCATTTCGTTACGCAATACAAAGGACATGTAGTGACGACTCCGCGCTGAGCTAGCGAGCTCGGCGGCCCACGGAGGCGCGCTCCAAGATAGCGCCCGCTGCCGCAGTAGCGGCGTAGCATTGCAAAACTGATTTCGCGGTGATTCTTCGGTTTTTTGGAAGTGTGCTATCGAAACTTCCTTATTTACTTCAAGTCCGCAGAGCCTAAATTAGAGGGAACCGAAGCCTTTCGGGCGGTTTGGGATGTTGTCATTGAAACGCATGTTTTATTCGATGAAAGACAGGACTCAGATGGAACAGACCAGAATCGTACTAGCGGGCCTTTGTGCATTTGTTCTAGGGGCTTGCGCGCATCAAGGGCAAGTGACAGAGCAGCAGTTGGCGCGTGTCCCTTCCGGGGGGATGGCAAAGGTTGATGAAGCTCGAACCGAGTTGTCGAGAGCTCAAGATAAGGTCGCTCGACAGGATATTGCGATCACCAGCGCCGAGGGCGAGGTCTCGGTCGCGAAGGACGATGTCCGCGTTGCGGACGCGGGGTCGAATCGGACAGAAACGATGATGAAGAAGGCCGACTTCGACCGCAATGCATCGGCTCAACGAAGCGCGCACCAAGACGCGAGTCTCTCTCGAGCCCAGAAGGAAGCGGCTGAAGCTCATCTTAGCCATTTCTTTTAGAAATCCCGACCCGGGCGGCATGCCTTCGTGCGCGAGCGCCGTTCGGATGGCAACCCCGCCGAGACGGCTTATGTCCTTTACCTGCTGGTCGCCGTGGGTGTGGGAATCGAACGTCGCCAGCTGTTCTAGTGCGGCTTGTCAACGGTGGACTGAAGCCGCTGCGCGGCGAGCGAGCTCACCGTCTGCACCAGCCGGTCGAGGTCCACGGGCTTGGAGAGGTGTTCTTGGAACCCGGCGGCGAACGAGCGCCGCCGATCCTCCTCGCCCGCGAGCGCGGTCAACGCGATCGCCGGCACCTGCGCGTCGAGCGCGGGGCCGACCTGCCGCAGGTCGCGGAGGAAGTCGTAACCGTTCTCGCCCGGCATCGCGATGTCGCAGACGATCAGCTGCGGGTGGAGTTCCGCCACTGCGCGCCTGGCCTCCTCCGCCGACGGGACCGCGCTGACCTCCGCCCCCGCCTGCCTCAGGATCTCCTCCACCGCTGCGCCAGCCGTCTGATCGTCGTCGACGACGAGAATGCGCAGTCCGTGCAGCCCCGTGCCGTTCTCGGGGCTCGCGGTTTCGGGCGCGGCCGGCGTGACGACCGTCTTGTCTTCGATCGAAACGAGGGGTATGGAAACCTCGAAGGTCGCTCCCTTTCCCTTGCCTTCGCTCGTTGCGCGCACCGTGCCGCCGTGCGACTCGACGATGTGCCGCACGATCGCGAGGCCCAGCCCCAAACCGCTATAGCGCCGCGTGGTGGTGCTGTCTTCCTGGGTGAACCGGTTGAAGACGTTCGGCAGGAAGTCGGGATCGATTCCGTTGCCGGTGTCGCGCACCTCGATCAGGGCATCCCATCCGGCGCGCCGGAGGGTGACCGACACTCGTCCGTGCTCGGGAGTGAACTTGACCGCGTTCGCGAGAAGGTTCCACAACACCTGCTGAAGTCGAGTCCGATCCCCCGACACCCGGCCGACGGGCCGATCGACGTCGACCTCGATCCCGATCGACTTCCGCTCGGCTTGCCCGCTGATCGCCTCGATCGCGGCCTGGGTGACGGCGGCGAGGTCGACCGCCTCCCTCTCCATCTTGAATTTCCCGGTGACGATGCGCGAAACGTCGAGCAGATCGTCGATCAGCTGCGCTTGGGTCTTGACACACCGCTCGATCGCCTCACTGGCGCGCTTGATCCGACCCTCGTCCCCGCGGCGCATCATCTGGGCGTGCAGGAGCATGCTCCCGAGCGGCGTGCGTAGCTCGTGCGAGAGCGTGGCGAGGAACTCGTCCTTCGCGCGGTTGGCGCGCTCCGCTTGCTCCTTGGCGGCGCGGGCCTCGACCAGGAGGGACGCGCGCTCCGCCTCGGCCTGCTTGCGCTCGGTGATGTCCTCGATCGCGAGGAGGACCATGGGCACGCCGGCGTGCGCCTTGACCGTGTGCGCCGAGAGGGAGAGCCACCTCTTCCGGGCGGCGAAGTCCAGCTCGACCTCATGGCCACGGAACCCGGACCCCGGGGTGAGGAACAGGCCCTCGAGCACGGACCGGATCTGCGGGATGTCCAACGCCCCGCCCTTCCATTCGAACGGCGTCTTCCCTTCGGTGCTCTCCGGCGTCACCGCGAGCCCGGCATAAAACGCCTCGTTCGCGGAGAGCACGCGCAGGCGCTCGTCGAGGACGACGAGAGGGACCTGCACCGCTTCGACGATCCCGGCGGCGTAGTCGCGCGCCCACTCCGCATCGCGTACGTTGTGCTTGAGCACGTCGATGTCGACGAGCGAGACCATCGCGCCGTCGATCCGGTTGTCGGCCGTCCGGTAGGGACGGATCTGCATCCGGTAGAAGCGGCCCTCGCGGTCCTCCACCTCGGACTCCTTCAACGAGCCCGTGGCGATCGATTCCGCGATCCGCTGGTCGAGATCCGTGACGTCAACGTTCGGCTTGATGTCGTCGATCGGCCGGCCCAGGTCCGAAGGGAGGACGTTCATCAGGCTGCGGGCCTTGGGCGTGAAGCGGCGGATGCGCCGCTCGACATCGAGGATCATCACCGGCAGATCGACGGTGTCGAGGAGGTTGACGAGATCGGCGGTGACCTGCTGCAGTTCCTGGTTGCGGCTGTGCAGCTCGTCGTTGACGGTGATCAGCTCCTCGTTCGATGACTGCAGCTCTTCCTTGGCCGTCTCCAGCTCCTCGTTCAGGCTCTGGAGCTCCTCGTTGCCGGAGATCAGCTCCTCGTTGGCGGAGCCGAGATCGTCGTTGGTCCGGCCGCGCTCCTCGAGCAACGATTGGAGGTATTCCTTCGTTGCCGCGAGCTCGCGGCGCAGCTTGGTGACGTCTCCGAGCCCAGCGGCGCGGGCCGGCCCGGGCGCGCTCCCCTTCAGGACCTTCTCCGCGGAGTCTTCGAACAGCACGACGTAGAGCGGCTCCTTTGCGCCGGCGAACCCGGTGATCGGGATGACGACCACGTCAGAGGTACGAGTCGAGCCGTTGTCGCCGATCGCGACGCTGTGCTTGCGGACCGGCGCCATCTCCTTCTTCGCCTGCGCGAACGCGTCCCGCAGCGGCGAGAGCAATCCCGGCCGCGCCATCTTGAGCAGGTTGTTCTTGCCAGGAGAAGCCGATCGACGTACCTCGTCACCTCGGCCGTCGAGCGATGCTGCTCGAGCGAGACGCGGTCGAGCACCTGACCGGCGATCGGCTGTCCCTTCGCCGGCGGCGCGAACCGCAGCCTGCTCGGCAGTGTCGTCCGGGCGAAGATCTTGTTCGTCCTGTCGGCGGGGGAAAAGAAATGGCCGAAGCCCACCACGCCCTCGGTGCGCCCGAGTACGAGGTAGCCGGGCTGGTTGAGGCAGTAGTGGAAGGTCGCGACGATCCGCTTCTGAAGCGCGGCGGCGAAGTAGATGAGGACGTTGCGGCAGGCGATCAGGTCCAGCTTCGAGAAGGGCGGGTCACGGGCCAGGTCGTGCCGCACGAAAACGCACAGCTCGCGCACGATCTTGTGGATGCGGTAGCCGCCGTCCGCTTGGACGAAGTACCGCCTCCTGCGCTGCTCGCTCAGCTCGCGTACGATGCTGTCGGGGTAGAGGCCCTGGCGCGCAGTGCGGATCGCCCGCTCGCTGATGTCGGAGCCGAAAATCTGGAGCGGGCGCGGCAGGGGCGACTCGTCCATGAACTCGAGGAGCGCGATCGCGAGCGAGTACACCTCCTCGCCAGTCGAGCAGCCGGCGACCCAGATCCGGATCGGCGCGCCCTCCGGGCTGGGTCGCAGCATCTCCGGGAACACGCGCTTCTTCAGCGCCTCGAAGACTTCCAGGTCGCGGAAGAAGGAGGTGACGTGGATGAGGATGTCCTCGTGAAGCAGCCGCGCTTCCTGCGGATCTTCCCGGAGGACGCGAAGGTAGTCGCCCAGGCTGTTCGTCTTACGCACCGCCATGCGCCGTGCGAGGCGGCGGTGCAAGGTTGCCGGCTTGTACTCGGTGTAGTCGACCCCGACGGCTGCGCGCACGACGAGGAAGATTTGGTCGAGCACATCCTCCTCCACTTGCTCCGGGGGCAGCTCGGGATCGACCGTGAGGTAGGGATGCCGGCTCAGCCGGACGAGCTCCTCGGCGAGCAGCGGGAGGGGCAGCGTGTAATCGACCACGCCCGCGTCGATCGCGCTCTGTGGCATCCCGCTGAACTTCGCGGATTGCGGATCCTGCACCAATGTGATCCCGTTCTCGCCCTTGATCGCCCGAAGCCCCGCGGTCCCGTCCGAGGCGGTCCCAGAGAGGACCACCCCGATCGCCTGGCTGCCGCGCTCGTGCGCCAGCGAGCGAAGAAACGAGTCCACCGGCAGGTGGGGCTGCGGCCCGCGCTCGACCAGCACCAGCTTCTCGCCAGAGAGCGCGACATCGGCGTTCGGCGGAATCACGTAGACGTGGTCGGGCTCGACCCGCATGCCGTTCTCGACCTGCAGCACCCTCATGCTGGTCGCCTTGCCGAGCGCTTGGCTGAGGAAGCTCGAGTGGGCCGGATCGAGATGCTGGATGGCGATGAACGCCATTCCGGTGTTCGCCGGAAGCGTCCTGAGGAGCTGCGTCAGCGCTTCCAGCCCGCCGGCGGAGGCGCCAATGCCCACGATCGGGAACGGGGGTCGACCGCCGCGGGCGGCCGGACGCAGCTCGGCTGGGTGCTGGTTCTTCTTTGATCGCAGTGACTTCGCTCTAGTCTGGCCCATGGCTCCTCACGTCCCGCGCTCCAACACTGGAGACGTCCGCCCGCTAGGCGTCCCGAACTAGATGGCGTTTCAATAGACACCTCGCCAAGCGGCCTGTCAATGCCACGGCGGCTTGGAACTCTGATCGGGAGCGGGCTGAAGCTCGATTGCAACGTTTCAACGAGGGCGTGCCTACCTTGTCTCCATGCGCAAATGATTTTCGGAGGCTGACGCCCGAGGTGCTCGAGTCCTCGCGGGGAAGTGCCTCGATCAGGTCGAATCGCGACTTTGATCACCCCGTCTTTTCGCTCCCCGAAGAGCGCGTAGGCCTTTTGAATTTCGTCCAGTGAAAAGCTGTGGGTCAGCAGCGGCGTCAGATCGACGCGGCGGTTCCGGACCAGCTCGATGAGCCGCCGCATTCTTTCCTTCCCTCCGGGGCAGAGTGTGGTGACAATTCGTTGATCTCCGAGGCCCGCGGCAAACGCGTCGTACGGCATCTGAAGCTTCCCTGAGTAAACCCCGAGGCTGGAGAGGATTCCGCCTGGCCGCAAGCATCGAAGCGCGGTCTCGAAGGTCGCTTGCGTTCCGAGCGCTTCGATCGCCACGTCCGCCCCGCGTTGGGTGAGGCGTTTCACCTCGGCGACCACGTCCGTTTCAGCCCGTATTGCTCCACGTTCAGTCGTGCGTGCCGGTCATCGATCGGTTGCCATCGGAGATGAGGATTGAGCACCATTTCCGGAAAGGAAATGATCTCCCCCCAGTACCTGAGCCCCGCTCCCTGATCGATCTCGGGACCGCGCCCATCGGCGACGGTGATGATCCCGAGCAGCCGAATGAGCATATTCCCCCTTGGCGTCGACGAATTTGTCCCTTGCCATCATGTGGACGAACGGCGCGAGCTTCGCTCGTGCCACCCACACGAAGCCGGGGGGCTCCATGGCATACGCCTGCTCGGACTCGAACGGCATCCATGGCTTGTCAGCGGCCATGCGGATTTCACCGCGCTGCCTCACGATCGCGACCTTGATGATGGGCTTGCGCCAGGTGCGCGAGACCTCGGTACTTCCGCACCGGGTCCGGCAAGGCGTTCAATTGCGCCGCGACCGCCACGCTCGAGGGCGCCGCCCGGCCACGATCGAGCAGCTCTGCCTTCTCTACTTCGTAGCGCTTTCTAAATCGGCTCGTCCCGACAGACGCGGCAAGGCCGGCGTTTGTAGGCAACTGGCGAAGCGATCAAAGTGAGTCGAGATTTCCTGATATTTTCCGAGTGTTCGTCAAGCGCGAAAAAAAATTGTGTGTGATTGGCAGGTCATGCGCGGCAAACCGCACGAACTACCCTACAGGATGACAATTGCCGCCACGCTCGCACTCGATTCATGCCCAGGCAGACAAGGCGTTCCTGGTACCGACAAATCGTGACTTCATATTCTTTAGGGCCATGGGCCTTCGACCGAGTCTAGCAGCAGGGACGGACGGCTTTGTCATCGCAGAGATCGAATGGGTGCTGACCACATTCTAGTTGTGGATGACGATGCAGACATCCGGTATGCGCTGGTCGAGGCACTTGAAGGCGAGGGATACGGCGCGTTGTCGGCGGCGAATGGACTCGAGGCACTCGAAGTGCTTCGGATCTTGCCGAAACCGCCCTCGGTGATTCTCTTGGACCTGATGATGCCGGTGATGGACGGATGGCAATTTTGCGTTATGGAAGACCTGGTGGCAACGGTAGGCAGGTTCTGCAAAGACATCTAAAAGCTGGCAACGGAGCTTCGAGGGCGGATAGAGTCACGTCCCTTGGGTTTGAGTAGTGCCCGGAGGCAACAATGGCAGGAGTTCTCCTGATCGACGACGACCCGGATATCCGAGACAGTTTGTCTGATGTCCTGACGGAGGAGGGCTACCCGGTTGCTACGGCGTGTAACGGGCTCGAAGGCTTAAAGAAGCTCAAGACCGATTGCACACCCTGCGTGATTCTTCTGGACCTGATGATGCCGGTGATGGACGGTTGGCAGTTTCGCGCGAAGCAGCTTAGCGAGCCAGAGCTGGCGCAGCTTCCAGTGATAATCCTTTCAGCCGTGACCGAGATTCGACGCCACGCCGCCGAGATGAAAGCCGCTGACTTCTTAGTCAAGCCCTTCATGCTCGAGCGGCTTCTTAGCGCGGTTCAGCGCTACTGCTAAAAGCGCGTGACAGTTCGGCGAGGTCATGCCGCTCAAAAGCCGTTTTCAGGGCGTCCACGGCTCGATGTTGAGACGGACAAGCGTAGTCGTTCCGCTGCCGGTGCCCACCACCTCGTTCCGAAGGTTTCTGGTTTGGAAAGTGAAAGGGCCATCCATCGTGTCCCCATCCGGACCATGTCGCAGGGTGAGAACGAATTGAATCGCGGCAACACCGACGTGTTGTCCGACGAAAAACTCGCCATAGAGGTTGGGGTCGGTTCTTTCGCCCGCGAAGAGCAACCGCTTGAACGTTCCGGCA
>WNFN01238355.1_pt1 | contig 11869 bp, 9 predicted proteins | sample 5400161 | NCBI WGS metagenome assembly WNFN01 (sample SAMN13153353, study PRJNA577476) | soil metagenome | isolation source: 80 cm saprolite on Douglas fir-dominated hillslope | place: USA:California | collected 2013-09-17
CGAGGCCAGAAAACCTTACGATGTCTTGATTCGTGTGCGCGCTGCCGGTATTAATCCGGTCGACTGCCGAGAATCGAAAACTCGATGTCCAACCTTTTCGGGGCACTTGGCGCAAAGGATAGATTCTTTGTTGTCTCCAGGATCAGATGCAAAGGAAGCGACCCACGATCCCCACGGCCCAATGGATCATCGCCGGTTGCAAAGGCAGAAATTTGCAACGGCCAATCGGAATGAAGGACACGAACCTCCATTGTGCCTTCCTTTGATATCAGCCGATCGCTCCGAACATTGTCTAAAATCGAGGTCTTGATGCGATCCGACGGAGTCGGCACCGCCATCCAGAGACGGCGGACCGTCACTGACCTGGATGGCGTGATGACCTCCGACCGACGAAGACCATTCTTTGTGAGTGACCAAGTGACTTCCGTCACGAGACCTGGGTCAATGGTTTCGCCCGCTTTGGCTCCGACGACCACCCAACGCTTCCATACGGCAGTGACACTTTTCCCATCCAAGGACGGATGAATTTCATCTGCGCCGTCCGCGGCAGCGATTGTCGTTCCGTCTTCCATCTCAAGGAACGGCACGAGGCACGGATAAGGTTTCTCGACCGGAACCGCAAAGCCAGGCAGACCGTGCGGCGCCGGCTCGTAATCGGAGGTAGCTCCACGCGGCCCTGTTACGAACGGCAAGGCAAAATGCATCTCTCCTTGTCGAACCACCCACACTCCAAACTTTCGTCCCAAATCGTTGCGGAAATAGACGAAACGGGCGACGTTGGCGAGAGTGAGATGCGAAGAAAAGCCTGTGATATTTTCTTTTGCCAGCACATTCGTAAATTGCTTGTGGGCATCAATAACCTTTGCAAGGAAGGTGGTGGTTTGCTGCCACTCGCGCTCCCTGGTGATGTAACCGTAATCTCCCCGGCCAAACGCAAAGACCGAGAGAAGATGAGTTTCGTCCTTGAAATCATTGCGCAGCCAGCGCCATGCAGCGTAATACGCCGAAGCAATTTGCGGGAGCGGCGCTGGGCGGAACTCGGGATATTTTCCAACGAAGGCAGCGATTTCCATTGTATCCATGTAACTGATCGCCCCGAGGCTGCGTCCCCAGGAATAACCGTAGCCGTCCGGCGACAGCAAATCCCACCACAGTTTCATTTGCTCCTTAAGCGACGGCGCGACGGCCTTCATAAGGTCATCACGCCCCGCGAGTGCCGCAGCATCATAGAGGGCCCTGGCGTACTCATTGGAATAGCGATCGTACCGGCCGGTCGGCAGTGCATCGTCTGCAAAGAGTGCGCCGCCGGTGAATTGTGATGCCGCCCGATTCAGCAGGTCATCCAGTGAGTCGCGATCCTTGTTGAGGCCGAGTTCGTAGTCAATTGCCGCGATGCGCGCTGCAACACCAAAATAGTTTTCGGGGAGATGGATTAGCTTGTGATTCTTTGAATCATAAAATCGGCCTGGGTCAAGTAACGCGAGATACGCTTGCCTCTCTTCGGAAGACAACCCCTGCCACAATGCATTGTGCTTCAGGTTTGTCCCAAAACATTCGAGAGCCATCGCTGCATAAAGTTGCGCCCAGGTTTTTCCTCCGTGGTCCAATTCGACCTGAGCCATTTTTCCAATCATTTGCGGGACGTCATGGCCCGCAATTGTCTTCGTCCCCATAAACTCCGAATAGGCGCCGAGAGTTCGCATGAAGGTCCCCCAGGAAAACTCTCCGATGGTCAGCGCGCCAACGACGCGGTCCGGCGGCGGCTCAAGAGTCTTAATGTCGGAAACATGGGCCGTCACCTCTCTCTGGAGAAAATCTTGGATTTGCCGATCGAGTTCCGAAGTCTGGATTCGCGGTTCGTCATGTTGTATTTGCGCGAACGAATCGCAACTCACACAGAGAGGACCGGCAAGAAGTAATCCGAGCATTTTTACTATCTGGAATGTTTTTTTTCGCATCGTGCGCCGATCAATCGCTCGTGAATTGAGGTGGCCTGCTTCCCGACAGCCATACGCTGAGCAGACTAGGTAACAAAAACGCTTCAACGAATGTAGTCTTCTCTGCACGGCGTGAATACGTCGACTACCCGAGAGTCCTCGATTGCGGATGCACCGTGCTCCACGCCGCCGCGCACAACGAAAGTGTCACCCGTTCGAACGTCGACTGTCCTTCCCTGGCACGTAATCTTGAGGTGCCCGTGCACGACATACACGACTTGCTCATGCGGGTGGCTGTGCACCGTCCCCACCCAGCCTTTCACCATTTCATGCTCCGCAAGAAACAGTTTGTCGTTGTAGGCAAGCACGCGGCGTTTCAGCCCGCTTTCCGGCGCTGACTCCTTGCCATTTTCGTGAGTTACCACCACGAAATCGGGAAAAGTTTTTGTTGGCGCGTTCATTTGCATTCTCCAATTTACTCGGGCCACTCACACTGCGGCAGAAGCCTCTCTCTTTGCGTGATCCTTGCCCGCGTGTTTTCCTCAACGAGCCAACCAGCCTCCGTCCACGGCAAGAACATGTCCGTGCACATAGTCGCTGGCGGATGAACATAAGAATATCGCGGCGCCTGCGATGTCCAGCGGCTCACCCCATCTAGCCGCGGGAATCCTCTCCAGAATTTGGCGGCTGCGAACCGGATCGTTACGCAGCACCGTTGTGTTGTCCGTAGCCATATACCCGGGGGCAATCGCGTTCACGTTGATCCCTTTGGAAGCCCATTCGTTCGCAAGCGCTTTCGTCAACTGCGCAACGCCACCCTTGGCCGCGGCATAGGCGGGCACCAGAATTCCTCCCTGAAAGGAAAGTAGAGAAGCAATGTTCAAGATTTTGCCGCCTGTCCCTTTTTGCAGCATGTGCCAACCAGCAAGCTGTGAAAGGCGAAACACCGCCGTCAAGTTCACGGCGATCAGTTCATCCCAGAATTCCGTGGGATATTCCGAGGCAGGCGCCCTTCGAATCACTCCGGCGTTGTTCACAAGAATGTCGATGGAACCAAACTCCGCGACTGTTTTTTCGATAAGACCGGGGTACACCTTCGAATCCGCCAAATCTCCGGAAAAATAGAAAGTCTTGCGGCCCGCTGCAAGAATTTCGGCACATGGAGGACCCGGTTTCGGATCCCGCCCGTGGCAACCCACGTTTGCGCCGGCCTTTGCCAGAGCCACAGCGATTGCGGCGCCAAGTCCTCTGTGCGATCCCGTCACGAGGGCATTCTTGCCGTTCAATTGGAAGGCTTCGAGGCTCATCGATTCGCTCTTTCCTGATTCGCGCAGGGAATGAAAATCGCTTACTTACGGCCTACTTCCAATCCGGACCCGCCCTGTTGAAACCCCGGCTGAATATTCACCACACCAAACTGCCGATCCTCGACCTCGCGATGCGCCGCCATCGCCCAAAGGAATGCGATTCGGTGGCCCGGCACAGAAACGTTTGGGTGGTACCCGCTCGGCATCAACACCGCATCGCCGTCGCGCACTGCCGTGATCAATTCCGGGTACGCCGTGTCGTTGTAAACCAGCTGAATTCCGTATGCTGGCTCCGGCATGTCAAAGTACACATAAATTTCTTCCAGCATCTTCGCGTGCTCATGAGGCGGCCAACTTGTCCAGTTTCCGGGATCGGAGTAAGTGAAACCTGCCACGAGCCGACCCGCTTCCACGTTCTTCGCGATGAGCATGTTCAATTCGCGCGATGAACCGGGGCCACCCGTCACGAACTTGAGGCCGGGATCTTTCTCGACGTCAGCATACCGTACCAATTTCAATGGATACTTCGCGCTGACTTCGGCAGAGAATTCAGCGAGGTCCACGGAATTACTCGTTGAGATTTCAACCGATGAATCGCGTGGAATATAAATCGCATCGAATTTCCCGAGTTCAAATTCCTGGCCTGCCGCCTTCACAGTGGCCTTCCCGGACAGGCAAATCAGCCCGGTTTCACGGTCTCCATTGGGGAACGATATGGAGGGTTTTGATAAATTCAGGATGACACGGCCATAGGCAAGATGCCGCATCGTGCTGTTCTGCGGCGTCACAGAGACATGACGCCCGGTCTGTGCGTTCGTCTTTCGAAAAATCATTCGTTCGACGGCGGCTTGTGTTTGCGTACTCATGAAGTCCTCCTTTGCAGCGTTTCCTTCAGCGGCCTCTCCAACGGACACAATTAGCACTGAAACAGTCAGAGTATGGCCGCCAGAAGGGTGAGCGTCCGGAGCGGAAATCATATTTCCGCTCCGGACCCTGCGCTTAGAAGTTAAACTTCAATCCGAACTGACCATTGCGCGGGTTGCTGGCGCTTCCAAAGCTTCCGAAGTTGCCGGAGCCAACTGTCAAGGACGCGTTGCCCAGGCTGCCCAGCGAATAGTTCGCGCGGTTGAAAATATTGAAGAAGTCCGACTCGAACATCAGCCCCATATTCTCTCTGGGCAATTTGAAGTATTTGCGGAACGACAGGTCCGTCACGAAAACGTATGGGCCGGTGAAGGCGCCCACGCCGTCTGTTCCCGGACTTATTGGAGACGGGGTCGCAAAGGCAAGCGGATTAAAGAATTGACCCGGAGCGGTCGGAGCGAGCGATACTCCCGGAACTCTATCCGCGCGCCGTCCGCCCACGTTGATGCTCCCATTCGCGTTACCAATCTTGCCACCGAGCGCGGAATTCGCCAGAATCGTTATGGGTGGTCCAGACTGAACACGGGTTATGCCGCTCAGTTGCCAGCCGCCCAGCGCAGTGCCGACGAATCCGCCCCGGTGCCGGAACAGTGGAGAGTCGTAGAAATAAGTTGTGGCGAAGACGTGCCTGCGGTCAAAATCCGCCACGCCGTAGTTGTACCTTCGATCGCGCCAATTGTCGGGGTTTGCACCAAGAGCGCTGGAGTCGGCCAGCGTCTTCGACCACGTGTAGCTGACGGTGGCCATGAAGTCGCCCTTCCGCTTCGTCGCATAAATCTGGAACGCGTTGTAGTTGGCCGTACTGTCGCTTAGATACATCCGAATCGAGGTATACCCCTGGTAGGGGCGCAGCCGGTTCAACGGCAAGGCAGTCGGAAGCGCCGCATTGGCCTGAAGCTGTGCGAACGTCGGCAGATTGATATCCGGCTGACGCAATATATGCCGCTGCTCGTTGCCAACGTACGACGCCTCTAAGAGAACGCCCCACGGCATCTCGCGCTGCACGCCCAGGCTGTAACTCGTGGTTCGTGCAACCTTCAAATGAGGATCAATCGCAGACACCCCCAAGAGAGACGCAGCCCCGGCGGCGCCACCGGAAGGGTTGGATAAATTGCCGTTCTGGAATGTCGAAGATTGGATAAACGGCGGGATGTTGAGCTGAGAGAAAATGATATTACCCTCAGGTTTATCGTAAAAAAGACCTATGCCTCCGCGGATGGCCGTGCGGTTGTCATTGAATGGCGAATAGGAAAAACCGAAGCGCGGCGCGAACAAGTTCTCCACGTCGTAGAAACCGCGTGGCGCACCTGCCGGCACCGCCAAAACGGAAGGACTATTTCCGTTGGGCACCCGGACGAGTTGATCAGCCGGCACACCGTTGCCTGCGCGCACCAATCCATTGAGGCGATTGCCGCCCTTCGTCGTATCAATCGCGGTTCCGTTCGCGTTAAGCGTGACGGCCTGCGCTGGGTCGAATAGAGCTGGGTCGAAGCTGACTATGTTGTTTGCCTGTGTGTAGGTCGGCCCATCATGCTGATACCTTAGGCCAAACTCGAGGCTGAACCGGCGCGTAGCTTTCCAGGAATCGTAAACATACGCTTCGACGTTCGTGAATCGGAAGTGCCCAATGGGGTCATCCGATGCCTCGGTGTAAGATTGAAAGTTACCGAGCAGGGCGTCCGCAAAGGCCGTACCTGTCGTGCTCGCCGCGCTGGTGTTGAAGGCAACTTGGCCGTTGTATCTGGACCGGCCGTTCTGGTCTTTACGGTTGCGGACCACCAAGACTCCCGTCTTGAAAGTATGAGAGCCTTTCTGCCAGGTGACGTCGTCCGCCGGAGCGATATCTACCGTAGGCGATAGCAGCGAGAAGTCGGGACCTTGCGTACCTGAGATGACGGGCATGCCCCCGCCGGCCGCGACGCTGACGTCCGGAATTCCGTCGGGAAATCGTCCCCCGGGGAACAGTTGCGGGAAAGCGAAGCCGTAGGTGGCCCTCTGCCAGTTGACACCCGCTGGAGGAATTCGCTGGCCGTTCCAGGAGGCGTTAATCTTGGCTTGGTTCACGATTTGTGGCGTAATGAGCCAGGTTTCACCGAGTTGAATGCCATACCCCGGGCGAAGCCGATGAGTTGGCGTTGTCGGTAAAACTCCGCCGTCCACAAAGGTCCCAAAACCATCGACCAAGTCAAAGTTATCGTGCAAATACCGCGCGTAGAGACTGTGCTTGTCGTTGAAGCGATAGTCGAGACGAACAAGGTCCTGCCTCCAGTTGAAGGGGTTGTTGGGCTGGAAAGTCGCATTGAGGGCAGTCGGAATCGTGGCACCCTTGGGAATAACCGGGGAGAGCCCGCTCGCCAGAGCCGCCATCGTGCTGTAGATCTTGGCAATCGCTGTGCCGTCGGCTGTAAGCGGGGTGTTCGGATCGAGATCGAGCCGGTTGCCGGGAATAGGGGTGCCCGGTTTGCCCGGCTCGTGGAGTTGCACCGGAGTCGGCAATGCCAGTAACGCGCTGAAGTCACCTGTCAGCTCCGCCGGAGTGGGAAGAGTTCTCGATTGCGGCGTTGCCGTAAGGCGAATCCTCTTCCATTCCTCACCAGCGAAGAAGAACAGTTTGCCGCGTTTGATGGGGCCGCCAAAATCCCAACCGAAGTCGTTGAACCGCAGGGGAGTTTTCAGCGCGCCGGGGGCAGGGTTTTTCGCATCGAGTTTCTCGTTGCGTATGAATTCAAAAACCGTTCCGTGGTAAGAGTCACCCCCACTGCGCGTCACCACGTTAATTGAGGCGCCGGAGTTGCGCCCATATTCCGCCGAAAAGTTTGACGACTTGATGGCGACTTCACGAATGAAGTCGATACCTACGTTGTTGACTTGGCTGGCGTTCGAGCCCGAATCCATATTAAAGCCGCCGTCAACGGACAGAGCGTTCGAATCGGGCCGGTTGCCGTTGACCGACTGATTGTTGATGGCCAAGCTGGTGGTCAAGCTAAGTTGGTCATCCACGGTGAGGGCCGTACCGGGGGTAAGGGAAAGCAGCTGCATGTAGTTCCGCGCGTTCAACGCGACCGTTTTCACTTGGTTCGAATCGATGACACGCGCCAGTTCGCCGGACGTGGTATTGATTGTCTCAGCTGTTGCGGCTACTTCAACACTTTGCGAGACCTCACCGACCACCAGGCTCAAGTCCACGCTCATGCGAGCGCCGGCCACCAAGTCGTTTCCGGTTTTCTTGACGGTCTTGAAACCGGATCGCTCTGAAATCACGCTATAGATCCCGACAGGCAGATCGCTCGCCACATAGTACCCGTTAGAATCAGTCGCCGTTTGCCTTTCGAGTTTCGTCTCTTCATTGATGATGGTGATCTTCGCCCCAGCGACCACGCCGCCTTGCGAATCTGTGACGGTTCCAGCGATACGCCCGAAGATGCTCTGGGCCTCTGTCCTATCGACAACCAAAGTCGTCAACAAGACCACGAACATAAGCACTGCCGTCTTTAATACAAATGCAAGAAACTCACCGCCCCAAACAACATGGTTTGATTCGGACAGTTTCATTCTCACGAGAACACCCCCTTCGAAAATAGAGAATTCGTCTTCCCCTTATTCCTCCTGACGGGCCTCCTGTTTCTTCCCACCCCGTTTCAGTCTGGCAGCCAGAGGAAAATCTCGGCAGCTCTCTGATCCAACGCCGTGCGTACTGCATTGCGAGACGCCGTCTCAGCCGCTCTCCGGCTCTGAAAAAAGCCCGGCTTTCGTCGGGCGCCGTTAGCAGATCAGCCTACCCCGCCGCCCTGCGCGCAACTTCGAGCGGCGCACCTTGGTACCCCAACTCCGCGGATAGCTCGTTCGCAGCCCGCATCACTGCCTGGCCGATCTCTGGAACTCGTTCCTTAGTCATGCGGAACGCCGGCCCCGAAACGCTCATAGCCGCAAACAGTTTTCCCGAATGCCCACGGACCGCCGCGCTGATGCAACGAAGCCCTTCCTCCTTCTCTTCGTCGTCGATGGCGTAGCCGCGCGACCTCACGGCCCTTAACTCGGCTCTCAGTGCAGTGGCTGTTGTGATTGTATTCGCGGTGACCGCCTTGAGCCCCCAGCGGCGTACGATGCCGCTCACCTCCGCCTCCGCAAGCTCGGCAAGCATGGCCTTGCCAACCGCCGTACAATACGCTGGCGCGCGGCTTCCCACGGTGCACGCCGTGCGCACGCTCTGTTGTGACTCTACCTTTTCCACGTAAAAAACTTGGCCGTCATCAAGAACGCAAAAGAAAACCGTCTCCCCGAATTGTCGCTGCAAGCGGTCTAGATAGGGCCGCGCGCGTCCGCGAAGGTCGAGCCCATCGATCGCTCGGGATCCCAATTCGTAGAGCCTCAGCCCTAAACGATATCGCCCCGTTTCCGGGTTCTTCACGACTAGCCGGTGCTGCTCCAGCACCATCATGAGCCGGTGCACGGTGCTCTTGTGGAGCTTCAGGGCTGGGCACAGCTCCGCGAGGCTGCAATCACTCGAGCTGTTCGCCAATATCGCTAAAGCCGCCAAAGCACGGTCAAGAACCTGCACTTTGTACGGAGAAGCTGACGTCTTAGATTGTGGCACGCGTGCCATAATATGGGATGACTTGTGATTGTCAAGCAAAAAAATGAATGGTCCCAATCGAGGAAACGGTAAGGAATCCCTGCGCTCGGAAAAAGACGCAGAGGTCTGTGGACTCCGACGATAAGAAGTCACATAGCGTGCACGGGGGGAGTTGCCCTAAAGACCCTGAGACAACCCGCGGTGTCATGTAGGTGTCATGCGAATGGTGATGAATGGCGGCAAATGGTAACGAAAACTGAGAAGAGAAGGTGAATCTGAATTAACCCCATTTGATCAGAACTTGCTGATTCCCCTCGATTTGTCTCGGCTCCGGCAAATTGTGATTAAGTTGGTCTCAAGGCTGTTAACCGAAGGGTTGCTAGTTCGAATCCAGCCCGGGGAGCCAAATTCTCCCGTGTCAGGCAGTTATGCATAGCTCTCAGCTTATGGACATGGGATCGGCCGTTCATCGCAATTCTCGATCAATCCAGAGGCTGCGCTGAAAAATTTGCGATGATCCTTTTCCCCGTGGTCGGAGGACTGTTGTTGCGGGGCGACCCAAGGCGCGCCGAGGCGTTTCTTACCTTGACCAAAGAAGCGCAACCTCAAGTGTGACCCAAATCAGATGTTGCCGGCCGATTTTGCTTGTATGGAGGAAGAAAGCCTCTGCCGGGCGTAGTTGCTCCAAGGACCAGCGGGGTCCAGTTTCAGGTATGTTTGCCAATGCTCCCGCGCTTCGGCAAATGCGCCCAGCTTTTCGCAGACGTAGGCAAGATTGTACTGCGCATCGGGATAGTTCGGATCAAGTCGAACGGCCTGGCGGAAGAGTTGACGAGCCGCATGGACATCTCCCACTTCCTCCAAAACGCTTCCCAAATTAAAGTGTGCCAGAGCGCTGTCGGGCTGGGCGGAAATCGCACGGCCGAAATACTCGGAGGCCTTTTCGAGGCTCCCGTCCTCATAGTGCAATGTACCGCAATTGAGCAGCGCCTCGACCTTTGCAGGATCAATTCGCAACGCGCGCTCATACGCATCAATCGCTTCGACTCTTGTCTTTTTGTCGGCTTCGTACTCCAACGCCAGAGCCAGCCAATCGTCGGCGTTGCGCTCGGCGATGACGCGCACTTTTTCGTCAAGCTCACGCGTTTCGAAATTCAACACAAACTGGCCGGACAGGGGTTCCAACCGCGCGCCGTGACGCTCCACGATCACGTCTTTTCCGTCAGAAAGTACGCGGAGCTCGGCAAGCGGCGCTTGGACCTGAACGAGCTTCTCACGAAGCGCAGTCAGCGCGCGCCTCAAGCGGTTGGCGGGCACTCCTTCTTCAATCAATTGCTTTACCGTGCGCAGGCCAATCAGATCGCGGAAATCGTAGAAGCGGGTTCCCAGTTCTTTTCGGGGAGAGACAAGGCGCAGGCGGTCCCAATAGTCCAACTGCTTCCCGGTGACGCCCAGGATTCGCTGCACATGTTCCGGACTGAATCGATCTGTCGCACCCATTGCGGGACTAGCCGGTTGCTTTCTTGCCTGATCTCTCTTGCCCAACGGGTAGAGCCTGCACGGCGCGAGCTGGAGGCTTCTTGCCAGGAGCCATAGATGCCGCCGAAGACGCAACGGCTGTCTGTGCTGGAGCTTGCTTCTCCGCGAGGCTCTTTTTGAGAGCTTCCATCAAATCAATCACCGGCGCCAGGTGCGGCTGGGGGACTTCGGTCACTTGCTGGCCCTGGAGCTTGGCGGAAATCATCGCTCGCAGATTTTCTTGGTATTCATCGCGATATTTCTGCGGATCGAAAGGAGCGGCGAGGCTTTCAATCAATTGTTGCGCGAGCTTCTTTTCCTGATCCTTCACTTCGACCTTGTCGGTCGGAACGGACTCCGCCGCGCGAATCTCATTCGAATAGAACATGGTGTGCAATGTCATGCCCTTCGTTCCGGGCCGCACAATCACGATGTGCTCGCGCTGGTGCATGGTGAGCTTCGCGATTGCCGCGTAACCCGACTGTTCCATGGCCATCATGAGCAGTTGGTAGGCCTTGACCCCTGCGTCTTCAGGGCTGAGGTAATACGAGGAATCGAAGTAGAGGGGATCCATCTCGCTCAGCTTCACGAACTCCAGAATTTCCATAACGCGGGCGGAGGGGGGCTCGATTTTGTCGAGCTCTTCTTCGCTGAAGAGCACGTATTGGTCCTTTTCATACTCATAACCCTTCACTATCTCGGAGCGCTCCACGTTCCGATTGCAGACCGGACAGAACAGTGGCTGCTTGAGCCGTGAATGGCATTCCTTGTGAAGCTGGTTGAAACTGATTCGCTCACCGCGGGCGGCGGCAAACATGCGCACTGGCATCGAAATCAAACCAAATGTGAGATGCCCTTTCCAGACAGTCGTGGCCATATGAGCTCTCCTTTGCCAAGACCAGGGATTATTCCTGAGTCTTTTTAGGTTAGACGCCTACCGGATAAGAAGCAAGACGAAATCCTGGCCAAAAGCGTCAAAAAGGCAAGCCCGCCAACTTAAGAAGCGTCTGGGATAGAATGTGCCCATGGCCAAGCTGGAAGAATACCGGCGGAAGCGCCGCTTCGACCGGACCCCCGAGCCTTCGGGCGAGCCTCAACCCGCCGCCGGTAAGGTTCAGGACCAGCCCTCCCCAGCCGCTAAACGCACGCGCCTGCCAAAGCCGAAACTCCCACAGTTGGAAGTTCGTCCCAGATCCCAGCATGGCGACACCTTCGTGGTTCAGAAGCACCGGGCAACGCGGCTGCACTACGATTTCCGGCTGGCGATCGATGGGACACTGAAATCGTGGGCTGTGCCCAAGGGACCTTCCCAGAACCACGCCGACAAGCGGCTGGCGGTCCAAACGGAAGATCATCCATTGGACTACGCCAACTTCGAAGGAAAAATTCCCGAAGGCAATTATGGGGCGGGAACGGTAATGGTTTGGGACCGTGGGACTTTCCATGTCGAGGGTAATCTCGACGCACTGAGGCAATTGGAAAAGGGAGAAATCAAGTTCAGCTTGAACGGGGAGAAATTGCGGGGCAGTTTTGTCCTTGTGAAACTGAAGCAAAGCGAAAAAGGCAACGAATGGTTGATGATCAAGCATAAGGACGCCGCTGAAGATTCC
>WNFN01185134.1_pt1 | contig 11866 bp, 11 predicted proteins | sample 5400161 | NCBI WGS metagenome assembly WNFN01 (sample SAMN13153353, study PRJNA577476) | soil metagenome | isolation source: 80 cm saprolite on Douglas fir-dominated hillslope | place: USA:California | collected 2013-09-17
CCGCCTCAATCGTCGCTTTAAGCGCCAGCATCACGCGCGAAAGCTCGCCGCCAGAGGCAATCTGCTCCACCGGCTTGAGCGGCTCGCCCGGATTGGGAGAAATAAGGTAGGCCACGCCATCAAAACCCGAGGCAGTCCAGTTCGCCGGCTCGTCCGATCCCGAAACTTCAATCTTGAACTGCGCCTTCATCGCCAGCTGGTTGATCTCCGTTTCCACCAGTTTCTGCAACTCTCGCGCTGCGCTGTAACGCCGCTTGGACACCGCCTGCGCCGCGCCCAGGTACGCCGCCGCAGCCGCTGTGAGCTCTTTCTTCAACTCGCGCACCACGTCTTCGCGATTCTCCAGTTGATTCAGCTTGCGCGCCACGTCGTCACCGTAGGCGATTACCTGGTCTACGCTGCTGCCGTATTTGCGTTTGAGCCGGTCCAGTAGCGCCAGCCGGTCTTCCACTTCGGCCAGGCGCTCGGGTGAGGCGTCAATGCCGTCGGCGTAATCGCGCGCTGTGGCGCTCACATCTTCAATCGCCGCCTTGGCCGACTCCAACGCCGCCAGCGCCTCCAGAAACTTCGGGTCAAAGCGGGCTAGTTCTTCCAACTGCTTGCGCGCTGCTGAGATATTGGTCAACGCCGAGGCATCATCTTCGTACAACGCTTGATAGGCCGCCGTCGCCGCGCCAAAAAGTTTTTCTGAATTTGCCAGAACGCGCTTTTCCGTTTCCAGCTTCTGGTCTTCGCCCGGATGAAGCTTGGCTGCCTCGATCTCTTTTTTCTGGAAGCTCCACAGATCGGCCATGCGTAGCCGGTCCTGCTCGTCGCGATCCAGTTGCGCCAGCCGCTCACGCGCTCCGGCCCACGCCGCATATTTTTCCGTGAGATCGCTGAGATCGTGCGCCGCGTACGTGTCCAGCAGCGCCAGCCGCGCCGCTTCATCAAAAGCCATGATCGTCTCGTTCTGCGCGTGGATGGACGCCAGCGCCGGCGCCAATGCCCGCAGCAGCGCTACCGTGGCCGGCTGGTTGTTGACGAAGACGCGTCCTTTGCCGCCCGCGGCAATCTCGCGCTTGACGATGATCTGACTGCCCTCTGGCTCAATGCCGTTTTCTTCCAGCACCCGTGCCAGGGCTTTTTCGTCGGCTTCAAACACGCCGCTCACCACGGCCTTCTCCGCGCCATGGCGGATCATCTCCGTTGAGGCCTTATCGCCTAACAATAATGATAGGGCGCCAATCAGGATGGACTTACCCGCTCCGGTTTCGCCTGTGAGCAGGTTCAGCCCCGCGGCGAACTCCACCGCCAGGCTGTCAATCACGGCATAATTTTCAACCCGTAGCTCCAGCAGCACCGGAACAGAACCTCAGAAGGAAATTGAGCGCAGTCTAACAGAGATTAGAGTGTTTGGGCGATTGAGTTGGCCGGCAATGAGAAGCCGGGCCGCAATCAGCCCGGCGTGAATTCGGTGACGAAGGGAATAGCCTGCGTGATTGCAGGCTATTCCGGCGGCAGGCGTTTAGGAACGCATGTGATGCGCATCATGTGCCCGCAAACAGTTATTGTCGCACTCCTTCAGTGGACAGTAGAAGTGAAGGCCACAGAAAACTCATCTATCTTGTTCATGCTTGACGAGTCCGGGGTCTTGCCAAATACCCTGACGTCAATGTGATCGGAAAATACTTCGGCAACACAGAAGTGATGAAGCCGTCTTGCCACGTCACCCTTTTCCATTAGGCTTGCGTCAATGTCATAGAGTGGTGCTCCACCCCCTCCAGTGACAACATATGTGATATTGTCGCGTACTGTCCGATAATAGAGGTGATCGTGACCCTGGAAAACAAGTTTGACTCCATATGCCTTGAACAATGGATGTAAGACTGACCGCAATTTCCGGTTCTCGCCGGCGTGCCTGCCGACTGAAAAAATCGCCTCGTGAAAGAAGGGAATCACTATTTTGTTTTCCTTCTTTGCCAGCTGCAATTCCTGTTCCAGCCATCGGTATTGAGGACTCGTCGTCTCATCGAGTTTTGATTCCGTATCCAGCGAAATGAATCGTAGATCGTTGCGGTCGAAGCGGTAGTAAAGCTTATTCCCGGATTCGAACTTGTCTCTATCCTCGGTTTGATACCGGCTGCCGCGGCTTGAGTCGTGGTTCCCTCGAGATGGGTAATACGGGATATTCTCGTCCCTTATTGGTTTCGTGATTTGATCGAAACGCTCCCATTGGGACCGAATAGCGGAAAATTGAACGAGGTCGCCAGTTTGCAAAATAAAGTCTGGCTTGCTATCCAGGACGCTATTTACGATTTCTCTGTGCATGGCATGGTTCGTGCGCGTGTCTCCATAAACAACAAACCTAAAAAGAGGAGTGCTGGCCTCCAATGGGGTTGATTGCACTCCCGGGGGTGGCGCAACCTTCGCTCCCATCACAGTTCGTGACTGGCCTCCACAACTAAGCAGGTCGACGGTAAGCATTGCGACGGCAGCGATAAGACTGTAGTTTCCAACTCTACTCATTTAGGCTAAGTCCGTTGCTCAAACTCGCGCTGCTCGATTGGAAAGATGTTGTCGTCACATTCGGTGACCGAAGCGTTCAGACAATTAGCTACATAGCACTTGCATTCTTAAGGCGTTTCGTTCTCATTTTCGCATACACAGTGCTTGATATTGAAGAAGGTGGCGGAGAGAGTGGGATTCGAACCCACGTTAGAGTTTCCCCTAAACACGCTTTCCAAGCGTGCGCCTTCAGCCACTCGGCCATCTCTCCGGCGCAGGTCCGTGTCGCCCGTCTCCGCTGCGATCCCTGGCACTAAAACGAAAACAGCGGCCATCAGGCCGCTGCGTTCGCGCATTGAATATCTTATAATTGATCGCCAACCAAAGCCAACCAACGAAAACTTAAAATCAGGCACGTGCGTGGGCAAGTTGACGCACTGCGCGCCTGGGCTAACAGCTTGTCGCCAGGCTGCTGGCGACGATACGTTCAAAACAATACTCGTCAATCACCGCTGCCACCGCCTTCTTGCCTTTTTCGTCCAGCGAGCGCACTACTCGCCCGGTGCAATTCACCTGGACATCGGTATCGGTCCCCAGAACGGAAGCAGGCAACACGATGCGAAAGTGGATCACCGTGCCCACGTCGAGTGAGCTGTTGGTATGGAAGAGCACGCCACCAGCGGAGATGTCAGCGGTCTCGGCGAAATATTCATGCGCGTCCGCTGTGCGTACCGTGATGGGAAGTCTGAGTGGAAAACGTACCGAGCTTCTGGTATCAGCCGGGCCCAGGCCCGCAACGGGAGTTTTGACCTCGTTCACCCCTGCACCTCTGACCATAAGGCTATACCGATAGTGAAAACGCCCCAAGATTACTTTGGTATTCGCAGCACACCAGAAGGACATGCGCTTGTGCCAACGGCCCAAAACGGGCCTAAAACTTGGTTACTTCAGTGAAGTTGAAGCCGCGAATTTTCATGGCCGGGACCACCATATCGAACGCCTCTTCACCGCTGGCACGCACAGCTTTTCCCATGGCCACAACGTTGCTCAGCATTTCAATCAGGCTCTGGTTGAAGCGGAAATTCAGCAGCCCGTGCCTCACCTTGCCGCCTTCCACCAGAAAGGTGCCATCGCGCGTCATGCCGGTAAGAATTTTCTCATACGGGTCCACTTCGCGGATGTACCACAGCCGCGTAATCAGGATGCCGCGCTCCGTTCCGGCAATCATCTGCTCAACCGTCTGCTCTCCGCCGGGAGTGATGAAAACGATGTTAGTAGGCGCCTCGCCCATCTCGTTGGGCAGGGGGAAGCCGTGGCCGGTCGCAGCGATCTCGCCGACCTTATCTTTGTATTCAGACTTGCGCATCTTCTCCGCCGTGCCGCGCGCATAGACCAGGTTGCGAATCACGCCTCTTTCCACGAGATTCACGCGGCGGCGGCGCACTCCTTCACCATCGAACGGCGCATTGGACTGGAGCGGATGAGCGACGTCGTCAACGATGGTGACGTTCTCGCCAAACAGCTTTGTGCCAATGCGATTGTTCAGGAAAGAGCGCTGGTCCAGGATTGCCAGTCCGCCAAAATCCCAAAACATGAAGCCCACCAGGTCAAGCACGGCCGCTGGCTCCAGGATCACCGTGTATTTCCCCGGCGGAAGCTCCTGCGGACGGTGTGAGTCACGGGCCTTCTGCGCGGCAGTCTCCGCCAGTCGCACCGGATCAACGTTTTTGGCGTCCGGCGAGTTGGCTTTCTGCCACCCGGAAGAGTTCTCCGCCAGCATGGTAATGGAAACTTCCGCCGATGTCTGGCGATAGTAAACGCTTAAACCCTTTGAGTTGACGACGGCCTCCGCGCTCTGCGAGCTGGAAAAAATGCCGGCCGTCACCAGCTTGTTCTTCTTGGCGACAGCAACAATCTTGCCTACGCCTTCAGCGCGGTCAGCGGGGGTGATGGCGGCCGTCTGGTCAAACCATCGCGACGGGGCTTCAGAGCCTTTACCCTCTTCCGCGCTCGCCATCGGCAGTAAATCGGGATCAGGTTCCTGTACCCGTGCGATACTCTCCGCCGACTGCACCGCTCGTTTGAGGCTTTCATCATCAAAGCGGTTGGTGGTGGCGCGGGCCGTCTTGCCGTCAAACGCCACGCGGATGGACGCGGCTTCATTCACCTCTGCCACGTTCTGGTGGATGGTGTTATTGGCAAAGCGGGTCAACGAGAAATCGGTCGAAGAGAAAATGACTTCTAGCTCGTCAACGGACGAAAACTTTTTTATCTTTTCGAAGATCTTTTCTGCCTGGTTCTTATCAAGCATTCACGTCTTCTCCGCGCCTCCGCGTCTCCGCGGTGAATATTAATTGCCTTTGTAAGCACTGCCAATCTTCACATTCCTGAACCGTGCCGGCGACGCGCCGTGCCCGGTACCCATGGTCTGCATGGGCTGGCCTTTGCCGCAGTTGGGAGTGCCCCACAGCGTCCACTGGTCGCGGGAGCAGATGGCGTCCATGGAGTTCCAGAATTCCGTGGTAATTCCGGAATACGACGGGTTTTTGAACATGCGGCCCAGCTTGCCGCCTTTGATCTCCCAGCCAATCTCGCAGCCAAACTGGAAGTTGTAGCGCTTGTCATCAATCGACCACGAGCGGTTGGTCTGCATAAAGATGCCGTCGTCGGTGCCGGCAATCAATTGCTCAAACGTGAGCGGCTTTTCTCCGGGCAGAATGCTGATGTTGGTCACAGCCTTCGGCGCGCATGGTGCCGTTGGAGCGATTCTCCCCGATCGTGTGCGCCGTCTCGCGCGAAGAAATGTAGCCGGTAAACAGCCCGTTGGTGATGATCGGCGTGCACTGTGCCTGGACGCCTTCGTCGTCATAGGCAAAGGTTCCCAGGCCGGGACCATGCTGTTCCGTCGCATCGGCAACCACGTTCACAATGTCACTGCCATAACGCAGTTTGCGCAGTTTTTCCAGCGTAAGGAATGACGTGCCGGCAAAATTCGCCTCGTAACCCAGCACGCGGTCCAGCTCGATCGGATGACCGATTGATTCATGAATCTGCAAACCGAGCTGCGAAGAATCCAGCACCAGCGTCATCTTCCCTTCCGGGCAACGCTCCGCCTTGTGCAGCGCCACAGCCTGTTCACCGATGCGGCGCGCGTTCTCCACCAGTTTCAGCTCGTCAACCAGCTCATACCCTCGATTCTGGTGTTGACCGCCAAAAGAATTCGGATAAGACCGCTTCATGATCTCGGTACCCTGAAAAGCCAGGGCGCTGAAGCCGGCTCCGGTGATCACGCGCGTCTGATGGATGTCAGAACCGTCAGTGTTATAGAACCACTGCTCACAGCGGCCCAGTTGCATGTTGCTCTCGGCCAGCGTCACGCCTTTCACGGCGAGCAGTTCAGCGTCAATACGCCTGAGCAGATCGAAGTTCTGCTCAATCGATGTGGTAAATGGATCGATCTTGTAGTGCGATGCCCACTCAATCTTTACCGCTGGCTCGGGGGCTAGCCGCACCGGCTCTTCTTTCACCCTCGCGGAAGCCTTGGCGATCTCCACGGCCTGCGCCGCGGTTTTATCCACAGCTTCGCGGCTCAAGTCGTCCGTGGAAGCAAATCCCCAGGCGTCATTCACCAGCACGCGAACGCCAATCCCCAGCGTTTCCGCGCTGCCGGCGTGGCCAACCTTGCCATTCTTGGTAGCCAGCGCGCGCTGGCGGTGGTCTACAATGCGGACGTCGGCATAGCCGGCGCCGCGCTGCGTAACGGTATTCAACGCCCAATCAGCAATCTGTTTCATGCTCATAGCAAGCTCGGTCTCAACGCTACTCATATTAAATGATCTCTTGCTGACCAGAGGTTCTGAGCCTCTTACGGCCGGTTCCCGGCTCTTGGATTTTGGCTCGACGGTAATTCGCGCTCATCCCCGGAGATCGGCGGCAAAACTGGCTTCGCTTTTCGTTTCGTCCTAGACTAAATGCCATGTCGAGAAAGCCGGTTCCTATCAAGATCATCGACCTGGAAGACGGCATGCCCAAAGTGGAGGAGGCCCGGTTGCGAATGCAACGCGAGCTTCACATCGCTCGGCAGCAGGGATACGCGGCGGTGAAGCTGATCCACGGGTACGGCTCCAGCGGCGTGGGCGGTTCCCTGCGAATCGAATTGCAGAAGGAGCTTCAGCGTCTGGCCGGGGCGGGCAGCCTCCGTTCTTTCATCGTCGGAGAAGACTGGCGCGTCTCTGACGAAAAAACCTGGGAGTTGCTCAAACGCTTTCCGGAGTGGAAGCAGGACTCTGACCTGGGAAAGAGGAACAAAGGAATCAGCATTGTCGTGCTTTAAGCACGCGCTCACCCCTAAGGCGCTGTCTGGGCAGACATGAACTATTTCTCATTGATATAGGCAGCCGTACATGTACAGGTTCTAGCCCCTCTTGGCCAGTTGCCGCGTTCCTGGTGCGAAAACGCCGAGGTGAGAACAACCCGCGGCCCAGAATTGGGATCAGAATTAAGCAGGCTCGGTACTTAGGTACTTCTATGGGGATTCCGGTCAGCTTTCTACCGGTCAAAGACTTAAGCCGTAAGTGATTCACCCAAACACTCAATTTTGAGCCAGTTAGACCGGGAAAGGACGCGAAGCGCGTCCGGGAGGTGCAGCGTTGCTTTGGACAATCTTCACGGTGTTTGTGCTCCTGTGGATGCTCGGACTCGCGCTGCAGTTTGGCGCCAACGTTATGCCATTGCTGCTCGTAGTGGGGACAATTTTTCTCGCGGTAAAGCAGGTCTTTCGCCGCGCGTCTTTGAGCTGAGATGCAGCGCACGCCCCAAACCAATACCTGGGGCCCCGCGGCAGCGGAACCAACAACGACTCTTCACAAGAGACCAAGGAGGTCTATGAAAAAGTTCATCTCATTTTTGTCAATGGTTAGTCTGGCCACTTTGGGCTGGGCAGGGACCGCAAAAGACGATTCGGCCGATCGCCTGCAGAAAGCGGCTGAGGTCCTGACTCAAATAGCCCAGGCTCCTGATAAGGGGATCCCGGAAGAAGTACTGGCCAAAGCTAAGTGCATTGCCGTGGTGCCGCACCTGGTCAAGGGCGGATTCGTCTTCGGCGGCAAGCATGGCCGTGGCGTAGCTACATGCCGTACCGCTAATGGCTGGAGCGCGCCGGCGTTTATCTCTGTCGGCGGCGGCAGCTGGGGCTTGCAGATTGGCGTGGAAGGCGTGGACCTGGTGATGCTGATAATGAATGACAAGGGCATGCAGCAGTTGCTCTCCAGCAAATTCCAGGTCAGTGGTGAAGGGTCCGCGGCTGCGGGTCCCGTCGGACGTCACGCGTCCGCCGGTACGGATTGGAAGCTGGACACCCAGATGCTGACCTATTCACGTTCCAAAGGTGCGTTCGCAGGTCTTACCCTGGAGGGAGCAGTGATCGAGCAAGACAACGATTCCACCACCGCGGTTTACGGCAAGGACGTGCCTTTCAGGTCAGTCCTGACGGGAAAAGTGCCCACGCCCGAGTTGGCCGCTCCCTTCGAGAAGGCTGTTTCTCAGGTCGTTCACACTGCTGATGTGCACGAGGCCAAGGACAGCGACAAGAAGTAAGGCACATCGCGCAACGTGATCAAGCGCGCAACGGAGAGTCAAAATTCGTTGCGCGTTTTTTTTTTGCGAGAGCCTGCCGTCAGGGACAAATTACTTTCGCCGCCCCATCGTCCGAATTACGTTTGAAAAATGATCCCCTCCCATGAGCCGTTCTGGATTGTCGTTTTCGCATCTAACTTTCACTGGAGCAGAAGTTCTGGAATGCTGCCAAAAAAAACCATGCGAAGCACTCTTCGAATACTGCTGGCCTCTGTGCTGGTCGTCTGCGTGCTCCACCAGCCCTGTAATGGATATTCGGTCCTGACCCATGAAGAGATCGTTGACCTGCTCTGGACTGATCAGCTCAAACCGCTCCTGTTGCATAAGTATCCCGCGGCAACTGAAGAAGACCTGCGCAAGGCGCATGCCTACGCTTACGGAGGATGCCTCATCCAGGACATGGGCTACTATCCGTTCGGCAACAAACTCTTCAGTGACTTGGTCCACTATGTGCGCAGCGGCGACTTTGTGGAGGCCCTGCTGGACGAATCCAGGGACATCAACGAATATGCCTTTGCCCTTGGAGCGCTGGCGCATTACGCCGCCGACATCGTCGGCCATCCAGTGGTCAACGCTGCCGTGGCCCGCGAGTTTCCCAAGCTGCGGGCCAAATACGGTTCCTCCGTGACCTATGCGGAAAACAAGAAGGCGCACATCCGGACAGAATTTGGTTTTGACGTGGTCCAGGTAGCCAAACAACGCTATACCTCTGACAAATATCACGACTTTATCGGCTTTGAAGTGGCAAAACCCGTGCTGCAGCGCGCGTTTGTCAAAACCTACGGGGTCACGCTGGAAGATATTTTCAGCGATGTTGATTTATCGATCGGCACCTTTCGCTGGTCCATCAGCCGGGTAATTCCGGAGATGACCCGTGTAGCGCTACTGACCAAGAAAAACGAGATGGTGAGGGAGAATCCCAGCTTCGCCAGAAAGAAATTTCTCTACAACTTAAAGCGCACGGCCTACGAAAGAGAGTGGGGCAAGAACTATCACAAACCGGGATTTGGCGCCAAGCTACTGGCCGTGATTTTCAAAATCATTCCCAAGGTCGGCCCGTTCAAGGCCATCGCGTTCAAAATGCCCTACCCGGACACCGAGACCCAGTATCTGAAGAGCGTGAATGACACGGTGGACCAATATCGCGCCTACATCCGTGATTTGAACGCCAGCGAGCTGACCCTGGCAAACAAGGACTTTGATACCGGCAGGCCCACGCAGCCGGGTGAATACCCGCTCACGGATGAAGCCTACGCGAAACTGCTGGACAAGTTGGCCGAGAAGAAATTTGCTGGAGCGTCGCCGCAGCTGCGCAAGAACATTCTGGCGTTCTTCCAGGACCCGACCGCGCCCAACTCCATCCGAAAGAAGCACGATCGCTGGGCCAGGACGCTGCTTGAAGTGGAGCAACTGAAAGCCGTCGATGTGGCCGAAGCAAGGCCCCAACAAAAGCCCGAATAGCCTGCCTCTGCTTCGACAAAAAGCCTTGCTGCGGGCGGGGCTGTTGGTTTTTCCAACACCAGGACTCAAGTCCAGCGCTAAGGTCCGGCTATTGCGGAATGACTGGCACGATCGTGCCGGCGCTGGTATCACCGAGCATTCCCAGCATCTGGACGGAGACAGGCCCCGAAGAGACTTTGACTTTGACGGCGCCAGCCGGGACTGAGCCGCCGAACCAATCAGCCACTACATCGCGCGTAATCTTTTTGCCGGTTGGCAGCGTGAAATTGACTGGACCAGCCACTGTTACGTTGCTGTTATCGAGCAGCCTTACCTCAATGCCCGCGTCAGTCCCGGAAGTATTCTGCAAAGAAACGCCTGTAAACTGACTGGCCGTATTGACCAAAGGCACCGTAGCGGCTGCATATTTCTGGCGCGAGAACATGGGATGTACCAGGTTCACCTGCGCATTCGCGCTGCTCCCGGCTACATCGTCCGCTCGCAGATAGGTGTAATAATCCAGCGTGAAATTGGTATTTGTGTCCTTTACGCGTACGCGCTCGCCATCGAGTTGAAACGTGGCTCCGGTGCCTGGACAAACGGTCGCGCCGTCCGCCACTGTGCCATTACAAATTTTCACGTCGATCTCGCCGGAATTAACCAGCGTGATGTCAGCCGGAACAATGGTTGTGCCTTCAATCGCAACTCTGGTATTGGTATTGAAGTTCGCGCCAAAAACCTTGATCAGCTGGCGGTCAGGAAGCAGGCCTCCTGCGGGCGACAAATCGCTGACGTACGGACTGCCGGCAGGTGCAATCGTCAGCGTTCCGGGGGCAAACTCCAGGGTCGTGTACTTGGTGGAAGCGTCAGAAAAGAATGACGTGTTTGCCGTGTCAATGCTGATGGGGAACGTCACCCCCGGCGTTAGAGTACTGCTCAATGGCATGGACATTGTGACAACCGGATAGGAAACGTTGGTACCCAGCAGATTGTCCGGTGAGCTGAGCTGCAGTTTGATGTTTGTGGGGGTCACCGACGTGTCGATGACGGCGATTCCCGCCGCAACCCCGGAGGGATCATTTACGGCCACTCCGCGCACCGGCCCTGCAGGCACCTGCGGCCGTGTGCTGCCGTGCCCGATAGGCTTGGGCTCAGTGTTGGAAAGCTGGAACTGGAAGATGCCGCCGGGAGGTACGCTGGTGTTCAAGACCTTCAGACCGATGGCTCCCGCCGGCAACTGGCTGGGTGTGGGCGTAGAAGCTGGTATAGGTGTGGGCGTCGGCGTAGGGCCGCTGGCGGACGCTGATCCACCACAACCGCAGGATCCGGCAGCTGCCGCAACCAATAAGACTACCCACAGCGTTGCCCGCGGAAGAAACCTTTGACTGACGAAATTCCGCATTACATCACTCCTGCTATCGATCCAATACAGACTCCGGTGGCAGCGCAACTAGTGCGCCTAAGTATATAGTGCGCCCGATCGGCTAAAAAAATAGACCTGGGGCCATGGTTTCCGGGTTCCATGACCCCTGGTAGCAGTCGACGGATGAGCCTGCTAATGGTTAGGACACACTTGTATGGGCGCCGGAACAGAAAAAGCACGGAATCTTACTGGGGGCCGGGAACGGCAGCAAACGCCGGACAATGGCCTTATTCAGGAGCTTTGTTCGGATCTTCCACCCAATAGCTCGTTGTTCGCCCCCTTGCTGCGCCGCAGACAAACTTCCGAAGCCCGCGCACAAAACCAATGCCAGGAAGCACATGTTTCGGCGGTGTTCTGAGCGATGAGTGTTATTGAAATTCATTGCCACCCTGGAAATTTGTTTGATTCTGCGTTGGCTTCAAAATCATCCAACTCACTGGCATGAAAACCACTGACCCTCTCCGCCAGCACGTCACCAATTTGCTCACCAAGGCAGAAGCGCACGTTGATCTGGCGAGCGCTCTCCAGGATTTTCCCCGCGAGTTGCGCGGGCGCAAACCTGAAGGCGCGCCGCACACACCCTGGCAACTGCTGGAACACATACGCATCACGCAATGGGACATCCTTGAGTTCAGCCGTTCCGCGCGGCACAAGTCTCCCAAGTGGCCGGAAGAATATTGGCCCCAGATCGAAGCGCCATCGGACGACAAAGCCTGGGACAAGAGCGTGAAGCAAACACTGGCGGATCTCAAAACCATGTCCGAATTAGTCCGCGATCCCAAGCATGATCTCTTCGCCAAAATTCCCCACGGTGACGGCCAGACGCTCCTGCGCGAAGCGTTGCTGGTGGCCGACCATAACGCCTATCATCTCGGACAATTA
>WNFN01056911.1_pt2 | contig 11865 bp, 10 predicted proteins | sample 5400161 | NCBI WGS metagenome assembly WNFN01 (sample SAMN13153353, study PRJNA577476) | soil metagenome | isolation source: 80 cm saprolite on Douglas fir-dominated hillslope | place: USA:California | collected 2013-09-17
TAGGTTGTGCGGGGAACAAATAAAGCGCGCAGTTATCGTTTGGCCATCCACGCAGGATCGCGGACGCCGGCCAGCGAGTTTCCCCTCTAAAATGTCCCGAAGCACGAGTATGTCTTTTTCCCGAATCATCGGAATTCTGCTGGGACTGTGGCTAGCGGTGGTCGGCATCTATGCGCTGGTGTCCATCACGCTTGCCGGGCATCCCGATACGGTTTCCACCTTCGGGAACCTGGTGCGGTGTATGGTCCCGCTGCTGGCCAATGCCGGGCTGCTGCTCAATGCCGGTACGCCGCACTGGCGGCGAAACATTTTCTGGATGCTGCTGGCGATGGGCTGCACGCTGTGGATGATCGGCCAGTTTCAGTGGACGTACTACGAAGTCTACGAACACCAGCACATGCCCGTTATCTATGGTGGAGATATTGTCTTCTTCCTTAAAGGGATTCCCATCATGGCGGCGCTAGCGCTGCAACCGCACCGCAAACGCGGAGAGGTTCGACTTCAATTTGGCTATTTAGATTTTGTTCTCCTGCTGACCTGGTGGACCTTCGTTTACGCCTTCGTGGTTTTCCCCTGGATGTACGCCGCGCCGTCGGAGGCGCAGTACAACTACAACTATGACGTGGTCAGCAATGTGCAGAACATGGTGATCGTCATCGGGCTGGGCGTGCTGTGGCTGAAGGCTAAAGGCGCGTGGCGCGTGGTGTACGCCAACCTGTTTGGCGCCTCAGCGATGTACATGCTTTCTTCCCTGACCATCAACGTGGCCATCAGCTTGAAAAAGTATGCGACCGGGAGCCTTTACGATCTGCCGCTGATCTCATCGTTTTTGTGGCTTGGGTTGGCAGGCGTGATTGCCTATCTGAAGCGCGCGGAACTGGACATTCCGCAAGACGATGACGGAGACGACAGGTCACGCGACAGCGTGTGGTCGGCACGGCTGGCCATGGCAGCCGTCATATCGTTGCCGATATTTGCTATTTTTACGCTGCGCTTCGAGCACGATACGCCGGTCGTGCGTGATTTTCGCTTGATGACCACGCTGATTGCCTCCGTGCCCATCGCCTTCCTGGTGTTCCTGCGAACGCACATAGCGGACGCCGATCGCGCGCGACTGCTCTCGAAGTCGGAGCAGTCCATCGAAAACTTACAGCGGCTGCAAACGCAGATAGTGCAGACGGAAAAACTTGTTTCGCTCGGCCAACTGGCGGCTGGCGCGGCGCATGAGATCAACAACCCGCTGGCGGCGATTCTGGGCTACTCGGACCTGCTGGCGGATGACCCGACATTGCCGGAGAAGGCGCGCGCCACGGCGGGAAAGATTCGCGATCAGGCGCGGCGCACGAAAACGTTGGTGGCCAATCTGCTGAGATTTGCGCGGCAGGTGCCGCCGGAACGCACGCTGCTGGACATCAACACAGTAGTCACCAATGCGGTGCAACTGCGCGCTCTGGATTTGCGGTCGTCGAAGTCACGCATCGACATGCAACTGGAATCCGTGCTGCCGGGCGTGCGCGGGGACGGCAATCAATTGCTGCAGGTGTTCTTCAACATCGTCAACAACGCGATTGACGCAATGGAAGCCAGCGGGGGCGGAGTGCTGACCATCAAGACCATACGGGATCGCGGCAATGTGGTGATCCTGTTTACCGACACGGGACCGGGGATTAAGGAACCGCAGCGCGTGTTCGACCCCTTTTACACCACGAAGCCGGTTGGCAAAGGCACAGGCCTGGGCTTGAGCATCTGCTTCGGCATCCTGCAGGAGCACGCCGGAAAGATTCTTTGCTACAACTCGCAACAAGGCGGCGCGGTTTTTCGCGTGGAGCTGCCGGCGGTGCTCGCAGCATTCCCGGCTAAAGAAGCGCAGCCTGCCGGCGTTGCCCCCACCACGCAGAAAACGCCCGTCTGAGAAAAAGCTAGCGAGCGCTATGTTTGCGCGCCGCGCGACGCCCGAGGCGCGTCGCGTTCATGCTAGAGTTTTGCTGCGAACTATCAGCCGGGGACAAACGATGACCGACTTGGCCATTGTGACGGAGAAGCTTACGCGGCGCTTCGGCGCGCTCACCGCGGTGGACAATGTCGATCTGCGGGTGAGGGCCGGGCAGGTTTTCGGCTTTCTGGGACCCAACGGCGCGGGGAAATCCACGACAATTAAAATGCTCACCGGACTGCTGGCGCCGACCTCCGGGCGCATGCAACTGCTGGGGCTGGATTTTTCTTCACACACGATCGAGGTAAAGCGGCAGATTGGCGTGGTGCCGGAAGGCATGGGGCTTTTCGAGCGTTTGACCGGAGCGGAATATCTGCGTTTTGTCGGCAGGATGTATGGGCTCGACCACGCCACGGCGCTTCGACGCACGGGAGAACTGCTGGAATTCATGCAACTGGCGGACCGGCCGAAATCGATGATCGCGGATTATTCGCACGGCATGCAGAAAAAGCTGGCGCTGGCCGCGGCGGTGATTCACGGACCGCGCATTCTTTTCCTCGATGAGCCGTTCGAAGGCGTGGATGCGTTGGCGGCCGGCGCGTTGAAGGCGCTACTAGGCCGTATGACGGCGCGCGGCGTGACGATTTTTCTTACCTCGCACGTGCTGGAGATTGTCGAACGCTTGTGCAGCCACGTGGGAATCATTCACCAGGGCCGGCTGGTGGCGCAGGACTCCATCGAGGAATTGCGCGCGGGAACGGACGCAGATCGAGGAGCTTTCGTGGCTGACGTAGGGCAGCTTGGAATTCTGAAGCAAATCAGGCTGATCGCCGGCTTGCGTTGGCGGATGCTGCACAATAACCTGCGGCGAAAACAAAACCGGCTCGATCTGCTCGGGTTGATTATCGTCGGCTTGCTGGCAGGCGCGTTCGTGACTGTATTGTGCTATGCCTTGTTTGAGAGCACGCGCAATTTTGTATCCAGCGGCAGACCCACCTGGCTGAGCTTGTTTTTCTGGGCCATTTTTTTGTGGTGGCAACTCTTTCCCATCATAGTGGCAGGCTTCGGGGTCTCCTTCGAGTTCCGCGGGCTGCTACGTTTCCCTCTAAGTTTTGGCGCGTTCTACATACTCGGGCTAGTCTACGGATTAGCGGATTTCACCGGATTGGCAGCCGTGTGCTGGATCATTTCGATTATCCTGGGCGCGGCCGCGGCGGACCTCGCGCTACTGCCGGCCATGTTGCTGGTGGCAGCATTGTTCATCTTGTTCAACGTGGCGCTGGAACGCCTGCTTGGGTCCTGGATGGAACGCCTGCTGGCGCGGCGCCGCACGCGAGAGCTCTTTTTCGCCGGTTTTATCCTTCTCATGGTGTCGCTGCAGTTGCTGGGTCCGCTGTTGAATCGTTACGGGAATTCCGCCGAGCCATGGCTTGTGCGTGCTCTCCCTTATTTTGCGTACTTTCCTGCATCGCTGGCCGGCAAGAGCGTGGGAGCCGCGTCGGCCGGACATTACGGTGAGTTCGCGTTCGCGGTATTAGGAATTGCGTGCTACGCGGTGCTTTTTGGCGGCTTGCTGTGGCTGCGCCTTGCGGCGCAGTATCGCGGGGAGGAGCTGAGCGAAACTCCGGCGCCCGAGAGGGCGGTTGGCAACAAGGCGCGGCGGGAATCGGACGCGGACGCGCTCGGCTTGCTGTCCCCGCAAGTTGCCGCGGTCATTCGTAAGGAAATTCGCTATTTGCTGCGCAATGGCTTTGCCGCTTTATTGTTGCTCCTGCCGCCCATCCTGGTCTTTGCGCTCATCACCCAGGCCACACTGTTCCGCTTTTCCGGAGCGAAAAGCGGCATCTCTCCGGAAGTGTTCTTTCCCGGCTTAGTGGCTTACATCATTTTGATTTTGATGGCTCCGGCCTATAACAGCTTCGCCTACGAGAATACCGGTGTGCAGACGTACTTCACAGCGCCACTGCAATTTCGCAATGTCTTTCTTGGAAAGAACTTCGTGCAGGTTGCGCTGGTCACGATAGAGCTCACGCTGTGCATTGCCGCGTTTTGCTACCGTGTGGGATCGCCATCGGCGCCGATCTTCATCGCAACGCTGGCGGCCATTATCTTCACGGTGGTCGGACAATTGTCGATCGCCAACTGGTCGTCGTTGAGTTTCCCGCGCAAGTTAGCGTTTGGCCAGATACACGGTCAGCGGCAATCGAGCATGGCTGTGCTTGTTGCGTTTTGCGCGCAGATTTTGCTTTTCGGGATAAGCTCACTGGTCTTGGGGCTGGGACGGTGGACCGGCGACCGCTGGCTGCCCGCCAAGGCATTTGCGCTGCTCGCCGCCGCTGTGTGAGTTGCGGAGCCCGGAATTTTTCAGGGGAGTGATATTCCGCTCGGCTGGCCGCTGCGCTATTCGCACTCGCCCGGTGAAGTCATCGACACGCGCGACGTCGACTCGGTGGCGAAAATCATCGTGGTGCTCGCCAAGAGCTGGTAGCAATTCACGCGCGAAACTGTTGTAGCGCGCTCACGATTCTGGCGCCGGCCTTCCCGTCACCGAACGGATTTCCTCTTGAAACAGGGGGACGCTGCCCGGCGCCTTCAAGCCAAGCCGTGGCGTGCTCCAGGATTTTGGTTCGCTTGGTGCCGACAACTTCGGCGCACCCGGACTCGACCGCCTCTGGCCGCTCTGTGACATCGCGCAGGACCAACACAGGTGTTCCCACACTGGGCGCTTCCTCTTGAACGCCCCCGGAATCCGACAAGATCAGCGCCGCTGATTTCATGAGGTGCACGAAATCCGGATAAGACAACGGCCCCGTCAGGATAGTTCGCGGCTGCCGTCCGAGTATACGTTGAGCCGTTTCTGTTACATGCGGATTGGGGTGCACGGGGAAAACCAGACTCACGTCCGGAAACCTGCGCAATAAGTCCGCCGCCGCCAAACAGATCTGCTCGAGGCGCTCGCCAAAATTCTCCCGCCGATGAGCTGTCAGCAGGACGAATCTTCCTGTTAGCGCTTTGAGCCGTGTATCGGCAAAAGTTGCCGGACGCTTCAAAATCTCTTGCAAAGCATCAACAACGGTGTTTCCCGTCAGGAAGATTCGATGAGCCGCGACTCCTTGCGCCAAAAGCGCGTCCGCGGCGCCTTGCGTTGGTGCGAAATGCAAATCCGCTATTGCTGTCACCAGTCGGCGGTTCATTTCTTCCGGAAACGGCTGCCACTTATCCCTTGTCCGAAGCCCTGCTTCTATATGGCCGACGCCGACGCGTTGCTGGTAGCCGACGAATGCGGCAGCGAACGCCGTGGTCGTGTCGCCCTGCACCAGCAGCCAATCCGGCTGAACGGAAAGCATCACCGGCGCGAGCGCATCGAACACGCGCGCGGCCACCGAAAGCGGTGACTGATTTTCCTGCATCAGATCCAGGTCGAAATCCGCCTTTATCCCGAAGACCTCCAGCATCTGGTCCAGCATTTCGCGATGTTGGGCGGTAACGCAGACTTTGGCGTCGATCCCCGCTTCTTTTGCGGCGCGGAGGACCGGCGCCATTTTGATGACTTCCGGGCGAGTGCCGAAGACCGCAAGGACTCGCATGTCAGTTCCTATCTCCGTGGGAACCGATCATAGCCTTGGCCGCGATGTCGGCGAGCACCTGCCAGTCGTATGCCTCCACGATGCGGTCCCATGCAGGTTCCCAGGACATTCCGCGCGCTCGCACGAAGGCATCCGCCCACGCCTGCGGATTCGGCTCCGCAAGAATTATGTTGGGCCACGCCAGCCTCTGCCAGTTCAAGAGCGGCGTTGAGACCACGCACTTGCGGCACGCGCTGTATTCAACCACTTTAATTTGGAAAGCAAAGTCCGTTCCGGCGCTTTTCCCCTGCGCCAGCACCCCCACGTCGATGGCATTACAGTACTCGGCGATTTCCGCGGGCGCGACATTCCCTGTGGCGATAACTCCCGCGGCCCGATTCGCTTCCAGCAGTGCTCTCCAAGTGTCGGCGGGACCGATAATGAGGAGTCTGGCATTTGGGATGCGCTGCCGCGCGGCCAGAAAGGCGTTCACCGCAAGATCCACGCCCGTAAAGGACCCATGGTTGCCAATGTATCCGATCGCGAAGTGTTCAGCGATTCCCAGGCGTTGTCGCAGGGCTGACACTTTTGCAGGCGCCACGGAGCGCAAGCGAGCTATATCGGCGCCATTGGGCAGAGGCGAGGCCTGCATGCCGCATTCGCGTTCGAGCTTTTCGCATAGCGGCTGCGAAACAGCGAACGTTCCATCCACCTGTTTGTCGATGGCGCCGATTGCGGCACGAATTCGCCCAAGCCTGGCCGAAGAAAACTGCTCCTCGGGAAACCAATCGACTACATCAAAGAACGTCCGAACTCCCGGGATTCGTTCTACGCCGAATAATTCGTTTGCAAGCAGAACATGCGTGATCCCTAAGTCTCGGACCAGGCCGCGAAGAGTTTGCCGATTACGCAGCCGGCACAATGCGGACGCACGTTCCACTCCAACCAGTCTTTGCGCCAGAATCGGCTGCCATACTGGGACTTCGATGATCGATGTGCCGTCAGACGCCTTGGATTGCGAGCGAGACCGCAGCGCCGCGCTTAGAGCGACCCCCGCTTGCTTTACACGCCTGGTGAAAGCCGATTTGCCATCGACGTGCAGCGCGTGGCGCGATTTCAGCAGAAACACTTCAAACTTGGAGGTGAGCCGTCGCGCCAACTCGATCTCGCGTACCGCAATGTCGTCTGCGTAGATGTGGGGAACTACCAGAAGCCGCGGTCTCACGGCAGGTGCTTTCTGACAAACCGCTGGGCACTCACTTCTCCACCAGAAAACTGCCGATCACCAGCGCATCCATCCCGGAACTGAAAAACGTGCGCACCGCGTCAGTCGGCGTGTGCACGATGGCTTCGCCGCGCAAATTGAAGGACGTATTCATGATCAGCGGCACTCCGGTGCGTTTCTCGAACTCATCGAGCAGCCGCCAGTAAAGCGGATTGATCTGCTTCTCGACGGTTTGCGGGCGCGCGCTGCCGTCCACGTGCGTTACCGAGGGAATCACGCCGCGCTTCTCCGGGCGCACCTGCGCGGTGAGGATCATGAACGGCGAATCGGTCACGCCCTCCAGATAATCGCTCGCCGCTTCTTTTTTCATCGACGGCGCAAACGGACGCCACCACTCGCGAAACTTCACCGCGTTATTTACCTTGGCGTTCATCTCGGGATCGCGGGCATCAGCCAGAATCGAGCGGCTGCCCAGAGCTCGCGGACCAAATTCCATGCGTCCCTGAAACCATCCCAGAATTTTTCCGGGTGCGCAGCGTGGTTTCTATGGTGTCGTCGTCAAAGCCTGGCCCCCAATATGCGTGACACATCGGTTTCCTCGGCAGCCTGCCGCCATCTTCCAGAAACGGGGCAAGCGCGGCGCCCAAGGCGGTGCCATCGTCCGAAGCGGCGGGCTGCACGAAAATAATGTCTACCAGCCCGGAAGCTGCAATCTTGCCGTTGCCTTTGGAATTCAGCGCCACGCCGCCCGCGAGGCAGAGATTCCGGATGCGAGTTTTCTCCACCGCCATACGCACCACGCTCAACATGGCGATCTCGCAAGCATCTTGCACCGCATATGCGATGTTCTTGTGCCGCGCGCCGATCTCGCTTTCCGGCGCGCGTACGGGCCCCAAGAGCGGAGCGATGCCGGAAAACGAGCCGCTGCCATTTCCAAAAAGCCGTTTCCAATGCACGCGATACGGATCTGCCACCGGATCGATGAACGCGTCCACCTTTACTCCCGGCTCGCCATACGGTGCCAAACCCATGACTTTCCATTCATCGCTGTTCGGCTGAAACCCCAGATAGCCAGTGAACTGGCTGTAAAACAGTCCCAGGGAATCGGGAAAGGGAATCGTCAGCAGGTGATGCAGTCGCCCTTTGGTTCCATGCCAAATCGATGTGGCTTCCCACGCGCCACGCCCGTCCATCACCACCACCGTCGCGTCATCGAATCCGCAGAAAGCGTACGCGCTGATGGCGTGAGCCCAATGATGATCCACGTGTCGAATGCGGCCTCGCACATTACCGAAGCGCTGCGTGAATGTCTTTGCGCCGCTTTCCTGATGCCACATGCTCAAGAAATGCAGCGTGCTGGTCAAAACGTTGAGGTAGCTCAGTGGCAAACCTCCGCTGGCCAGGCATTTCAGGTCGTGACGAAATCCCGGTCCCGCGGTGGTCCAGCCAAAACAAACGTCATCAACCTGACTCGCGCTCACGCCCGCAAAGTCCAGGCACGCTTGAATCGCCAACGCGGGAAACCGGGCGTCATGCTTGATGCGGCTAAGCCTTTCCTCGGCAACCGCGAACACCAGCTCGCCTTCGCGCACGATACACGCCGAGGAATCGTGCGTTTTGTTGTAGCTGATGCCCAGCGTAATCATGCGCGAAGCCAGTCCTTTCCGCGCAGTTTCTTGTGGCGCTGGAGCACGATCCACTTTGACGACCGGCCAGCTGCAATCAAGATAGGCTCATGCTGTGGGTTTCTCGGACCGCTCGACATGGCTCGGCATGGGAAACGGAAAAAAACGCCGCCGCAGTTCTTTATAAATAGCCAGGTCGGAAAGTCCATGCCTCCATCGATAATATACGGCGGATGGCAAAACGAGAGCAGGCGCGAGCCTGGCCAAACTGAAAAGCCGCTGCCAGATCGATGCATCGCTATGAAAAACGCGCATGATCTTCAATTCCGCGGAAACCGTCTCCCAAGGAAATCCGCCGTCCAGCTCAAGACGCAAACAATCTGCCTCCAGTTGAACGCACTCTAAAATCGTTTGGGCGATGTCTTCGCGCAGTTTCAGCTCACGCAGTTTTGCGCGCAGTGATTCCGCGAGTGCCGCCAATACTTGCTGTTTCCGGCGAACGCTATCGCGGTCTCCGCGCGTAAACTGAAAAAGGTTTCCGCGGTGCAGCCGATAAAACGTGTAGGATGCCGGCAAAACCAGGACATCCGCAAAAAGCCCAGCCAGGGTGAACAGGTATTCGTCAGCCTCAAATTTCAGCGCTTCCGGCACCCGACCGACCTGCGCGAGAATCCCTTTGCGGTACGTCATGCGGCTGGTGCCCAGAAACCCCCTGCGCATGCGGAAAATCCTTGCTTCTTCGCTGGACGTCAGCCGAAAACGAGTAATCTCGCGAGGCAGTTCGGCCACTCGCCGCCCGTCCGGGTAGACTTGTGTCGTGCCGTGCCCGACCAGGCCCACCGCCGGCTCGGCCTCGAAAACGCGCGCGACGGCGCTTAACTTGTCCGGTGCCCACCAATCATCGCCGTCCAAAAACGCCACAATCTCTCCGTGTGCTTCCGGAATTCCGGCGTTAAACGCAGAAGCTTGTCCCCCATTACGCTTGCGCAGCAACCGCACGCGTGGCGCAAACTTTAGCGCGATCTCCGCGGTGCGGTCGGTCGATCCATCATCCACTACCAGAATTTCCCTTTCCGACGCGGGGAAATCCTGCTGAAGAACGCTGGCGATGGCCTCTTCGATAAACGCTTCTTGGTTGTAAGTGTCGATCAGCACTGTCACGAACGGCTTTGGCACAAGGCATCTCCGCTCGGTCCGTCGTCCTGAGTAAGCAATTCTACTCCACCCGTGTCGCTACTTTTTCCGTTCGCNNCTCCGCCTACCAGGCTTCATGGCATGAAAAGAACGCCGATGCCGGACGTTTCCATCGGCGCGCCGGTTACCGCAATCGGAATCGCGCCTGTGCTCGGCCATTCAACAAACTCTTGATGCCGGTAGTGCTGCTTGATCTCGTTCCAAAACCTCTCGACTTCACATTGCGTTTCTTGCTGGTGTGTCACGATGTCGTGAAAAGCTACCATTCCCCCACTGCGCACTAATGGCGAATACATTTCGAAATCGCGCCGTACACCTTCATAGGTGTGATCAGCGTCGATAAATAGATAGTCTAACTGGTCGCGGCGGAGAAGGCTCACCACGTGCTCCTTGGTTTCCGCGGAATGCGAGTTTGCCCGGATCAGGTGCAGTTCCTGCCCGGATTTCGGGAAACGGCGAAAAATCGGCGCTTTGCGCTTGGGATATCCTCCTCCAAACGGTCCGTAGGGCAAGTCCACGCTGATAATTTTTGCTTGTGGCGGAGAAACCGCGCAAAGCAGGAACAGCGTGCCCCCGTAATTCGTTCCGATCTCCAAGCTGCGCCTGGGAGCAAACACCTTCAAAAGATTTCCCAACTCCAGTACTTCATAGCGCACCTGCCCCATCAGAACGGGGCGATCAACACAGTAATCAATGATCTCTTCGAGCGATTCCGGGCGAGCGCCAAAGGCCAGTTCACAGTAGCATTTGACGTATCGCGCGCACTTCAGAAGCAACCTCGTCATGACTCTCAACTTACGCTACGACGGGCATCGGCATCTTCATCCGAAAATCGCAGCAGTAAATTGAGTTGCTGTGCTGGCGTGATACAGGCAGCTCTGAATAGCATTCTCCTTTCGCGAAGCAACTCGGGAAGTATGCCCACAAGTCCTGCCAGCGTACCAATTCGATCTTTCGCAAACTGCCATCGCAACCGGCCGATGTCCTTGGCCAGCGCCGCCGTGGAAATCAGCCACGTGCGTGCTGCATATCGCAGCGGCAGGAGTTTGGTGGCCAGCAACAAGCGTCCCTGCAATATTCCGCGGAAATTCATGCGCATACCTTCGACGGACCGGCCCGAACTGCCTACTCGATGCCAGCAGATCGCGGTCGGAACGTAAACCGTTTTCCACTTCTGGATCCACGCGCGCCAGCAGATCTCGACGTCTTCATACCCGAGCGGCAGCCGGTCATCGAATCCGCCAAGTTTCTCAAAAAAAGATCGGCGCGCCAGCATGCACGCCGCGGAGGCCATGAACACCAGCGATTTCTCCGGCACCTCGCGCTGGTAAAAGTATAGTCCAGGCACTAACTCAGTAGAAGAACGACCCCTGGGCCTGCTCCTCGCCAGCCGCGCCGCCAGATGCCCGCGCTCGCTTCCATCCCAATTGAATTGCATTCCGTCGGTTGCAAAAATCTCCTCATTTTTTTCCAACGGCTCCACCAGGGCCGCCACAAAACCAGGATCGAACCGCATGTCGTTGTTGATGAAAAGGAGAAAATCGCCGACGGCCATCGCTGCGCCGCGATTCAAGGCCGGTGCCAACCCCGCGTTCTTGTCCAACGGAAGCCAGCGCACCTGAAATTCTCGCGCCACTTCGGCGGAGTCGTCCTTCGAGTCATTGTCCACCACGATGACCTCGAGGGACGTAAAAGATTGCGACAAAAGGCTGGGAAGGCAAGTCCTCAGATGGCGCGCCCCGTTCCAATTGACGATGATCGCCGAAACGGCCGGCTTCGCGTTCATGATGGTCCTCGCCGCAGCCGGCAGACACTAGCCGTGGATGCGAGGGCCGCCGCTCGATTCGGTCTCATTTTGCCGCGGAATGGAGCTGCTGCCCGCGTTGCGTTGCGACCATTTCCGCCAGAATAGCATCTAGCCCGCGAGTAATCCTCCAATTCGGATAGTGCGTCTGGAACTTCCGCAAATTCGAGATGTAACAGATGTGATCGCCCTTACGCGCTTCCTCCACGTACTGCCAGTCCAGCTTGCGCCCGGCGAGCTGTTCGATGCGTGCGATGGCTTCCAGCATGGAGATGCTGTTGCCACGCCCCCCGCCCATGTTGTAGACCTCGCCTGGTCGCGGATTCGCGACAAATTCTTCGATCGCGCGCACTACGTCATGGCTGTGAATGTTGTCGCGCACCTGCTTGCCTTTGTAACCGTAAACGCTGTAGCGCCCGCCGCTCAGCGTGACCTTCACCAGATACGACAAAAATCCGTGCAGCTCGACGCCCGAATGAGACGGCCCGGTTAAGCAGCCCCCCCGGAAAACGCCGACT
>WNFN01250468.1_pt1 | contig 11864 bp, 11 predicted proteins | sample 5400161 | NCBI WGS metagenome assembly WNFN01 (sample SAMN13153353, study PRJNA577476) | soil metagenome | isolation source: 80 cm saprolite on Douglas fir-dominated hillslope | place: USA:California | collected 2013-09-17
GATATTGTTTCATTCGGGCTTGTGAAATCGGTCCAGATCGAGAATAGCGAAGTCAAAGTACAGATCGCCCTGGCGACGAACGATCCCAATGTTCCAGCGGCAATTAAAAACGACGCCGAAAAAGCGCTGCGAACCATCGACGGTGTTCAGAGCGCAAAGGTCCTGATTGATATTCATGCGCCGCCCGCAGGCGCAGGCACCGGCATGGGAGCGACGCGAATCCCGGGAATCAGGCACGTCATCGCAGTCGCAAGCGGCAAAGGCGGCGTCGGCAAATCCACTGTCGCGGCAAACCTCGCGGTTGCACTGGAGCAAACGGGCGCGCGCGTCGGCTTATGCGATTGCGATATCTACGGCCCGAGCATTTCATTGATGTTCGGGACGCGCGAGAGGCCAATGGCGACGGAAGAAAACAAAATCGTCCCGATCGAGCAATATGGATTGCGGCTCATGTCGATGGGATTTCTGCTCGACGACACTTCGCCGGCCATTTTGCGCGGGCCAATGGTTACCCGTTATACCCAGCAATTTCTGCGGCAGGTGGAATGGGGCGAACTGGATTATCTGGTGCTGGATCTGCCTCCTGGCACTGGTGACATTCAGCTTACGATTGTCCAGACGGTCGCGCTTTCGGGCGCGATCGTCGTAACCACGCCTCAGGAAGTTGCGCTCATCGATGCTCGCAAAGCCGCTACCATGTTCGAGAAGGTCAATGTGCCTGTGCTCGGGATCATCGAGAACATGAGTTATTTCGCCTCTCCGTCCGACGGCAAACGCTATCATATTTTTGGCAGTGGCGGCGGCGAACGCGAGGCGAAACGACTCCGCGTCCCATTGCTTGGTCAAATTCCGATCGATATCCCCACGCGCGAATCGGGGGACCGCGGGATTCCGATTGTGGGAGAAGATCGAGAGTCTATCGTATCAGCCGAGTTCAATAAAATTGCCGAAAATCTTCGTAAGACTCTGCCGTAGCGAAGCCGTCCGCAACTGTGATTGGAACCGGGAGTTAAATAAATAGGGCGGTTGGCACGTCGAATTGACTGCTTCGATTTTGTTGACTCGTGCCCAATTTCATGAAAGAGGATCCTGAGATGCTGTCTTCAGAGGAGGATCACTCTCGATTCGTTAGGAATTCGGTCCTGTACAAGGAGTTTCTCGCGGAGCGTGCCGAGGTCCTGAAACACAAGTGGATCGAAAGCGAGAAAGCCGGAAGAGATATCGGATTTGAAAAGGCTTTGCTGGATTGGATCGTGAAACATCGCTCCAACTGGCGAGAACGACGAAGAAAGGAGGCGCGCACCGAAAAGTCCGCCTCCTAATTTTTTTGTTCCCTTTAATGCGATCCCGCGAGGTCGCCAAGGAAACGCATGAAACAAGCAAAACAAAAAACGTCTGGTGCCGCGGTCCCAACAATGGACGCGGAGGCAATTGGTCGAGCGCTTCAACGAATCGCGCACGAAATTATTGAGCGAAACCCGCGGCTGACCCACGTCGTTCTAGCGGGAATTCCGTCGCGCGGGGTGGAGATCGCCCAGCGCATCGCTGCTTTCATTCACCAGATCCGGAAGATCAACGTTGAGACCGGCGTCATCGACGTGGCGATGCATCGCGATGACGTGGGAACGCGCTCTGACTTGCCGATCGTGCGCGAATCCAAACTTCCACTGCCACTGGAGGAACGCACCGTCATCGTTGTCGATGACGTTCTTTACACCGGCCGCACCGTGCGCGCCGCCATGGACGCCATCAACTCATTCGGACGGCCTGCGCGAATTCAGCTGGCAGTACTAATCGACCGCGGCCATCGCGAGCTGCCGATTCGCCCGGATTACGTCGGAAAGAATTTGCCGACCTCCGGCAGCGAAAAGGTAAAGGTCCAGCTTCAAGAAACCGATAACGAACCGGACGCAGTCTGGCTGGGAAGGCGATGATGATTCGACGCGAATCCATTCTGGGGAACGCAGCCTGCCAGCCTGCAGCATCCGGCAGCTTGCCGAATGCACGAGTGTCCAATTCACCGGTGGCTATCAATCCACGTTGGCGACAAGCTGGCGCCAACTACAGGCTGGTAGCCTGTGCTCCCCAAACATGACCACGCGCTGGACACGAAAGGATTTACTCGGTCTGCGCGAACTGCCGGCAGAAGATATCAATTTCGTTCTCGAAACCGCCGACGCATTTAAACAAGTCGGTACCCGCGAGATCAAGAAAGCGCGGACGTGATCAATATCTCGGCAACTACGTCCAGCCTGACCAAAGGCGAAACGCTCAAAGACACTGCGCGCAATCTGGAAGCATTGCACGCCGACATTCTTGTTTTGCGTCACAGCTCCGCCGGAGCACCGCAGTTCCTGGCAAATCGGCTTAAAGCCAGTGTGATTAATGCCGGCGACGGCGCGCACGAGCATCCCACGCAGGCGCTTCTCGACCTTTACACCATCCGCGAACGCAGAGGAAAAATTGCAGGACTGCGCGTGGCGATCGTCGGCGACATTCTGTTCAGCCGCGTTGCACGCTCGAATATTTTCGGCCTGCTTAAGCTTGGTGCGTACGTGACACTGGTCGGGCCAAGCACGCTTGTGCCGCGCGAGTTTGAGAAACTTGGCGTCGAGATTTCACACAAGATCGATGATGTGCTGCCAAAAGCCGATGTGGTGAACCTGTTGCGCATCCAGCACGAACGCCAGCGCAGGGAATATTTTCCCGGCATCGGCGAATACATTCGCTTGTTCGGTTTGACCAAAGAGCGCGCAAAGCTTTTGAAGCCCGATTGTCTGATCATGCATCCCGGCCCGATCAACCGCGGCGTAGAGATCGACAGCGAGGTCGCCGATGGTTTGCACAGCGTCATTCTCGATCAGGTCACCAACGGTCTCGCTGTGCGCATGGCTGTTCTCTATCTCTGCGGTGGGATTTCAACATGAGCAAGCAGCGCGCGATGATGTTTTTTGGGAGCGCAGGCTGCCAGCCTGCAGCATTCGGCAGCTTGCCGAATGCACCGGTGTTCCATCCAGACGTGAATATCAACCCATGTTGGCGGCAAGCTGCCGCATGCTGCAGGCTAGCAGCCTGTGCTCCCAAACCATGAGCGCGATGATTATTCGCAACGGTCGCGTGGTCGATCCCGCAAATCGACGGGATGAAATCGCCGATCTTTACATCTCCGATGGAAAAGTTGTCGGCTCGAAATCCGAAATCCGCGAGAAGTTGACCCGCCGCGGTGGGAAATCCCAAATTGAAGAGATTGACGCGAAAGATTTGATCGTTGCGCCCGGTTTGATCGACATGCATGTGCATCTGCGCGAGCCCGGATTTAGTCACAAGGAAACGATTGAGTCAGGCGCGCGCGCGGCAGCAGCCGGCGGATTCACCACCGTTGTTTGCATGCCCAATACATCGCCTATTCCGGACAATCCAAGCACGATTGCGTGGATCAAAGATCGCGCCTCCGCCATCGCGCGCGTGCATGTTTTGCCAACCGGTGCAATTTCAAAAAACCTTGCGGGCGAAGAGCTCACGCCGATCGGCTCACTTGCACAGGCAGGCGTTGTGGCGATAACGGATGACGGTCATTGCATTCAAAATCACGAAGTCATGCGCCGCGCGGTCGAATATGCGAGCATGGTTGGTGTTCCGGTGCTCGATCATTGTCAGGATTACAATCTGGTCGGCAATGGAGTTGTGCATGAGGGTTATTGGAGCACGCTCCTTGGATTACCCGGCTGGCCCGCGGCCGGCGAAGAAGCAATAGTCATGCGCAACATTTTGCTCGCGGAGCTTTGCGATCATCCGATTCATTGTCAGCATGTCAGTACAGCCGGAAGTGTCCGATTAATTCGAGAAGCGCGGAAACGCGGCGTAAAAATAAGTGGCGAGGTTTGTCCGCATCACATCGCGCTAACGGACGAGGCGATCCAAAATTTCGACACGAACTACAAAGTGAATCCGCCCCTGCGCTCACAAACAGATGTCGACGCGCTCTTGGAGGGCATCGCGGATGGGACCTTGTCCATTTTGTGTTCCGATCATGCGCCGCACGCGGATTTCGAAAAGGAAGTTGAGTTCGACGTCGCCCCATTCGGGATCATTGGATTGGAGACCGAGCTCGCTCTTTTTATCGATCTGCTCGTGCACAAACACACAAAGATCGATATCGCGCGTTTGATCGAGATGTACACCGTCGAGCCGGCACGCTTATTAAAGCTGGATGCGGGCACTCTGTCGCCCGGTTCCCGAGCCGATGTCACGCTGATCGATCCGGTTTTGAAATGGACTGTTAACGTCGATCAATTTCAATCGGCCTCTCGCAATTCGCCGTTCGACGGCTGGAAACTGAAAGGCCGCGCAGTGCGAACAATTGTCGGCGGGACAACCGTCTGGAAGTTGTAACTACAGCCGTCAACACTGTCATTCCGAGCGAAGTCGAGGAATCTCGCTGCGTTACCTTGAGACCGTTCCACGGGATCCCTCGACTCCGCGGTGCTTCGCTTCGCTCGGGATGATGGGATTGAATTACCCCGCTGCAAATCCGCCGTGGATGTAGTTTTCCAAGTGTGCGATAGCAGCCTGCTGGCAGGAAATCACGTGTTTGACGAGGTCCCCGATCGAAATCACGCCAACCACTTGATCTCCTTCGACCACGGGCAGATGGCGAATATGTTTGTCAGTCATCAGGCGCAGACATTTCTCCACTGGTTCACGCGGATGCGTAACGGTCACATTGGTTGACATGATCTCGGAAACTTTCGTTTCGCGGGAACGCTTGCCGCGGAGAAAAACTTTGCGGGTATAATCGCGCTCGGAAATGATCCCATTCAATCGATCTCCATCCATCACCAATAATGCGCCGACATTTTTTTCGGCCATCATTTCAATCGCTTCAAAAACCAGTGCGTCGGACCGGATAGAAAAAATATCTCTGCTTTTCTGACTCAGAATCGCGCCGATCGTGCCGCTAACGTCCATATCATCCGGAAAATGTTACTGCCGAAACACAGCAACTTGAAGATAAGGCAACACCGGCCTGGGACGCAAAACAAATAAACGAGAAAAGCCTCTATCGAAACGTGGACTGGTATCTCCGCGGAGGTAGCTTGGCCGGGCGTTTTCCATTAACAATCGCGCCTGCCACTGCGGTGTATGGAAGCTCCTGCCGATCTGCTGCACAGCGTAACATCAATCCACCACGGCTCATGTCGCCGCGACCGACGAAGTCGACGGGAAATCGGAGTTGGTCGCCAAAACTCGCAAGCAAAACGTTCACATATTTCCCGGTAGCGATGCTTCCGAGAAGGATGATCTCGCTCCGAGATGGGAGTCTTTTTGCGAGAACACGCGCGTCTCGCTCAAGCGGCGCTCGATAACGCGGATCGTCACCGTGAATGTCGACCGTTGCGAATTCACGCAGGTCATCGAGGCGGATCCGCGTGCTAGCGTCGACAAGCCCACGAGTGGGCGTAATCACAAATACGCCGGGGATTCCGGTCGCGGGCCGCGCAAACGCAGTCGCGTACGCGATCTTACCACGAAAGTAGAGGCCGCTAAGAAAGGTGAACACCTCGGCGATTGGCGCTCCGCGTTTGTCGCGCAATTTTTGCGCGAGCTCGAATTCCGCCCGGTCGCTCAGAATCATCCGTGCCCGTTCACCTCCGGCATAAGCGGGTGAGAGAAGAAAAATGCGGCAACGCCTCGTGTTTTCCATTTCCATCTGATTGTCGGATTCAATTTTCGAATGCGTTGTTCTCCTTAGTATGCCAGCCACTAAATAGACATACCGTTGGAGAAAACAAACATCCAGGCTCGTCGACGCGATTCGAACGCACCGGTGCACACGAAATTCATTGCAACGCCGAATGGCGGAAATAACTTCGAGGCATCATGGCGCGGGCTGGCGGCAATAAAGGCATCCCGCATTTGTTTTCACTCGTCATTGCTTCGGGCCTGGCCGCGGTCGTGTTGTTCGCTGGACGAACGGCTGCCGTTCATCTGGAACGCAGCACGGTTCCCTCAACAGCTCCGGAATTGTTTCGGCTTAAGAACCAGGGACTCGCGTTTCAACGTGCTGCTGTGGGTGCGCCGAATGTACTGCCGCTTTACGGCACCTCGGAATTAATAACCCCTTCGATTCCGGAGAGGGCGAGTCTTTTTTTTCGCAGTGCGCCAACAGGTTTTCAAGTCTCGCCCGTTGGCGGTGCAGGCGCGAACCTATTGGTCATGTTGCAAAAAGTTGGCGCACTCGGCTCGGATTTGCGTGGCAAAAAACTCGTCATCTCGCTTTCACCCGGTTGGTTTTTGAAGGTCAAGTCCGGACAGAAGGGCTACGAGGCGAATTTTTCGCCGATGGGAGCGAGCAAAATGATATTCGACACCGCGCTGAGTTTCGAGCTGAAACGGGACATTGCTTCGCGCATGCTTAAATGTCCGAGCACTCTCGAAGGAAGGCCATTGCTTAGATTTGCGGTGAGGCGGCTGGCTTCAGGCGGTTGGCTCGATCGGATCGTTTTCTACGCGCTTTGGCCGGCCGGAAAACTGCAGAACATCTTGCTGGCGTTACAGGATCATTTTGCAGCGATCAATTACATTCGGGATCAGATTAAGCCAGCTCCGCGAGCACATCCGCAAGTACTCGACTGGTCGAAGCTGATTGCAAAAGCAAGCGAAACCAAGTCCCCTGATGCAGGTAACGTTAAAGAGGCTTTGACCTTCGATGCACCAGTCGTTTGGGGATCTCGTGACACGGCGTTCCGGATCAACATGAACGCGTCACCCGGATGGAAAGACCTGGAGTTGCTTTTGCGCACACTCGCGCGGGTTCACGCGCGAGCACTACTTCTCAGTATGCCCATAAGCGGAAACTTTTACGACCATGCCGACATCTCGCGGTCGGCTCGTGAAGATTATTACACGAAGCTTCGGGCACTGGTGCAACGATATCACTTTCCGTTAGTGGAATTTAAGGGAGGCGATGAGGACCCGGCCTTTCTTGTCCGTCACGAAAGTCACCTCTCTGCGAAAGGCTGGATGTATTACAATCGCGCCCTTGATGATTTCTTTCATGGGCGTATGCCACGGAGCTGACAAGTTAGCGAAGTTGGCGGATCGCCGTCGTGAATATCAACCAATGCAAATTCGCGAGCGCGAGCCTACCCCATGTCTCCGATCTTGCTTTTTGACTGAGAGATGGGAAATAATGCGGCCATGCGTTGGGCCTGGTCATTCAAACCTCGCGTAAGTAACGATCAAAACGCAGAAGATAATCACTATTCAGCAGGCGATGCCTGCCCCGATTTCCTATGCGTCGGGGCTCAAAAAGGCGGAACTTCGTGGCTTTATCGGCAGCTTGAACGACATCCTGATTTCTGGATGCCTCCGGTAAAGGAACTGCACTATCTCAACAGTCTAAATAAGACGAGACAGTTCCATCCTCCGCGCTGCCGAGACCGGCGCGACGCCTCCTTTATCGATAGCATGAAAAACCTGAGCGGCCTGTCTTACATCGACCTGGAGAATTACGGGAGGTTGTTCGAGCACAAGGGATCGCTTGTCTCCGGTGATATCTCGCCAGCCTATTCGACAGTAAGTGATGAAATCATTCACCGAGTCGTCAATTCCTTCCCAAATTTAAAGGTGATCTTTCTAGCTCGCGACCCCGTTGAGAGAGCGTGGTCACAATTGTCCATGGGCGTTCGTCTCGGAATGATTACTCCGTTTGATGCGACCGATGCTGACGAAGTGATTCGGAATTTGCTGAATCCCGGGGTGCTCCTCCGCTCACATCCCAGTAAGATCGTAGCACGCTGGAGACGCTATGTTCGTCCAGATCTTTTCCGCATCTTCTTTTTTGACGACCTGGAGAAGAATCCTGCGGAACTGCAACGCTCGATCCTCCAGTTTTTAGGCGCTGATCCTAACAAGTCTAACGGCCGATTGAAGGCGAACGACAACCAGGATGCCAACAGGAAGAAACTTCGGCTCACCGACAAGGTGCGGTCCAGGATAGCTCAGTTTTTTGAACAGGAATTGAAAGACTGTGCTACAGAACTGGGCGGGCCGGCGAAACAATGGCCCACACGATATGGTTTTTCGCTGCTGATCTTCTTCCTGCAACTGGTGGACGACTTCGACATCCTATTCTGGTGTGATTGGATCGCTTGAGGAAGGAAAGAGGCCTCCTACTCGCGGTGCAGGGCCCGATTTTCTCTGTATCGGGGCCCATAAAGCCGGAACCACCTGGCTTTATCAGCAACTCGATTCCCATCCGGATTTCTGGATGCCTCCTGTAAAGGAACTGCATTACTTCGATCAATTGAGCAGGGTTCAACGGGCAGCTCATCCGCGTTGCAGAGACGAGCGCGATCGTCGATTTCTGGAGCGGCTCGAGAGCCTTAGCGCTGAACCGGGCATCGACCTCAAGAATTATGGACGACTGTTTGAATCCAAGGCATCGCTCTTTTCCGGTGATATTTCGCCGAATTACTCGACGCTGAGTAATGAAGTCATTCGAGAAGTTGTCCGATACTTCCCAAACTTAAAGGTGATCTTTCTGGCGCGCGATCCGGTTGAGCGACTGTGGTCGCATTTGTCCATGGAAGTGCACTATCGCCAGATTGAGCCCTTTGACGCGACCGACATCGACGAAATCAATCGGAATTTGCTCCGCCGAGGGATGCTTTTGCGTTCGTATCCGAGTGCCGTCGTCGCGCGATGGAAACGCTACGTCGATCCAGAGCGGTTTCGCGTTTATTTCTTTGATGACCTGCAAAGCAATCCGGCTGAATTGCGGCGCTCCATCCTTCGTTTCCTGGGCGCTGATCCAGACAAGCCAGGCAGCCGATTGAGCGCGGATTACAACAGTTGGACCCGGATGGAAAAGCTTCCGCTCACAAACGAGGTACGATCGCATCTGGCTCGGTACTTCAAAAAGGAATTGAAGACCTGCGCAGCACGCCTTGGCGGCCCAGCCAGGGATTGGCCGGCTCGATACGGTTTTTAGTGCCGGAAGTCTTAAGTGTTAAGTCTGGACTTTTACTGCCAGCCGCGATTGTGACCGTCTGCGTTGCCTTATGAAAACTTACCAGTTTTAACTTTCTGTCAGGCGCGTTTCGGCCAGATCGAGATCACGCTGAATACGCCGCAACGCGTCGTCGTTAATCACGCGTTCGTTTCGCAAACGGATGATGGTCTGCCTTTCAACGTGGAGCGCTTTGCGTTGCAAACGCTGATATTGCGGCGTGGCGATTTCGCCGCGGCAATCGTCAGGGTTCTCGGCGCAAAGTTGCAGTTGCTCCACGCGTTCGTCGTATTCCGCGTGCAATCGAGCCACTGTGTCGGGCGAAAACTTCCCGTTGGCACGCAGCTCCTCGATCAATTCAATTGCGGCCTTATTTGCTTCCAGGCGGGCCCGGCGTTCCTCTTGATCTGCCTCCCCGTCATGCGTGATTCCAAGTTTCCGAATCAAAAGCGGAAGCGTCAAACCCTGAAGTATAAGAGTGGTGAAGATCACTGAGAAGGCGAAGAACAAGATGTAATCGCGGCCTGGAAATGAGCTGCCATCAGTTAACGCCAGCGGCAACGCGAACGCCGCCGCCAGCGAGACAACACCCCGCATGCCTGCCCAACTGACGATGACAATATGTTGCCACGAGGGAATCGGATCGCGCATCCGAAGTTTGCTACTGAGCAGACGGGGCAGATAAGCCGCCGGTATCACCCACGCAAAACGGACTAAAATGACGGCGGCGCAGATAATGATCGCACTGACGACCGCACCGGTAAGCGATTCGCGATTCAGGGTGTGCAGGATTCCTGGAAGTTGCAGGCCGATAACAATAAAAACGAAACCGTTGAGAAGGAACATGACCGTTTCCCAAAATGCATAAACCTGGAGCCGGGTTCGGGCGCTGATCATCAGCGGCGAATGCCAGCCAAGAAAGATCCCGGCGGCCACCGTAGCCAGGACGCCCGAGGCATGCAGACGTTCGGCTGGCAGATAAGCGATGAATGGAGTGACTAAAGAAATTGTGATCTGGATTGGGGGATCGTCGAGATGGCTTTGTACCCAGCGTATCACCACGCCGACAAGCAACCCGAATCCGATGCCAGCAGCCGCTGCCCAGACAAAACGGGCGGCCGCATAACCGGGCGAGAAAGTACCGGTAACGAGCGCCCCAATCGCGAACTGTAGGGCGACCAGCGCAGTGGCATCATTCACCAAGCTCTCGCCCTCGAGAATTGCCTGAATACGATGCGGCACGCCAAGCCGGCGAATGATTGCTGTGGCTGCAATCGCGTCCGGCGGCGAGACAATCGCTCCAAGCGCAAAAGCAGCCGCCCAGGGAAGTCCCGGCACAACCGCGTGTGCAATCCAGGCAACCGCAACCATCGTCGTCAGCACCAGGCCGATAGCAAGCAGGAGTATCGTCCGCAGATTACGCCGAAAATCACGCCACGATGTGAACAACGCCGCCGGATAAACAAGTGCCGGGAGAATGAAGTAGAAGACAGTGTCGGGATTGAGTTTCACCTCCGGCAATCGCGGCACGAAACTCAGGGCAAGTCCGCTGATCACCAGCACAATGGGGTACGGCAGCCTGAGTTTACACGCGACCACGGCCAGGACCGCTACAGCGGCGAACAGCAGCACAATGATTTCCGCTTGGTGCATATCAGCTGTGAGAAGGATGGAATTTCACTACCGCAGCAGCCCAATACTCCACTACTCCAGAACGGCCTGCTTTGCCCGCGAGCGATTCGCCTGAAGCTCAGCGAGATGTTTTTCCGACCAGCGACAAAGCGCGTGCAACGGTTCAATCAGCGTTCGGCCCAGTCTCGTGAGAGAGTACTCCACCTTGGGAGGCACAACGGGATGAACCGTGCGCTGCACCAGCCCGTCGCGCTCGAGGCTGCGCAGTGTCTGCGTCAGCATTTTTTGCGAAATGCCCCCGATCTCACGCTGTAACGCAGCATAACGCATCGTTCCGCGCGCCAGAATCTGGATGATGAGAGCTGTCCATTTGTCAGCAATTCGGTCGAGCACCAGCCGGGACGGACACTGCGCATCCAGAACGGAAGGGGCGGACGACACTTTTGCCACGCTCGTGTGTAAAACAATTCCCGTCGACGCGCAAGGAGAGAGTAACATCCGAGAAGGTACATATAGATCGAAACGATGTGTAGTTGACTGTTGGTTTGGCTATCCGAAATTTAACTATGACAATTGATTCTCTCACCAAGGAAAACGTTGCCCCGATGGATTTCCTCTTAAACGAGGGGGAGTCTGGGGCTCCATCGCCGACGAGTAAGGACGTCGAGGTGGCAGCAGATCAGGACGATTCCGTCTTGTTCGATGCGTATTCGCGCACCGTAGTCAGTGCAGTCGCGCGTGTCGCTCCCGCCGTTGTGAACATCGATGTAAAACAACGCATGAGCCTCCCGCGTGGACCGCGCGAACTCAGCGGCAACGGCTCGGGTTTCATTATCACGCCTGACGGATTCATCCTCACTAATAGCCACGTCGTGCACTCGGCGAATTCTATTACTGTGAATTTGCCCGATGGACGCGAATATCCGGCGCAATTAACAGGCGATGATCCAGACACCGATCTCGCAGTCATTCGAATTGATGCGCCGCAGCTTGCCCATGTGCGTCTGGCCGACTCCGAAAATTTGCGCGTCGGCCAACTGGTGATCGCGATCGGAAACCCTCTCGGCTTTCAGGCGAGCGTCACCGCTGGCGTAATCAGCGCACTCGGTCGCTCGATGCACGCGCAGTCAGGCCGACTAATTGACAACATTATTCAGACCGATGCCGCGTTGAATCCGGGAAACTCCGGCGGACCACTGGTCAATTCGGCTGGAGAGGT
>WNFN01156079.1_pt1 | contig 11863 bp, 11 predicted proteins | sample 5400161 | NCBI WGS metagenome assembly WNFN01 (sample SAMN13153353, study PRJNA577476) | soil metagenome | isolation source: 80 cm saprolite on Douglas fir-dominated hillslope | place: USA:California | collected 2013-09-17
GCAAGTCGAGACCTTACGCAAGCGGGGCGTCTGCCGGGCCGCAATCGGGGCGCACTCGGAATCTCCCGCCCGCTGCGTGGGAACGCTTTTCCTGATTTCCGAAACGGATTTTCAGAGATGCTCGAGTGGACGGCCGGTGGTCACCGTCGGCAATCTCCGCGACGAACTGCGTGACGGCGCCGTTCTGCGGCTCCACCTGTGGCGAAATTCGCGAAAAGGCGCGACAAAGCCGGCGACGAAAGCGTCCCGGCGACCGATGGGTGTTTTGCTAAAGTTGCAACCGATCATCATCCTGTCTCGGTTGATCCGGTGCTACTCTTGCGCCCGCTGGCGACCTGTCTTGTCTTGCAAGGGGGCCAGATCATGCGCAGGCACCTGACCGATGTCTTTCGCGACGACCGCGGCGCCACGGCCATCGAGTACGGCATGATCGCCGCGCTCATCGCGGTCGCGATCATGCTCGCGCTGACGTTCGCGGGCGCGAATCTGAGCAGCACGTTCGACAGCATTGGCGACGCACTGCGAACGGTCCAGCACCACGACGACTGAACCCGATCGGCTGCCCGCGAGTATGCGTCAGCTCGCCTTGACGCGCACGTAGGAGCCGGGTGCGTCCTCGATCCACGAATCCTCGTGATACGCGGCGCTCTCAAGCCAGGCGTCGGGCGAAGGCGGCAGCTTGCCGTTCTCCCAATGGCCGTATTTGCGCTGGCCGGGCGGGTTGACGACGCCGGCGATGTGGCCCGAGGCGGCGAGCACGAATTTGATCGGGCCCTTGTAGATCTGCGTCGCGGCGTAGGTCGATTTCCACGGCGCGATGTGATCCTCGCGCGTCGACAGCAGGAAGCTCGGCACGGCGATCTTGCTGAGATCGATCGGCACGTTCAGGAGGGAGATGCCGCCGGGCACGACGAGCTTGTTGTCCTGGTACATGTTGCGCAGATAGAAGCTGTGCATGGCCGCAGGCATGCGTGTCGAGTCGCTGTTCCAGTACAGCAGATCGAACGGAAACGGCTCCTTGCCGAGGAGGTAGTTGTTGACGACGAACGACCAGATGAGGTCGTTGGCGCGCAGCATGTTGAACGTGGTCGCCATGTCCGAGCCTTCGAGATAGCCGTGGCCCTTCATCCGCTCCTCGAGCGACTGCAGCTGATCCTCGTCGATGAAGACGGAGAGCTCGCCCGGCTCGGCGAAATCGGTGAGGGCGACGAAATATGTGGCGCTCTTGAAGCGATCGTCCCCCTTATGCGCCATGTAGGCGAGGGTCGCCGCCAGCAGCGTGCCGCCGAGGCAATAGCCGATGACATTGACCTCGCGCTCGCCGGTCGCCTGCTCGATAGCGTCGAGCGCGGCGAAGGGACCTTCGAGCATGTAGTCGTCGAAGCCCTTGAGCGCCAACCGCTCGTCGGGATTGACCCACGAAACGACGAACACGGTGTGGCCCTGGTCAACCGCCCATTTGATGAAGGAGTTCCCCGGCCGCAGATCGAGGATGTAGAACTTGTTGATCCAGGGCGGCATGATCAGCAGCGGCCGGCGCTTCACCATCTCGGTCGTCGGCGTGTACTGGATGAGCTGCATCAGATCGTTCTGGTAGACGACCTTGCCGGGCGTGACGGCGATGTTCTCGCCGACCTTGAAGGCGTCCATGTCGGTCATTTTGATCACCAGCCGACCCTTGCCGCGCTCGAGATCGTCGAGCACATGCTTCAGGCCGTTGACCAGGTTCTCGCCGCCGCTCTCGATCGTCGTGCGCAGCACCTCGGGATTGGTCAGCACGAAATTCGACGGCGCCATCGCGTCGACGAACTGGCGCGTATAGAAATCGACCTTCTTCGCCGTCTTGTCGTCAAGGCCGTCGACGTCCTTCACCGTCGTCTGCAGCCAGCGCGCGGTAAGGAGATAGCTCTGCTTGATGAAGTCGAAGAGCGTGCTCTCGCTCCAGGCCGGGTCCTTGAAGCGGCGGTCGCTCGGCGCCGGCTCGACCATAGGCTCGGCCTTGCCGCCGAGGAAACGCTCGGCGGTGCGCTGCCAAAGCGTCATGTAATCCTGCCAGAGCGACATCTGCGCCTGGATGAGCTTGCCTGGATCGGCCATCATCTGCCGGGTCATCTCCAGGAAAGCGTTGCCGATGTTGAGCGGGTCGCCCATGCCGACGCCCTCGCCGTTCTGGCGCGCGAGGAATTCCATCACCAGCCGCTGACTGCGCTCGGCGATCTCCGCCATGTTGCGCGACCACTCGACCGGGTCGGGTATCTTGATTTCGGGGTCGCCCGGATCTGCCATCTTTACCATCCCGCTGCGTCGGGGAAGGCGCGCCGCCCGCCCGCCCGGCGCCGTTTGCTTGTTGCCGACCGGCAAGCGCCGATCTAATACACCAACAGGTAAGTATTTGCAGGGCTTATATAGGGGGCGACAATCCGTTAGCCCAGGGGAAGGCGAGGCGGCCATGATGCTGCGCAGGATCAGTGGAGGGTGGGACAAGGCTGGCGGCCGAGCGGTGGCCTTGGCAATGACGGCCGCTGCCGGGCTGGCGGCATGCTCGTCCACCCCCAAATACGTCAATCCCGTCGAGCTCTACCGCAGCGCCGCCGGATTCACCCTCAACGACGACACCACGGGCGAGCGCAACGCGCAGAACCTCGAAGCCGGGCGCAACCAGCCCTATCCCAATCTCGGCACCGTGCCGCCGCCGCCCGATCGCGCGATGAGCAGCATCGACCGGCAGAAGCTGCAGCAAGGGCTGGTCGACGACCGCGCCCAGGCGAAACAGGGCGATGCGGACCTGCGCTCTAGCCGCGGCGCTGCGGTGTCCGACGGCGCGCCGAGGCCGATCACCCGCCCGTCATCCGCCACCGACGGCGCTGCACCCACCGAGACCAAGCGCAACGCCGATCCGTCGCTCACGAGCGGGCGCTCGGATGCGAACAGCGCGTGGCGGCGCTCGCCCTCCGGGTCCGAGCCGGCGCCCCAGGAAACCGCGCTGACCAGTCCCGCCGCGCACGCCATGCCGGAAGGCGACACGCCGCGTCCGGCTCCGCCGCCGCCTAGCCTTCCGCCGCCCGAGAAGGCGCGCAAGCCGGCCGCCGACCAAGCGGCCAAGTCGCCACCGGCCACCATTGCCAAGCGCCCATCGCCCGCGCCGCAGACCGCGGCTGCCGACCGGCAGCGGCCGACCGCATCATCGGCGGATGCCGCGTCGCCGCGCTCGCCGTCGCCCGCCGACGTCGCCAAGGCGGGGACCGCGCCGCCTGCCGCCCCGACGCCCACCGCCCCATCGCCAGCGCCCGCCGACCAGGCAATGCGCATACCGCCGCCACCGCCTGGCGACATGATGATGCCGACGCCCGACAAGATGGCAGCCGCGGCGCCGGCGCGACCCGTGCCGCCGCCCGCGGTCGCTCCGCCGGTCGATGCGCCCAAGGTCGCCGCGGCGCCAGTCGTGAAGGCCGACCCACCGCCGTCTCTGCCCCCGGCACCCGTTACGCCGGCCACGCCTTGGCCGCCATCGCTGGGCCCGAGCGATACGCCAAAATCGCCGCCCGAGCAGACCGCGGCGCTGAGTCCGGCGCCTCCACCGCAGCACTCGCCGGCTGCGGTCCCGACCGCCATTCCCCAGACGCCCGAGCAGCAGGCCGGGTCTTGGCCGCCGCTGAAGGCCGTGCCGCGCACGCAAGAATCGGAGCCGGCCATCGCCACACCGCCGCCGCGCCCGAGCAAGCCGGGCTCCGTCTCGCTGCAGGCGGCGGAAATCAAGTTCGCCGGCAACGGGTTGACGCTGACGCCGGATGACGACCGCCGGCTCGGCGACGTCGTCAAGCTCTACGACAAGCATGGCGGCGTCGTCCGCGTCGTCGGCTATGGCCGGCGCGGTTACGGCGCCGACGCGGCGCAGCAGGAGCTGGCGAGCTTCAGCAAGGCGATCGAACGCGCCAATGTCGTGGCCAAGGCGCTGACGCAGCTCGGCCTCGCCTCCAACCGTATCGTCGTCCAGGCGGCGCCGATTGGTGATGGGCTCGGCGAGGATCGTGCCGAGGTCCTGCTGGAATTCTGACACCGGCCCAACCGCCGATAAAACAGTCGCAACTTGACGGTCCCGGCGCTACAAACCGGACAGTGACGTCTAGGGAGCCGGCGACCGCGTGCAAGCCCCCCTGAAGATCGCTGTCGCTGGCCTCGGCACCGTCGGTGTCGGCACGGTGCAGCTCTTGCAGCGCAATGCCGATCTGCTCGAGCGCCGGAGTGGGCGACGGCTCGTCGTTGCCGCCGTCGCCGCGCGCGACAAGCGGCGCGACCGCGGCGTCGATCTCTCCGCCGTGCGCTGGTATGGCGACGCCGTGGCGATGACCGCCGATCCCGAGATCGATGTGGTAATCGAGCTGATCGGCGGCAGCGACGGCGTGGCGCGCGAGGTGGTCGCGGGTGCGCTCGCCCACGACAAGCACGTGGTTTCCGCCAACAAGGCGCTCCTTGCCCATCACGGCACCGAGCTGGCCAGGCTCGCCGAGGCGCGCGGCGTGGCGCTCGCCTTCGAGGCGGCGGTCGCCGGCGGCATCCCCATCCTGAAGGCGCTGCGCGAAGGCTTGGCGGCCAACCACGTGCGGCGCATCTACGGTATCCTCAACGGTACCTGCAATTACATCCTGACGACGATGCGCGAGACCGGGCGCGAGTTTCAGGAAGTGCTGGCCGAGGCGCAGAAGCTCGGTTACGCCGAGGCCGATCCGAGCTTCGACATCGACGGCATCGACGCCGCGCACAAGCTGGCGCTGCTCGCCGCGGTCGCCTTCGGCAATGCCGTCGATTTCGAGGGTGTGCATGTCGAGGGTATCCGCCACATCTCCGCGCTCGACATCGAGTTCGCCGACGAGCTCGGCTATCGCATCAAGCTCCTGGGCCTGGCCCGGCTCACCGACCACGGCATCGAGCAGCGCGTCCATGCCTGCATGGTGCCGCGGGCGACGCCGATCGCCCATGTCGAGGGCGTCTACAACGCCGTGGTCGTCGAGGGCGATTTCGTCGGCCGCGTGCTGCTCGAGGGCCGCGGCGCCGGCGCCGAGCCGACCGCGTCGGCCATCGTCGCGGACCTCCTGGACATCGCGGTCGGGCGCTGGTCGCCGAGTTTCGCCGTGCCGGCGGCGACCCTCCAAACGCGCCCGTCGTCGCCGATCGCGCGGCATTACGGCGCCGCCTATGTCCGCCTCATGGTGCTGGACCGCCCCGGCGTCATCGCCGACATCGCCGCAGCGCTGCGCGATGAGCAGGTGTCGATGGAGCAGATGATCCAGCGCGGCCGCGCCCCCGGCGAGGCGGTGCCGGTGGTGCTGACCACGCATGAGACCGAGGAGGCGGCAATGCGCCGCGCGCTCCAGCGCATCGGCCGGCTCGAGACGGTGCTGGAGCCGCCCCGCATGATCCGCGTCGAGAACCTATAGCACAGGAGCAGTCATGGCGCAGAACGAAGCGATGGACCGCAATCTGGCGCTCGAAGCGGTGCGCGTCACCGAGGCGGCAGCGCTGTCGGCGTCGCGGCTCATGGGCCGCGGCGACGAGAAGGCGGCCGACCAGGCAGCGGTGGACGCCATGCGCAAGGCGCTCAACAGCCTCGCCATCGAAGGCACCGTCGTAATCGGCGAGGGCGAGCGCGACGAGGCGCCGATGCTCTATATCGGCGAGAAGGTGGGCGCCGGACACGGCCCACGCATCGACATCGCGCTCGACCCGCTCGAGGGCACGACGATCACCGCCAAGGGCGGTGCCAACGCGCTCGCCGTCATAGCCATGGCCGAGGCCGGCGGCTTCCTCAACGCGCCAGATGTCTACATGGACAAGATCGGCATCGGTAGCGGGCTCGGCGAAGTCGTCGATCTCGACGTATCGCCGGCGGCGAATTTGAAAAACCTCGCCAAGGCCAAGGGCGCCGACGTCTCCGACCTCGTCGTCTGCATCCTCGACCGCCCGCGCCATTCCGAGCTGATCGCCAAGGTGCGCGAGGCGGGCGCGCGCATCATGCTCATCTCCGACGGCGACGTCAGCGGCGTCATCGCCACGTCGCGGCCGGAGAGCGGCGTCGACATATACATGGGGTCGGGCGGCGCGCCCGAGGGCGTGCTGGCGGCGGCAGCGCTGCGCTGCATCGGCGGCTTCATGCAGGGGCGCCTCATCTTTCGCAACGACGAGGAGCGCAGCCGCGCGCAGCGCTGCGGCATCACCGATTTCAATCGCAAATACAACCTGCTCGACCTTGCCAAGGGCAATGTCATGTTCGCGGCGACCGGCGTCACCAGCGGCACCATGCTGCAGGGCGTGCGCCGCTTCGCCGGCGGCGCCATCACCCATTCGATGGTGATGCGCTCCAAGACCGGCACGGTGCGCTTCGTCGAGGCGCAGCACAATTTCGAGCGCAAACCCAGCTACGACCGCTGATCTGCCGGCAGCGCCGAAACGCGCGCTTCGGTTGTGGCGGGAGCCCAATGCGCTTATAGAGCCCGTTCGACATCTCGCGGCGGATGTTGGCTATGACCAGGCTGTTGCAACGCGCGGCGGTTGCGTTCGGATTGCTGGCGCTGTGCGCCTGCGACCACTTCGCTCATGTCACGAATGCGCGGCTGTGCGGCGGCGAGGCGGCGGCCTGCCGCTATGATCCGGATTTCGGCTATCGCTTTGCGCCGCGGAAATCGGCGCGCGACACGTTTATCGTCGTGACATTCTCCGGCGGCGGGGTCCGCGCGGCGGCGCTCGCCTATGGCACGCTGCAAGCGCTCAAGCGGCTGCCGGCGACATCGGGGGAAGGCACGCTGCTCGACGAAGTGGACGTCATCTCCTCCGTCTCCGGCGGCTCGGTTACGGCGGCGTGGTACGCGCTCAAGGGCCAAGGCGGTCTGGGGCCGGCGGACCAAGAGGACGATCTCGGCAAATTCCTGCGCAATGACGATGCGATCGCGAGCCTCTATTGGCGCGGCCTCAATCCGCTGACGGCGATGCGATACGCCTTCACTACCTACCAGCGGAGCGACGTTCTGGCCGAGTTCTTCTCCGATCGGCTGTTCGGCGATGCGACTTACGCGGCGGTCAAGGGCAGATACCAGAACGAGCGGAACCAACCCTTCGTTATCCTCAACGCCACCGATCTCGGCCACGAGACGGGATTTCCCTTCACGCAAAACCGCTTCGATCTCATTTGCTCGGACCTCGACCGCTATGAGCTGGCCTATGCCGTGGCGGCGTCGGCGAATTTTCCCATCGTCTTCTCGCCGATCGGCCTCAGCAACTACTCCGGCGATTGCGCGGCGCACCGCGATCCGGCCTGGCTCGACCGCGGTCCGCCGCGCTGGATCGCTGGCTATGCCCAATACGACGCATCCGACAATTCGGGCGCGAAGGCTCCGTCGCCTCGCTCTGATGGCCTGGCGGCGCTCCGCGGCGCGCGTCAGGCGCGTGAATATCTCGATCTCGGTCTCAACGCGAACGACAAGGTGCTGCATCTCATCGATGGCGGGCTCGTCGACAACCTCGGGGTGCAATCGACGCTGGCGCTGGAGGACGAGGCAGAGTGCGCGCCCGGCATCTTCCAGCGCCTGAAAAAGCCGCGGCCGCCGGCTTATGAGCGGATGCGCGAGGTCGTTTTCATTGTCGTCAACGCGCGTACTCGGACACGCAGAATTACCTGTCGGCCGAGTTGCAGGCGATCGCCACGCCGAGCTCGACCTACCAGCCGCCCGGCATCAGCCTGGCGCGGACGTGCTGGAGCAATCGGCCAGAAACCCGCAACGCGGTGTCCCGCAACCTCGACACGCAAAAGCCGGTGAAGACCCGGATCGTCACCATCGATTTCGAGATGATCCCGGCGCGGCCCTGTCGCGAAAAATTCTGGCAGTTCGGCACCACCTGGACGCTGCCGACAACAATGATCGACGATCTGATCGAGCTGCCCAAGGCGCTGCTGCGCCGCAGTCCGGAGCTTGCCGAGGTTTATCGCGACATGAACCGGCCGCTGCCCGATTTCGACGAACTCAAGTTTTCCGCGGATTTCGTGGGCGTGTGCGCGCCGCGCGACCCTCCGTGATGGAGTCCGGGGCCATTTGCGCCATTGACGCGACTCGGGGCGGTCATCGATCCTGGACGCCATGCCCGATGGATCGCCTGCCTTTCTCGGCGTCGAGCGCTCGCTGTGCGGCCGGCGCTGGCGTCAGCGCGCCGGTGACGATCGCGCCGGGCTGGCCTTGGCGCAACAGCTGCGCCTGCCGGAGATCGTCGGACGGCTGTTGGCCTCGCGCGGTATCGGCGCCGCCGAGGCGGACCGGTTCCTCAACCCGACCTTGCGCGACGATCTGCCCGACCCGGCGCATCTCAAGGACATGGACGCCGCGGTCAGGCGACTGACGCGAGCCATCACCGGCGGCGAGATCATCGCCGTGTTCGGCGACTACGATGTCGACGGCGCCACCGCCGCGGCGCTGCTGCAGCGCTTTCTCGCCGCCGTCGGCGCCCGCACGCGCGTCTACATCCCCGACCGCCAGCGTGAGGGCTATGGGCCCAACGCGCCGGCGCTGCTCCGCCTCAAGGCCGAAGGGGCGGCCGTCGTCGTCACCGTCGATTGCGGTACGGCGGCGCAGCAGCCGCTCGCCGCGGCGCAGGCGGCGGGTCTCGACGTCATCGTCGTCGACCATCACATCGCCGAGCCCGAGCTGCCGCCGGCCCTCGCGGTTATCAATCCGAACCGCGTCGACGAGACGAGCCCGCATGGCGTGCTTGCCGCGGTGGGCCTGGCTTTCCTCCTCGTCGTCGGCGTCAACCGCGCGCTCCGGGACGCCGGCTGGTATGAGCGGATGCCGGCGCCGGACCTCATGCAGTGGCTCGACCTGGTGGCGCTCGGCACGATCTGCGACGTCGTGCCGCTGACCCGCCTCAACCGTACCCTCGTGGCGCAAGGCCTCAAGGTGCTGCGCCGGCGCAGCAATCCCGGGCTCGCGGCGCTCGCCGACGTGGCCGGGATTAGCGAGCGGCTCGACGCCTATCATGCGGGCTTCATCCTGGGCCCACGCGTCAATGCTGGCGGCCGGGTCGGCCAGGCGGATCTCGGCGCCCAGCTCTTGGCGAGCGACGACCCTTGCGCCGTCCTTGCCATCGCGCGCCAGCTCGATGCGCTCAATGCCGAGCGCCGCGAGCTGGAGGCGCGGGTGCTGGCCCAGGCCATCGACCAGGTCGAGAGCGGTGACGGCAACGCGCCCCTGGTTTTCGCCGCCGGAGAGGGCTGGCATCCCGGTGTCATCGGTATCGTCGCGAGCCGCCTCAAGGAGCGCTACAACCGCCCGGCCTGCGTCGTCGCCGTCGCCGATGGGATCGGCAAAGGCTCCGGCCGCTCGGTGCCGGGACTGGCCCTCGGGCCCGCGGTGATCGCGGCGCGCCAGGCCGGGCTTCTGCTCAACGGCGGCGGTCATGCCATGGCGGCAGGCTTTACGGTTGCCGTGTCCCAGCTCCCGGCGCTGCGCGGTTTTCTCGTCGAGCGCGCGGCCGCGGCACTGGGCACGGACGCGCTGATGCCGGAGCTTGGCATCGACGGCATGCTCGCCGCCGGCGCCGCGGGCCCGGACCTGGTCGAGCTGGTCGAGCGGCTGGGTCCGTTCGGCGCGGGCAATGCCGAGCCGCGCTTTGCGCTCGCCAACTTGCGCGTGCTGCGCGCCGACGTGGTTGGCACGCAGCATGTGCGCTGCATCCTCGGCGACGGCGCCGGTGGCGGGCGCCTCAAGGCGATCGCCTTCCGCTGCCTCGAGGGCGAGCTCGGCCCCGCACTGCTCCATGGCCAGGGAAGCGCTTTCCACCTCGCCGGCCACCTCCGTGCCGACAATTGGCAGGGACGCTCCGGCATACAACTCATGATCGACGATGCTGCCCGGACAACGGGATAATCTGTTGAGTATTTAACGCTATAGTGGTGTCCCACAGCCGGGGAAGGGGACGACCGCGACCGTGACCTTTCCGCCGGAGCGCGCTATTGGGTCACACCGGCGGGAAGAGCCAGGCCCCGATTCACGTCAGTACCCGCTCAAATCGGCATAGCGACAGCGCTGGAAGGATGCATCGCCGAAGCTCGCCTGCGCAACCCGAGCGCGCTTAAGGAAGAACCCGATCTCGTGTTCGTCGGTCATGCCTATACCGCCATGCATCTGCACGCTTTCGTTGCTGACGAGAAAGAACGCGTCGCCGGCCTTGGCCTTGGCAAGGCTGGCGAGACGGCCCGCGCCGGCATCGCCGGCGTCGAGCGCCGAGAGCGCGGCGATGACGGCGGAGCGTGTCAGCTCGATCTCGCAGAACATCTGCGCGGCCCGGTGCTTCAATGCCTGGAACGAGCCGATGGGTACGCCGAACTGCTTGCGGTCCTTGAGATACAGCACAGTGCGCTCAAAGGCCTCGGATGCGCTTCCCAGCATCTCCGCGGCGAGCCCCGCACGCGCCCGGTCGAGCACGCGCTCCAGGATCCCGGCGCCGGCATCGACCTCGCCGAGGACCGCGCCCTCGCCGAGGTCGGTGCCGTCGAAGCGGATGATGGCAGCGTTGCGACTGTCGACCATAACCGTGCGGGTGCGCACCACGCCACTGGCGTCGCCCGGCACCAGAAACAGCGTAATGCCCTGCGGCTCGTCGCGGCTCCCCGCCGTGCGCGCCGCGACGATCAGCAGATCGGCGACGTGCCCGTCGAGGACGAAGCGCTTCTCGCCGTCGAGCCGCCAGCCCTTGCCGCTCTTGCGCGCCGCCGTGGCGATGCGGAAGGGCGCGTGGTGCGCGCCTTCTTCGAGCGCGAGCGCGACGAGGCGCTCGCCGCCGACCAGCGCGGGCAGGTATGCGCGCTTCTGCGCGGCGCTGCCGGCCAGCGACAAGGCGCTGGCGCCGATCAGCGCCGTCGACACGAGCGGCGTCGCCGCCAAGCTGCGCCCGGCGGCTTCCAAAACCTGGCCCAAGCCGACGCAGCCGAAATCGGTGCCGCCATACTCCTCGCTCGCGAGGAAACCGGCCCAGCCCAACGCCGCCATCTCGCGCCATAGCGCGGTCGAGAAGCCGGTCGGGTCCTTCTCGTCGCGCAGTTTGCGCAGCGCCGTGACCGGAGCGCGCTCGCGGAAGAACTCAAGCGCCGTCTCGCGCACCAGCGCGGCGTCGCTATCGAGCGTCAGCGCCATGGCGTGCCTCAGTCCGGCAGGCCAAGCACGCGCTTGGCGATGATGTTGAGCTGGATCTCGGACGTGCCGCCCTCGATCGAGTTGGCCTTGGAGCGCAGCCATTCGCGGGCGATGCGCAACTCGTCGGCGGCGAAGCCGTCGCCCTCCCATCCCAACGCCTGCGTCCCGGCACAGGCAAGCAGCAGCTCGAATTTTCGCTTGTTGAGCTCGGTGCCGTAATACTTGAACATGGCCGAAGCGGGGCCGGGCGCGCCGCCTTTTTCCTCCTCGGCGGCGCGGCGCTGCGTGAGCTGGAAGGCGCGCTGATCCATCTCCTGCTGCGCGATGCGCTCGCGCAAAGTCTGATCGGCGACGCGGCCACCCTCGGCGCCGGCGTACGCCTTGGCGATGTCGGCGAGCGGACGCTCGGCGCCGCGCTGGCGCTGGCCGATGGACGCGATCATCTTGCGCTCGTGCTCGAGGAGGCGCTTGGCGATCGTCCAGCCCTGATTGAGCCCGCCGACCAGATTGCCCAGGGGCACGCGGACGTTCTCGAAGAAGGTCTCGCAGAAGGGCGAGGCGCCGCTGATGAGGCGAATGGGCCGCGGGCGCACGCCGGGATCGGCCATATCGATCAGGATGAAGCTGATGCCCTCATGCTTCTTCGCCATCGGATCGGTGCGCACCAGGCAGAAGATCCAGTCGGCGAA
>WNFN01181555.1_pt2 | contig 11862 bp, 11 predicted proteins | sample 5400161 | NCBI WGS metagenome assembly WNFN01 (sample SAMN13153353, study PRJNA577476) | soil metagenome | isolation source: 80 cm saprolite on Douglas fir-dominated hillslope | place: USA:California | collected 2013-09-17
AGAAAGATACGCTGGGCCTGCCTCTGGCGATCTTCTGTTTTACCGAAACGGTGCTGGTCTTCGATCATTTGAAGCATCGCGTGCGCCTGGTAACACATCTCCATCTGGACGCACCCGATCTGGAAGCCGAGTACCAGCGTTGCTCAGCCATTCTCGCGGATGTACAGCAGCGCCTGCACCAGGAATTGCGCTTTCCCGCTGAGCCGGAACAGCCCGTAGAGAGCGCTCCTGCCACAGTCACCTCGAATCGCACACAGGCCGAATTTGAAGCCATGGTTGAGACGGCAAAAGAGTACATTCGTGCTGGAGATATTTTCCAGGTGGTGCTCTCGCAGCGCTTGAGCCGTCCGGTCAGCGCGGCTCCCTTTACGATCTACCGCGCCCTGCGCGCGATCAACCCTTCGCCCTATATGTTCTTCTTGGATCTGGAGGAATTCCACATCATCGGCGCTTCGCCTGAACTGCTGGTGCGCGTGGAAGAGGACGAAGTGACCATCCACCCCATCGCCGGCTCACGTGGACGCGGCACAACACCAGAAGAAGACGAAAAGCTGGCGGAGGAACTGCGCAACGATCCCAAGGAGCGCGCCGAGCATGTGATGCTGCTCGATCTGGGTCGCAACGACGTGGGGCGCGTCAGCCAGCCCGGCACAGTGCAGGTGACGAATTGCATGGAGATCGAGCGCTATTCGCATATCATGCACCTGGTTTCAAACGTGACGGGTCAGTTACGCTCGGAGGTTTCGCCCTACGACGCACTGCGCTCAGGTTTCCCGGCAGGCACGGTTTCGGGCGCGCCCAAGATCCGCGCCATGGAGATTATCAGTGAACTGGAAGACGAACAGCGCGGCGTCTACGCCGGTGCGGTCGGCTATTTCAGCCATTCCGGCAACCTGGACACGGCAATCGCTCTGCGCACAATGGTTGTGAAAAATGGCCGGGCCTATGTCCAGGCCGGCGGCGGAATTGTGGCCGATTCGCTCCCGGCGGCGGAATATCAGGAAAGCATGAATAAGGCCGGGGCGCTCTTGCGTGCGCTGGATATGGCGGAAGAGATAGCCGCCGCAAGTCTACAGAAACGGGGGCACACACATGCTGTTACTCATCGATAACTATGACAGCTTTACGTATAATCTCTACCAATACCTGTCCGAATTGGGGGCGCAGGTCGAGGTGCGGCGCAACGACCAGGTAACGCTGAACGAAATTGAGGTCTTGCAGCCGGAGCAGATCGTGGTTTCGCCCGGCCCCTGCACGCCCAAAGAGGCTGGCCTCTCCTGCCAGATTATCGAGCACTTCGGCCCACGTATCCCGCTCCTGGGCGTCTGCCTGGGTCACCAGGCCATCGGCCAGGTCTACGGCGGACGCGTGATCCGTGCGCCAGAGCCGATGCACGGCAAAACTTCGCTGATCTCCCACCACGGCCAGGGCGTGCTGCGCAACCTGCCCACGCCCTTCGAGGCCAATCGCTATCACAGTCTGATCGTCGAGCGGACCTCTTTGCCGTCTGAACTGGAGATCACCGCCGAAACCGACGACGGCCTGATTATGGGCCTGCGCCACCGCATCTATCCCGTGCAGGGCGTGCAGTTCCATCCCGAATCAATCATGACGCCTGCCGGCAAAGACCTGCTGCGCAATTTCTTACAGCTATCACTCGTTTCGTCAGGAAGGTAAAGTGGACGATGCACCAGGATGTGCATCGGAAAGGAATATTCACGATGATTCGCGAAGCAATTTCACAAGTTGCCGGCGGCGCGACTCTCACCGAGAGCGAGGCCGCCGGGGTTATGGAAGAAATCATGAGCGGCGTGGCGACGCACGCGCAAATGGCGGCCTTCCTGACAGTCCTGCGCCTGCGTCCTGGCGGTGAAACAGTCGAGGAGATTGCCGGCTGTGCTCGCGTGATGCGCGCCAAAGCTGTGCAGGTGGCGCTGGAAGAGTACACAGCTGAGCGGGCAATGGATACCTGCGGCACGGGCGGAGATGGCGCGTGTACCTTTAATATTTCGACCGGAGCTGGTATTCTGGCCGCTGCTGCCGGGGCCGCTGTGGCGAAACATGGCAACCGCTCGGCGACCAGCAAATGCGGCAGTGCCGATGTACTGGAGGCGCTAGGCGTGCGCATCGACCTTGGTCCCGAACAAGTCGCGGCCTGCGTGCAGCAAAACGGCTTCGGCTTTATGTTCGCGCAGGCGTATCATCCAGCGATGAAGCATGTCGGCCCGGTGCGCCGCGAGATCGGTATTCGCACGATTTTCAATATCCTGGGACCACTGACCAATCCGGCCCATACACCCTACCAGGTGCTAGGTGTACCCGATCCGTCGCTTTTGCGCAAAATGGGCGAGGTACTCCTGCTTCTGGGCTGCAAACATGCACTGATTGTTCATGGTGAGGATGGTCTCGATGAATTATCGCTGGTTGCGCCTACGCGTGTCTGCGAGGTACGTCAGGGCGCGGACCTGCGCGAATACACGATCACGCCCGAAGAGGTCGGCCTGACGCGCATCAGCAGCCTCCAGCCCCTGCTTGGCGGCGATCCTGCCTATAACGCGACCCTCCTGCGCCAGTTGCTCAACGAAGATACCGGCACACCAGCCAGCGATATGCTCTGCCTGAACGCCGGAGCCGCGCTCTTCACCAGCGAACTGGCCAGTTCGCTGACCGACGGCGTGAAACTGGCACGAGCAACATTGCGCGCAGGGAAAGCGGGGCGCAAGTTGGAGGAGATCATAGTTTCAAACCCGTAAGCGGGAGAAAGAGCCACAGCGGAGGCGCTGCTCCGCTGCTACACGTCCGGCAGCGTCAGAGGCGCTGCTCTAACGGCTACTGCCTGCTCGGCTTACCGTCCCGCCCGGATGGATCAGAGCGGCGCCTCTGATCCATCCGGGGGTGCAGCAGCGGAGCAGCGCCTCCGCTGTGGCTCAATAGTTCAGTTTGCAAAAATCTGAATGACTACATTAGAAGGCAGCTACCATGATTCTCGACCAAATTGTGGCGCGCTCCCGCCTGGACCTGGAGCAGCGCAAACTGGATGTACCTCTGGCTGAGGTGCAGGTTCGCGCTGCCGCGCAAGAACCTGCGCGGGATGCGTTGGCTGCTCTGCGCGCGCGCAACGCGGTCCATGTGATCGCGGAGGTCAAGCGTGCCTCGCCCTCGAAAGGGCTGCTGGCCCCGAATTTTGATCCTGTGGGCCTGGCCCGGACATACGCGGCCAGCGGCGCTGCGCTGATCTCAGTGCTGACAGAGCCGCACTTCTTCCAGGGCGCGCCAGCATATTTGACGGCTATCAAGCAGGCCGTGGCGCTACCAGTGCTGTGCAAGGACTTTCTTTACGACGAGTACCAGGTCTACGAGGCACGCTCCTGGGGCGCGGACCTGATCCTGCTGATCTGCGCGCTCCTGGATGACGCGCAATTGCACCACCTGCTGAGCGTGGCCGAAAACCTGGGTATGCATGCCCTGGTCGAGGCGCATAGTGCGGAGGAGGTCCAGCGGGCCGTGGCCGCTGGAACGCGCATTATCGGCGTGAATAGCCGTGACCTGCGCACGTTTGAGATGCATCCCGGCCTGATCCGCGACCTGCGCCCGCTGATCCCGGCTGATCGCGTGCTGGTGGCTGAGAGCGGCATCCACAACGCCGCCGACGCGCGCCGCCTGGCCCGCTACGATGTACAGGCACTGCTGGTCGGTGAGTCGCTGGTGACATCCAACGATATCCCCGGCCAGTTAGCCCAGCTTTTACACGGAGCAAATGAGGATATGCAGGTGAAAATCTGCGGGCTGAGCGAGGAACGCCACATTCGTGTGGCTCTGGAGGCCGGCGCGGACCTCTTCGGGCTGGTCTTCTACGAGCCGAGCCATCGCTATGTAACTCCTCAGCGAGCGCGCGAACTGGTGGCGACGCTGGGCCATAGACGCGCGCACATTGAGGCGGTGGGCCTGTTCGTCAACAAAGAAGCCGGCTTTATCAACGAAGTGGCCGAACTGGCCGGGCTGGATATTGTGCAATTGCATGGCACTGAGTCGCCGGAATTTTGCCAGCTCATCCAGCGTCCGGTGATTAAAGCCATCCATATGCGCGAGGCCAGTGACCTGGGCAAGCTCCAGGCCTATCACGCGGCGACCTGGCGCATGCTGCTGGACACGCCAACACCCGGCTGGGGCGGCAGCGGCGCAACGCACAATTGGGAGCTGGCCCGCGTCNAATGTGGCCGCAGCCATCGCCCAGGTTCGTCCCTGGGGCGTGGATGTCAGCAGTGGCGTGGAAAGTGCGAAGATTAAGGATGAAGAAAAAATACGCGCGTTTGTATCTCAAGCGCGTGGCTTGATACATAAAGAAGAAGAACGAAAGCAGTAGCATATGCAGACACATCATCACCTTCCGCAGAATACTTATCAACACGAGGCTTTCCCCGATCAAAGGGGCCGCTTCGGCGATTTCGGGGGCAAGTTCGTGCCGGAAAGCCTGATGGCCCCGCTGGCCGAACTGGAGATGGCTTAAAACGAGGCACGGCACGACCCCGCGTTCCAGCGCGAACTGAACGATCTCTTACGCGAATACGTCGGACGCCCGACTACGCTCTACTACGTGCCGCGCTTCTCGCAACTGGTGGCTCCTGGTGTGAAGGTCTACCTGAAACGCGAGGATCTTGCCCACACGGGCGCGCATAAAATCAACAATGCGCTTGGTCAGGGCTTGCTGGCGAAGCGCATGGGTAAAAAGCGCATCATCGCGGAAACCGGCGCGGGTCAGCACGGCGTGGCTACGGCAACGGTCTGCGCTATGCTGGGCCTGGATTGCATCGTCTATATGGGCGCGGAGGATGTCCAGAGCCAGTCGCTGAATGTCTTCCGTATGAAGCTGCTGGGCGCAGAGGTGCGCGCGGTGGAAAGCGGCAGTTGCACGCTCAAGGACGCGATCAACGAGGCCATCCGCGACTGGGTGACGAACGTCGAGACGACCTACTATCTCTTCGGCACAGCGGCTGGTCCGGCTCCCTATCCGTTGATTGTACGCGATCTGCAAACAGTGATCGGCACAGAGGCGCGAGCACAGATTCTGCAACATGAGGGCCGCCTGCCCGATTACGCTATCGCCTGCGTGGGCGGCGGCAGCAACGCGATTGGCCTCTTCCATCCTTTCGCCAACGATGCCGAGGTCGGTGAGGGCGTCAAGACCGGCAAGCACGCGGCAACCTTGAGCACGGGCCATCCCGGCGTACTGCACGGAGCGTACAGCTATCTGCTGCAAAACGAGGACGGCCAGGTGATCGAGACGCACAGTATCTCCGCTGGCCTGGACTATCCCGGCGTCGGTCCCGAACACAGCTACCTGAAGGATAGCGGGCGCGCCACCTACGTCTCCGCCACTGACGCCACGGCCCTGCGCGGTCTGCAAGCACTCAGCCGCACTGAAGGAATCATCCCCGCGCTGGAGTCCTCTCACGCCCTCGGCTATCTGCTGGAACTGGGCGAACAGGGTGGTCTGCCCACCGGCTCGCTGGTGATTCTCAATCTCTCCGGTCGCGGAGATAAAGATATGATAACCGTGGCAAAGGCCCTTGGAGTAACACTGTAGCCCAGCTACTCAGGTTCTCTGAAAAAGGAGTGCAGGGCCTCCCTGCCGGGGTCTGGGGTGTCCCCAGCTTCTCTCTCAACTCTCAATTTCGCCGCCTGCGGCGGCGAAATTGAGAAGAAAAAGAGTTTTTCGGGGACACCCCGAACCCCGGTTAAGGGCTGCCGCCCTTAACAATCCCGCTTTTTGATTGATAAGAAAGATATAACAATGCAAACAACAAACACGACGCCGCCGGCGCAGCGAGTGCGTGCGGCCTTTGAGGCGGCCCGCCAGGAAAAGCGGGGCCTGCTGATCCCCTATTTCATGTGCGGCTATCCTTCGGCTCGACAGAGCGTAGAGGTGGTGCTGGCGGCTGCTGAGGCCGGGGCGGACCTGATTGAATTGGGCCTGCCGTTTAGCGATCCCCTGGCCGATGGCCCGGCTATTCAGCATGCAGGTCACCTGGCGCTCGAACGCGGCATGACGATGCTCGGCTGCCTGGAGGTGGCGCGCCAGGTTTCGGCCCGCAGCGGTGTACCGCTGATCCTGATGGGCTACTACAATCCTCTGCTGGCCTACGGTCTGGAACGCTTCTGCCGGGACGCGGCTGCCTGTGGGGCCTGCGGGCTGATCATCCCTGATCTGCCGCCCGAAGAGGCTGTCAAGCTCCAGGATGCCGCAATCGCCTCTGGTCTGACGCTGATCTTCTTGATCCCGCCCACAACGCCCGACGAGCGTATCGCGCAGATCGCTCAACGCGCCAGCACTATCCCCGGCAGCTTCATCTACTGTGTCTCCCTCAGCGGCGTGACCGGCGCAACCAGCAAATTCGAGATCCTGCCTTCTCTCCTGGCTCGCATCTATGGCTATACGAAAGAGTATGATCTGCCAGTAGTAGTCGGCTTCGGCCTGACTGAACCGGACCACATCACATTTATCTCCGGCCTGGCCGACGGCTCGGCCGTCGGCACAGCCCTGGTCAAGCTGCTCGATCAGCACGCGGAGGACGAGCAAGTAGAGGCCGTGCGCACCTATATCCGCTCGCTGCGCGAGGCAACAAGTCGCGTATAAGATAAATCGGGGATCAGTAAGAAATGTGAAGATTATGCCAGAAAAATAGATTAAATCTATTTTTCTGGCATAATCTTCACATTTCTTACTGATCCCCGATTTATCTTATAAAATCCATAATCCAATTCGTGTCCCAGGTCTTTCCACCATCAAAAGAAAACGCCTGCTGCCAGCGCGCTGTATGCTCGGTGATGTTATCCCAGGTAAAACGAACATGCACAGACTGACTATCTGGGGCCTCAACCTCCTGGTAAAACAGGCCAATCCCATCCCGAAAACCTCCCACCAGAGGACTGAAATCGTGCGGATTATGATTGTCGAGCCAGCGAATCGACCATTGCTGGCTCTGAGGATCAAAGGTGCGAATGGTGAGTCCTTTCCTGACCTCCCCGCCGGGAAATGTACCTTCAAAGAACTCTATATTGACCTTCTCATCGAGATATTTCACACCTGTATGAGTGGCCGCGAACTCTTCCCACACACCTTCGTTTTCAGGTCGAAACGCGTTTGTGCGCCGCCGATTGTGGATGCTCCACGAACCTTGCAGAAAATCAAAATCGTTGATGCCAGACATAAGCCCTTCCTCCTGATATTGCATCACAGTACATCAATGTTTTGCACCAGTATAGCGGCTCATGCGGTTAGAATTGATCCTGATTTCTTCTTGTTAATCATTTCTTCAAAGAAACAAAGGCTACAAGTAGGCGGAACATCTGAACAATGTGCTATCATGCCTGAAATGGCCTCGCGCCTTGCGTGCGCGGGGTGCGATCATTGTCAGATCCAGGCAAGAGAGGTTTTTAATGAGAAAAATTACGATCGAGGAGCATTTTTCGACCCAGGCGTTTCAGGAGTATGCACAGAAGCAGGCGGCGCGGGAGGGCAGCCTTTTACAGGCGCTCCCGCCGCATATGGCGGCTCTGGTGCTGGATGTGGGCGAGAACCGTTTGCGTGGGCTGGATGAGGCGGGCATCGATGTACAGGTGCTTTCACTGAATACGCCGGGCCTGGAGCGCGTACCGGCTGCGGATGCGCTTCCGCTGGCCCGCGAGATTAACGATGAGTTGGCAGCGACCATCGCCCAGCATCCGACGCGCTTCGCGGGCTTCGCGGCTCTACCGACGCTTGATCCACAGGCTGCCGCCGCTGAACTTGAGCGCGCAGTGACGCAGTTGGGCCTGAAAGGCGCGATGCTCCACGGTCAGCCAGCAGGCGGCGTGCTCGACGATAGTCATTACTGGGATATCTTCGCCGCCGCGGAGGCACTCGATGTATCGATATATTTGCATCCGTCTGCTCCTGCGCCCGATACGCTGGCACTCTACCAGGGCAACCCGGAATTGATCGGACCGCTGTGGAGCTTCACGGTTGATGCCGCTACCCAGGCCATGCGCTTGATGGTCAGCGGGGTCTTTGATCGCTTTCCCAAGCTGACGATCATTCTGGGCCATCTGGGCGAAACCCTGCCCTATCTGCTGGGCCGGCTCGATTCACGCTGGCAATTCTATGCCGACAAACGCCGCGCGCGCGAGAAGCCTTCGCACTATGTACGCAACAATTTCCTGGTCACGACCAGTGGGATTTTCTACGATCCCGCCCTGCTCTGCGCTATTGCCGCTCTGGGTGCGGACCGTGTGCTCTTCGCGGTCGATTTCCCCTACGAGCAGAATAAAGTAGGCGCAGCCTGGCTCGATGCCGCTCCGATCAGCGCAGAGGAGCGGCAGAAGGTCGCCTATCTGAATGCCGAGCACTGGCTACATCTGTAATTTTTACCGGCGAAACCATGGAAAAAACGCGGAGACGTGCCGCTGGTATTCCACATAATTGGGATGCCCGGCGCGCAGATGGCGCTCCATGAGCGGTACACTGACACCGAGGAAGAGCAGCAGGATAGCCAGTGGACCAATAATCACCCACCAGAAGTCGGGCGCGGCCAGCAGCACGAAGAGATAGAGTCCCCACCAGAAGAGAACTTCGCCAAAATAGTTCGGGTGGCGCGAAACTGACCATATGCCCGGCGGCACGATGCGCCGGGCATAATCGGGCGCGCGCCGGAAACGACTCATCTGGAAATCAGCTGTACCTTCGATCAGTACCGCGCCCAATGTGACCAGCGCGGCCAGCGCATCCAGCCAGTTCAGGCTCGCGCTGCGGTCGCTGAGGCTGGGCCAGAGCGCGAGGCTCCCCAGGAAGACCAGCACAGTGGGCATCAGATGAATACCCAGGAATGAGACCGGCCAGTACCAGGCGCCCGCCTGGCGCTGGATATCGCGGTATCGCCAGTCCTCGTGCTCCAGCCCGCGCCATTGCAGTGCCCAGTTACCGGTCAGTCGCAGCGCCCAGAGACAGAGCAGCACAAAAATCAGCACATGGCGCGGATTTGTCAGACCATCTGAACCGGGCTGCGCCAGCCAGTACAGCGCAATCGGCACCGGCGCAACGCTCCAATATGGATCGTACATGCTGGAATTGCGTGTGATCACGCTAAAAATAAAGACCACAATTGTCGCCGCCAGGTCGGCCAGACCGACCACCAGCAGCGGCTCCTGCCCGCGCAGCCAGAGTCCCACCCCAACCGCCACACCACCCGCCAGCACATACGCTATCCCCACAAGCACGAACGCCCTCACTCGGCTCTTACTCTGGCTTGCAATTTCTGTGCTCCCTTGCATATGATCGCTCCTATTTGAAGAATCAATCTGATGTGTAGCGGATATATTCGATTCCATAGAGAACCTATCCTACTTTGAAGTGCCTTCTTGTAAGGCGCAGCTAAGGTGCGGCTTCTTAGTTCTACATTCTATTTTGACACATCTCTGTGATGTTTGTCATGGGAGCAAGGCTTGCCAGCTCGCTGGCGCCTCCCGTGGAAAGCTATGGGCAAGTAGAGGAGGCGCCAGAGAAGAATCCAAAGGCAATGTAGAGAAGAGAACAGGAGCATGGAAAGATCACCCATAGAGGTCCTTGAATTTTCATGCTACAATGATGGCGCCTGGGTACGTTTATTCAGGCGTAGATTTTGTTGAAGAGGGCACTGGCCCCTGGAGGTCTTATGGAAAAGTCTTTATTTCGCAGCCTGGACCTGATCGCGAGGTGCGGTCAATGAAATATCATATTCGACAGCGCGCCTGGACTCTGCGCGAGCAATTTATTGTCAAGGACCAGAGCGGCAACCCGGCTTTCAGGATCAAAAGCAGGTTCTTTCATATTGGCGACCACCTGATTATTCGCGATCATCAGACACACGAGAAGGTCGCGCGCATCAAGCAGCACGTGTTCTTCCATGTCAGGCCGCATTACTCAATCTTCCGCTCTGGCACGCGCTGGGCTCGTTTGCATGAGAAGTTCTTTAACTGGGGAAACGAGCATTTTAAGCTCAAATTGCAAGACGGCACGATTTACCATATCGAGGGCGACATCACGAACTGGGACTTCTCGGTGAGCGATGCGCAAGGCAACTTGCTCGCTTCCATCGGCCAGCGCGTCTCCGTCCTGCGCGACTACTACGGCGTAGATCTCGCGCAGGGGGTTGACGCGCCTGCGATGATTGCTCTGGCTATCACAATTGAGAAGATCCGCGAGCACCAACCCACACAGGGCTAGGAGTGGACTGGCTCCCTCCAGATCAGCCTGTCATTTGAGACGGACGCGGAATAAGCTCAACCAGCTGGTGGGCGTATTCCGCTAAATCAGCTCTGGCACAGGCCCCATGTGCCGGCTCCATATTTCACGGGCCAGTACACCGGGCCTATGCTTAATACCATACTGCGCGAAGTACTGGCAGATGCGTTCGACATCGCGCGCGAAAAGCGAGTAGACATCCGAACTATGGAAAGGATCGACGGCCTGGGCGTAGTCAATCAGGATAACCTTGCCTTCCCAATAGAGAACGTTGTGCTCCGAGAGGTCGCCATGGATGCGCCCGTGAACCAGGGCCAGTTCGACGTTGCGTAAAATGGTCTCAAAATGGTCCTGTGCCTCACTAGCCTCAAGTTGAACACCTCCTAGTCTGGGCGCGGGAATGCCCTCCGCACCGATGTATTCCATCAGCACGGCATTGCCAATCTGCGCGTAGGGCCGGGGTACGTCGGCTCCGTGCGTGTAGAGCAGACGCTGCGTCTGATACTCGTACTCAATCCAGGCGGCCACCTGCGCCGCGCGCCCGCGTTCAGTTTTGCGCGTGGCAGCGCTGCCCCTGCGGTTATTCCCATGCTCCGCCTGGCCCTGCTCGTCGCGCTGCACCCGGCTATAGCGGTAGACCGCATCATTGCGCAAGCTGCGGAACATGCGCGGGCGATAAATCTTCGCCGCCAGCAACTCCTGGCCTGTATCGGGATGGGCCACGCAGCAGTACACAGTTGCTTCCTTGCCGCTACTGACTTCGCCCGCGACGTCCGTGATGAGTTTCTGGTCATACAGCGGCGTGAGCGACGAGAGTATCCAGGGGGCGTCACGTCTTCCGGCTAGAAACGTTGGGTGAAACGACGGTTCACGGCGCTGCTCAGCCTGCGGCTCGTCGTCGTATGCCTGCTGTTTGAGCCAGCGTTGCACCGCCGTACTGGCCTCAAAGCTGGCCTTCTTCTGACCTTCTCCAATCACGCGCTGACGCCGAGGACGAGCCAGGGCTTGTTCGCGTGCGTTGGCTTTGATACGCACAAACGTCGGGGCGGGTTCATCACTATCCAGATCAAAATCGTGGTTCAAAACAATGCTCCTTAAAGATGCACAGCTGCTTTTTAATCCTGAAAAACGCTCCTGGCCCGGCTCATTTGTCATGCACATGAGCAGAAGATGGCCATGAACGTTGCTGAACGGCACCAAGCGGCCAGGTTCAGCGCCAATCAAAAAGTGGGAAATCAAGCGTTCGTGTTGACGCTTACATCAGTAGGGAATCTCCAGGGGCGGAGCAGGAAGCGAGCCAGGTTGGCCGCAACATCGAAGCGCCAGAAGCGCGGAGGAAATCGCACAGTTGAGGAAAGAACACAGGCTATCAATAGTCTGCGTCAACAGCAGAGACAACACCATACCAGATAGCGCATATCAGCACTATCTCGCAAAGATACCAGCCCTATTCAGTTCCTCAGTTTGCGATGCCAAACCCCGTGGAGACAGGGAAAAAGACATTCGCCATATTAAGCACCTCCACAAGTAAGATTTTATGGCCAAAGTATACCATGATATGGAAGGATTTCGCAAGAGGTAAGCTGGCCCGCTGGCCCGTGCCGTAT
>WNFN01231122.1_pt1 | contig 11860 bp, 10 predicted proteins | sample 5400161 | NCBI WGS metagenome assembly WNFN01 (sample SAMN13153353, study PRJNA577476) | soil metagenome | isolation source: 80 cm saprolite on Douglas fir-dominated hillslope | place: USA:California | collected 2013-09-17
GCCAAGCAGTTCAAAGACTCCTACACAATATCGTACAATTTTACGCATATTTACCCTCCTCGTCTTATGTAGTATAGCATGGTTACTGAAGATGATGCCATACGTTATGGAAACTACAATAGCTCTGAAAAGAGCATGATTTACGGATAGCATCGCAACGAACGATCGCATTAGGAGCAGCATGCGAATTATTCATAATCTGGACGAAATGACTGAAACAGCCCGGGGATGGCTTGCTGGTGGCTCTGTGGGATTCGTTCCTACGATGGGCTTTCTGCATGCCGGGCATCTGTCGCTGGTGCAAGCCGCACAACAAGAATGTGAAGTCAGTGTTGCCTGTATTTTTGTCAATCCTATCCAATTTGATGCGCAAGAGGACTTGCTACGCTATCCACGTGATCTTGAACGAGATCTACAGTTATTGCAGGATATAAATGTGGATGTTGTCTTTATTCCTCGTGCCGAGGATATCTATCCACTCCACTTTTCTACCTATGTTACTCCAATCGGTCCTAGCATGGCAAACCTGGAAAGTCTCAGCAGCCCTGTCTACATTCGCGGTGTAGCCACGGCTATTACCAAGCTTTTTCAACTTGTGCGTTCCGATGTGGCCTATTTTGGGCAGAAGGATGCCCAAAAGATTGCTATTGTGCGCAAGCTTGTGCATGATCTGAACATAGATGTAACGCTGCGCATTTTGCCTACCGTACGTGAAAACGACGGGTTGGCACTGAGCAGCCAGAACCTGCTGCTCTCTCTCCCCGAGCGTCAGGGCGCTCGGGCGCTCTATCGCGCACTTCTGGCAGCGAAATCACTTGCTGAACAAGGCGAACGCCAGCCTCAGGAGATCGTCAAGACCATGGCGGATATTGTGAATGCTGAATCCCTACTGGCCCTGAATTATGCTGCCGTTTGCCGTCCAGATACGTTTAATCCTGTCGATGTAATCCAGCCTGGAACCTTGTTTGCCCTCGCTGCCAGCATTAAATCTATACGCCTGGTAGACAATATAACCTGGCTGGAGAATGGGCAGTGGCTTTTGTGATGCTGTGGTGGCTGAATAACGTAGTCAATGTAACAATCCTCTTGTAGGTATGCTGAAATCTCACTATAATAGTGGGGAAAGCGGTTGCGTTATACAACGTAATAGAAGTATGGATGTTATAACCGCTAGCTTGTCTCGAAGGAGGCACATATGCCTATCTTGCTAGGTCAACTTTTACTTGTAGCGATCATTGGCTACCTCTGGGGGTCGGTTCCGGCGGGCTACTGGATGGGAAAATTGCTGCGGGGCAAGGATTTTGACATCCGTGCCTACGGCAGTCATAAGATTGGCGCTACAAATGTTCTACGCACTCTCGGTAGGGGGCCAGCGGCCATCGTTTTTATCTTTGATCTCTCAAAGGGATTCGGACCGGCCCTTCTCGCTATATTTGTACCGGCCTTCTATATATCTGGCTGGGGTCCTCCTCTGGCTGCCCTGCTGGCTTTGATTGGGCACTGCTATCCTATATTTATTGGCTTTAGAGGTGGGCGTGGTGTCTCAACTGGAGCAGGAGCGCTGCTTGTTCTTTCTCCGCTTGTTTTCGTAATTGCGGGCATCACTACCTTCACAACGATTGCTACCACACGTTATGTCTCGCTGGGCTCTATTCTTGGCGGCGCCTCTGCTATAGTTTTTAGCCTGATATTTTTCTTTGTAGGCCTCGCCAATCCCGCCTTTTTCGGTAAAGTCCCTTTCCAGTACCTGCTCTTTCTTGTGCTTGGTCCACTGCTGGTCATCATTCTCCATTACGACAACATTGGCCGCTTACTCGCAGGAACGGAACGCAAAATCGGTCAGAAGGTTCAAGTTGAAGAGCAGCCGAAACCTGGCACGCCGAGCAACTCGTCTTCAAATGTGCAGGCTTAATGTTTACGCTGGCTGCAATGGTTGTACAGCCTTTGGCCGCACAACCATTGCAGCCAGCGTAAACGGATGGAGGTTTATGCTTTGAGCGAGTTTTTGCTTTCTTCTTCCTTCTGGAAGAGAGGCAAGGCGCTGATCATGTATTCCGCGCCTGAAAGAACCGTCCATATCGTTGCGAGTAACAAACCTGCATCGGCAACCAGTAAGAGTATTTCGCTAAAGTTGACCGTCGTGCTGTTAAAGGTGAGCATTAGTGGAAACAACGAAAGTTGGTGCGCGCCTAGCCCTTTAGCCAGCAATAATGCACCCATCGCGACCATCGTAATCGTTGTTTTCTGCTTGCCCCAGATGCCTGCAGGTATCACTTTACCTTTGGCTGCTGCCATTGAGCGTAGGCCAGTGACCAAAAACTCGCGCGCTACGATAATTACTACAATCCATGCAGGTACCAGCGCAACCTGTACCAGGGCGATCAGGATAGCGGATACTAATACTTTATCAGCGGTCAGATCCAGGAAAACCCCAAACGAAGAAACAATTTTATAACGACGGGCCAGGTAGCCATCAAAAAAGTCTGTGATCGAGGCTAAAACAAATAGGGCTGTTGCTGCCAAAAATGCCCAGGGTGTATTAAACAAAACCAGCACAAATATTGCAGCTGTTGCTACCAGGCGGCTAAGGCTGAGCAGGTTTGGAACGTTATTCATCTATATGCTCCTTAAATAAGTCTGGCGTTGCCTGCCAGAGAGCGTAGGTACTACTGCTACTAAGTATACCCCCGGCATCCTTCACTCGTGAAACTGCACTGGCGGAGCGAATAAAACCGCCCGCAATAAAAGGGCCTGGGAGCAGGCGCTGCAAAATGCTCGCGATCTCTGGAAAGATAATACCAGGAAGTACTTCTACAATATCGGGTGCGGCCCGTGCAATTGTGCGCACGCCTGTTTCTAAAGCAGAGTCATCAAGCAGGAGCAAACGTTGAATGGTTGTCAACCCCTCCGCTCGTCCGGCAGAAACAAGTTGAGATTTGCTAGTAATAATTGCATCGATACCTAATTGTCGTAAATATTGAATACCTGCACGATCTTTGCCTATGCCGCTCACCAGGTCAACATGGACAACAACCCCTTTGCCACGTTCATGTGCTTGCCTCACAAAGGGAGCCAGTTGAAAGGCATCTCCTTTGAGCAGAAATAAGAGGAGCGCATCTGAATCTAAGGCGACCTGCATATCCTCCGGTGATTTCATTGCAGCTGCCACAGGATACCGATGAGCCAAACGCAGGAATTCTTGTTTTATCATGGTTATTCATCCAGGGAGATGTTGATATCGTATGCTGGCCTGTAAAGTGAGGCCATTTGCCCTTGACAAAAGAAAATCTGCCGAGTATTATCATTATATGATAACTAATACGTGTTGTATAGCTATCGTTCCAGCGGTAACTATTGCATAACCAACAGTTCTCCGAGACCTTTATGGACAACTGCATACGAGCATAGGGACAGTGAAATGAAAAGTCCTGAGCCGGTTTAGTATCGAGGCTTAGGGCTTTGTTGTTTTTTATCCTAATAGGCAGAGGTGCAGCATGCTTATCCAGTCCAGCAGGTCACTGCTCACTATTTTATCGCAGAGCAAGATCATACCCATCATAGAGAATCGCTTACAGTTTACACAGGTTCTCGACTCCTCACATACCGGCTCTGTTTTATTGCGCCACTGTAATCTGTTTGACTTTACTCCCTTACTCGAAGAAGCTCATCGACGTAGATTGACTGTCTACGTGAATATCGATCACATTGACGGTATTCATGCTGACTCTGCCGGGTTGCGCTATCTAGCTCAACAAATGCGCGTGACAGGTATTGTGTCTAATCATCCTCGTAACCTGGCGCTGGGTAAAAACTTTGGCCTGGAAACTATTCAGCGTATTTTTGCCGTGGACTCCACAGGGTTAGAGATGGCTTTAGAGACAGTAGATACAGAGTATGTAGACTTACTTGATATCTCTCCTGCCCTGGTTGTTCCATATGTGGTGCCATCTTTGACGCCACCCTTACCCTTGTCCTTTATTGCATCTGGTCTAGTCCATACACCTCAACAATTAGAGGCAGTGCTCCATGCAGGTGCAGCAGGAGTGGCAGTCAGCCACCCAGAACTCTGGCTTTGATAGGGAGGATTATACTACGACTATAGGGATACACAAACCTTTTTAACTTAGCACTTTTACCAAGCGGGCTCGCACTTGCATGGGCAGTCATGCCTATGCAGGGTTATCTATAACTTTGTCGTTTTTTGATGCCTGCACAGGCATTGAAGCCTGTGCCAATGCGATATGTCGTCGTTTTGTATAGGCGCAGTATTGTATTATGCAAGAAAGAAGGCTAACCATGGCAAAGTATGTCCTAGCTCTGGATCAGGGCACAACCAGTTCACGCGCGATTCTCTTTAATCATGATGGCGCAATTGTGAGTGTGGCACAACAAGAGTTTCCCCAGATCTACCCAGCGCCTGGATTGGTCGAGCATAATCCAGAGGATATCTGGTCCAGCCAGATGGCTGTGGCCCAGGAGGCTATGAAAAAGGCGGCAGCCTCCGCTTCGGATATTGCCGCAATTGGTATCACGAATCAACGTGAAACCGCTATTGTGTGGGACAAAGCGACTGGAAAAGCTGTTTTCAATGCGATTGTGTGGCAGAGCCGCCTGACGGTTCCTATTTGTGATGCTTTAACAGCAAAGGGCTTTGACAAAGAGATTCGCGCACGCACAGGACTGGTAACTGATGCCTATTTTTCAGGAACGAAGGTCAAATGGATTCTGGATAATGTGCCGGGTGTGCGCGAAAAGGCTGAGCGCGGTGAAGTACTCTTCGGCAATGTAGATACTTTCTTAATGTGGCGTCTTTCTAAAGGGCGCGTTCATGTCACTGAACCATCAAATGCTTCGCGTACCCTCCTCTACAACATCTACAAGGGTGACTGGGACGATGTTATCCTGAATGAATTGGGCATACCTCGAGCTATGCTGCCCACTGTCAAACCTTCCAGTGGTGTGTTTGGTGAGACTGACCCCGAATTCTTCGGCAGCGCAATTCAGATGGCTGGTGCCGCGGGCGACCAGCAAGCCGCCACATTTGGCCAGGCCTGTTATGAAGTAGGTATGGCCAAGAATACGTATGGCACAGGCTGTTTCATGCTTATGAATACAGGTACCAAAGGTGTGCCATCGCAGAATGGCTTGCTCACAACCATTGGCTGGAGGATAGACGATGAAACTATCTATTGCCTGGAGGGAAGTATCTTTATTACTGGCGCGGCCGTCCAATGGTTACGTGATGGCTTAAAGGCGATTAAGGCGAGTGGCGATGTTGAAGCCCTGGCCGCTTCCGTTGATGATAACGGCGGCGTCTACTTCGTGCCAGCCTTCGTTGGCCTGGGTGCGCCGTATTGGGATCCCTACGCCCGTGGTACGATGGTCGGCCTGACACGTGGTTCAACTATAGGCCATATCGCTCGTGCCACGCTTGAGTCCATGTGCTATCAAACACGTGACGTGCTTGAAGCCATGACCGCCGACAGTAAAGTCGATGTGAAAGCTCTGCGTGTCGATGGCGGCGCCGTCGTCAACAACCTGCTCATGCAATTCCAGGCAGATATCCTTGGTGTACCAGTACAGCGACCAATGGTCGCAGAGACAACTGCCCTTGGAGCCGCTTACCTGGCAGGCTTAGCGGTTGGTTTCTGGAGTAGCCAGAAAGAATTAGCTGAGCATTGGGCCATCGATCGTACCTTTGAACCGAAGATGAGTAAGGACCAGCGCGAGATGCTTTATTCCGATTGGAAGCGTGCCGTCGAGCGCTCCAGAAATTGGGAACAGGCCAAGTAGTAGGTAATGGAAAAACTGGTGCGGGAAGGAGTAAATATCTTACCCTTTTCTGCACTGGTATCTATTAAGTATGGGATGCAATTTATTGTATCCGCACAGGTGAGCCTGGAAAGACGAAAAAATCTTCTTCGAGTAGAAAAGGACGTAGCGACAACAGGATGTCGTATATTGCATTTATCTATGCAAAACCTGTGATAAAACTTGTAGTGCGTTCCTCGTTGTAACTTTCGTCGTAAAACAGCAACAATATGTGGTTGCTGTTATTCCTTAGCTACAGAAATGGAGTGAGCATCAATGGCGACTCAAACTGTAGGCAGATCGTCTGCGTTGGCTGGCACTTTGGGCGAAGTAATTTCAGAATTCTTTGGTACGATGGTGCTGATTCTCTTTGGTGATGGCTGCGTAGCCACTTTCGCGCTCTTTACTAATATAGGTGCGAACAATGCCCCGACTCCCTTTGCGAACGCGTGGCCTGTTATCATCTTTGGATGGGGTTTCGCCGTCATGTTGGGTATTTATGTGGCTGGAGCCGTCAGCGGCGCCCATATCAACCCTGCTGTCACGCTGGCCCTGGCCGCGCGTGGCAAACATCCATGGAACAAGGTGCTACCCTACTGGGGAGGCCAGGTGGCGGGTGCTTTCGTGGCTGCCGCCATTCTCTACTTTGTCTACCAAGGAGCACTCGTCCATGCTTTGAGTGTCAATGGACTGTCCATTAGTAACATTGCCGATTCGAGTAAGGGTTACGGGTGGGTTTTTTACACCTTTCCTAAGGCGTTTGTGGGAACGTTCGGCGCCTTCGGCGATGAGTTTGTTGGCACTGCTCTCCTCGTAGGTCTGATCTTCGCGATTACCGATGCACGTAACCAGCCTATCCAGGGCAACCTTAACCCGCTGATCAGCGGTGGCCAGAGCTTTGCTGCCAACAATTACTACTTCTGGATTCCGATCGTTGCACCGCTGCTGGGAGGTGTCGCAGGCGCCTACATCTACGACTTTACTATTCATAAAGTCATCGAGGCCAAAGGGCTTGGGCCGTCCGGTGATACCGTCACCAAGGGTGAAGCTGTGCTCGAGCCTGCCGTCGATACCATCACCGAGGGCAGAGCTGTACGCGAGCCGGGCAGGCCTGCCGCAGAGTAGTTATTAGTCAACAATACACGAAAGGATGAACATACGAAGTAAGCAGGAGCAAGCAATCTCTCGCTCCTTCGTATGTTCATGGTTACTGTTACTATGCAATCACTATCATCAACATCGCGCTTGCACAACCTCGCCAGCTTGAATAGCGAACAATTTGATGTGCTTGTGATCGGCGGGGGTATTACAGGCGCTGGCGTTGCCCTTGATGCCGTTGCCCGCGGCTATAAAGTTGCGCTTGTTGAAAAGCTGGACTTTGCCAGCGGTACAAGCAGTAAATCCACGAAACTAGTTCACGGTGGCATTCGCTATCTGCCGAACTTTGATTTTGGCTTGGTGCATGAAGCCCTTGTTGAGCGTGGTATTTTGCTACAAAATGCGCCCTTCCTTGTTACCCCCGTCGCTTTTGTTCTGCCAATTTACGAAGGCGATCGTCATCCTGTGGGTATGCCATTTACCACGCCTGGAGGAATCGGGCTTAATTTCTTCCTCGACATGGGACTCTGGATGTATGATATCCTGGCCGGGCGTCGTAATATTGCCAGGCACCGCCGTTTGAGTCGTGAAACTGTGCTTAAATTAGCGCCGGCCCTTGTAAGTAAGGGGATGAAAAATGGCTTCATGTACTACGATGCTCAAACGAATGATGCCCGTCTGACTATGGCTCTCATTCGTACTGCCGCTCAGTATGGAGCCACTATCACAAATTACACAGAAGTAACCTCTTTTCTTGTTGAAGCAGGCCAGGTACGTGGCGCTCATGTGCATGATCGGCTCACCAATCAAGAGATAGACATACGCGCTCGTTATGTCGTCAACGCGACGGGCGTTTTCTCAGAACAGGTAGAAACGCTTGTTGATCCCGAACCTCTCGTACAAGTTGAGCCAAGCAAGGGAGTGCACCTTGTTCTTTCACGTGAAGCTCTCCAGCTCGGTGACTCAGCCATCGTCTTACCCGAAACAGAAGACAAGCGCATCCTTTTCATCGTTCCCTGGGAATCTCGTGCTGTTTTTGGTACGACCGATACTGGTACTGGTGACCTTGATCATCCAACTGCTTCACAGGAGGATGTTGCCTACTTACTCAAGTATCTTAACCGCTATCTCTCGGTGAATCTGACTGAAGCAGACATTATTAGCACGTATGTTGGCTATCGTCCGCTGGTACGTCCCCGCAAATCGGGACTTTCAACGGCCAAACTCTCGCGTACTCATGCTGTCCTGGAAAGTCCAACAGGCCTTGTCTCAATTGTTGGTGGGAAAATGACAACGTACCGGCGTATGGCTCAAGATACCGTTGATGTACTCAGCCGACGCGATGGCACTGCCCTTGCCCATCCTACCCAGTCTCTCCCTTTACAGGGCAGCGCTGGCTGGAACAAATTACACCGTGATATAGAGCGCAGGGGGGCAGGGCTTGGCCTGAGTACACAAACGCTCGCTCATCTTGGCCGCAATTATGGTACCGAGGCGAATAAAGTGCTGGACATTGTGGCTAATAATCCGGATTTGTCTCGCCTCCTGATCGATGATCTGCCGTATATCCAAGCTGAGGTCGTGTATGCCTGCCGTTATGAGATGGCTATGACTCCCTATGATATACTCGCTCGTCGTACTTCCATTACCTTGGAGGATCGCCAGCGTGGAATTGGTATCGTTGATCAAGTCGCAACTCTTATGGCCAAAGAACTTCAATGGTCCTTCGAGCAACAACAATCCCTGATTAGTGACTACTCTAATGCTATTCAGGGACAAATCGCCGCTGAAAAAGTCATCCCTGGTACTGTAGTGATGTAGTGGCATCTCTGAGGTGCCCAGTTCCTTAGCAAGGAGAGATCATGAAAAAATTGATCAATCAGCCAGAGAATGTCGTGAAAGAGGCTCTGGCTGGCATGCAGGCTGCCCATTCTGATTTGCTACGTGTCGATATTGAGCAGCAAGTCATTGTCCGTAAAGATGCGCCTAAGCAAGGTAAAGTCGGTGTTATTTCTGGTGGTGGTAGTGGTCATGAACCAATGCATGGTGGCTTTGTTGGTATGGGCATGCTCGACGCTGCTTGTCCAGGGGCCATTTTTACCTCGCCTGTGCCCGACCAGATGCTGACTGCGACACGCGCTGTCAATGGTGGCGCTGGTGTCTTGCATATCGTCAAGAACTATACAGGCGATGTGCTCAACTTTGAAATGGCGGCTGAACTGGCTGCCGCTGATGGTATCGAGGTGGCAAGTGTCGTAACCAACGATGACGTTGCTGTGCAAGACAGCACCTGGACTGCTGGTCGTCGCGGCGTTGGTGTTACCGTTCTCCTGGAAAAAATTGTAGGTGGCCTGGCCGAAACTGGTGCACCATTGGCACAGGTTGCAGCTCTCGCACACAAAGTCAACGATCAGGGACGTAGTATGGGTATGGCACTGACGTCCTGTACCGTTCCCGCGGCTGGCAAGCCCACCTTTGACCTGGGTGAGGATGAAATGGAGATCGGTATTGGTATTCATGGCGAACCTGGTCGGCGTCGTGTCAAACTGGCTCCCGCTGCCGATGTCACCGAAATGCTGGCTATTCCTGTGATTGAAGATCTTGGTCTTAGGTCCGGTGACAGGGTATTAGCCATGGTGAATGGTATGGGTGGAACGCCTCTCATCGAGTTGTATATCGTTTATGATGCGCTAAACCGTATCCTGGGTGGTAAAGGAATCACGATAGGACGCTCGCTGGTCGGAAATTACATCACTTCGCTGGAAATGGCAGGATGCTCGATTACCCTGGTCCGTCTTGACGACGAATTAACCAGGTACTGGGATGCCCCTGTGCATACTCCCGCTCTCCGTTGGGGTGTGTAGTTTCATTGCTTCAATTCTTCAGAGTGGGGAAATCACAGTTTCATATGCATAAGGGATGTGCCGGTACTTCGTCGGACCCCGATTTATCGCATTCAAAGCATTTGTAATCTCCCCACTGCTAAATTGTTGATTGAATTAAGAGAGGGGCCTCGCATATGACTAACGAGGATAGCTTACACTGGTTAGAGCGCGTTGCAGATGTGCTTCATGAAAATGCCTCGTATTTAACCCAGCTTGACTCACCTATTGGTGATGCAGATCATGGGGCGAATATGGATCGTGGCTTCAAGGCTGTACGTGACAAATTTCCTGGCATGGCCGCGATGGATATTTCCACTCAATTAAAAACTGTAGGCATGACTCTTGTTAGCACTGTGGGTGGTGCGAGTGGTCCTTTATATGGCACAGCTTTTTTGCGTGCGAGTGCCGCTGCGGGAGGGAAACAAGATCTGACTTCTGCTGATATTGTCGCCCTGCTCGAAGCTTTTCTGGGTGGCATTGTAGCTCGTGGTAAAGCCCAGCCAGGCGAAAAAACCATGGTAGATGCTTTAACGCCTGCTCTAGCTGCTGCTAAGCAAGCTTTGCAGGAAAATCTGCCCCCAAAAGAGTTGGCTACGCGTGCCAGCCAGGCCGCTGAAGAGGGTATGAAAGCGACTATTCCTCTGCTTGCTACCAAGGGACGCGCAAGCTACCTGGGCGAACGTAGTATAGGTCACCAGGACCCGGGAGCTACCTCGAGCTGGCTCATTCTTCGCAGCTTAGCTGATATTCTCTAAGCATGCACAAGCATAACCGTGCATCGGATGAGGATCTCCTTTGGTGCGCGGCGTATTATTGATATGTGTCTATTACAAAGGTAAGGCTTTCGATGACAGTAGGCCTGGTTATTGTTTCACATAGCGCCCAACTGGCGGCCGGTGTTGCCGAACTGGCTACTCAGATGACCCAGGGGAAAACACCTATTGCCCCTGCCGGAGGAGCTGCCAACGATGTACTGGGTACATCCGTCGATAAGATTCTGGCGGCTATTCAGGCTGTGGATGGACCAGGCGGTGTGCTTATCCTCCTGGATCTAGGTAGCGCCGTCCTATCTACTGAGATGGCCCTGGAAATGCTTGAGGGTGATCAGAGGGAGCACATCGCGCTCAGCTTCGCGCCCCTGGTGGAGGGTACCATCGCCGCATCCATTGAAGCCTCTCTTGGACGCACTCTTGCTGAAGTCAAGGCCGCGGCGGAGAAAACAGCCCGGCCTGAACAATTGCAAATGCTCAAGCCATTAAGTTCTTCTTCGGCAGAAGATGCCAATGTTTTGCCTCCATCATCTGAGCCAGTTTCACAGCCAGTTGCCCCAACTTATCTTGAAGCCCGGCTCGTTCTGACCAATCCGACAGGTTTACATGCCCGACCAGCCAGTCTATTTGTGCAAACCGCGCATCGCTTCCACGCCAGTATACAGGCTCTGGGTAGAGGAAAACAGGCCGAAGCGACCAGTATTATCGGCGTACTTTCTTTAGGGGTACGGCAGGGCGATATGTTGACCATTCGGGCCAGTGGTGCGGAGGCTGCCCAGGCTCTAGATGCCTTGAGTACCCTGGTACACGCGAATTTCTATGAAACACCATCCGAGGCTGTTGCTCCCAGTGCTTCATCTCCTGGTAAAGCTACCGCTTTCCAATCCCCTGGTCCCTTGCCGACCGCTGGGCCTGAAAACTGGCAGGGCGTATCAATATCGCCAGGCATAGCTTTAGGTCCGGCCTTTCTTTACATTTCACACAAGCTGACCTTGAGCCAGGTGGAGCGCCAGCATATCACCGGAGAGCGCGTACTGTCTGAGCAAGATCGCCTACGCCAGGCTGTGGATACGGCTGTCCAGGAGCTTCACTCTTTGACATCGAACATCCAGCAGCAGATTGGACAGGCTGAAGCCGCCATTTTTGATGCCCAGGCGCTGATGTTGCAAGATCCGGCTTTGCTTGAAGCTGCCTTGCAGGAGGTGCAAGACCAGCATCTTACTGCTGCCAGCGCTCTGGCCCTAGCCGGTGAGCAGCAAGCCTCAGTCCTCGAGGCTCTTGATGATCCCCTATTGG
>WNFN01247760.1_pt1 | contig 11859 bp, 9 predicted proteins | sample 5400161 | NCBI WGS metagenome assembly WNFN01 (sample SAMN13153353, study PRJNA577476) | soil metagenome | isolation source: 80 cm saprolite on Douglas fir-dominated hillslope | place: USA:California | collected 2013-09-17
GAGTTCATCCCAGGAACTGATTTCGCCGGGCTGTGGGGCGGGGGAACCGTTCCGGCCTGGCGCGGCCGGGGGATCTTCCGTGCCCTGGTCGCGTACCGGGCGGGCCTGGCCGCCGCCCGCGGCTACCGATACCTTCAGGTCGACGCGCTGCCCGCCAGCCGGCCGATTCTGCAGCGGCTCGGCGGCCAGTCACTCGACTGCCTCAAGACCGAAGGTCTCAGCGAAGATCGCCTTCCACTCTTCTTCGGAAAGGTCCTGGGCCCAGTAGCTCTCGATCTTGTAGCCCTCGCTGCTATCGCCCCCGTACTCCACCCATTCACCCGGCTCCCAGATCACCACACTCTTGGCGGTGAGATCTTCCCGGGAGCCGTCGTCGCGGCTAACCCAGCAGGGGCCTTCCTGGATCACCATGACGACGCGGCCGGGCGTGCGCCGACCATGAATGCGCCATTGGCCTCGGTGCGGGGTCGGCGGAGCGTCCCCGCGCTCCACGCGTGTCGTCTTGAAAGTCTGCATGACCTCAGGATCGCACGCAGGTGGAGCGCGCTCCGCTCGCGCGCGAGGCCGCAGCCTTGTGATCCGTAGGTACACATGGGAAGTCCGTGCTCGTTCAGATCAGTGCGCACCCTCGCCCTGGCACTGGTCAGCAGTCCGGCTGCGTTCAGCTCGTCGTACGGCCGTTTGCCCGGTTGGCTCCCAGAATGGCTCCCAATGGCGGACACCTGCCGTTCCGCCCGGCTCTTCGATCCGGTTCCTGTGCAAGCGGGTGCGTTCGCCCCGCGTTGTAAACTGCAGGTCACTGGAGGTGCAGAGTGAACCGGATCGAACGGCGAGTGCGGAACATGATCAATCCGTACTCGACGGCGTTCGCCACCTGGTGGTGTCATTCCAGCCGGTACTGGCGCCTGCCTCACATGATCACACGCAATAGGGCCGCCGCTCGTCCGGGACTGCCCAGGCCTGCGGTCCATCGCACAGGCAGCAGCGGACCTGAGGATTCCGGTCTCCATTACCTCCCCGTCTTCCCCGCAGGCGCCGAACCCTGGCGAGTGGACGCCGGGTCTAGGTTCGGCGAAGCCGATCGCGCAGCGACGCGACCGGTAGGGAGCGACCTAGACGCGGCGACCGGGAGCGGGACACTAATTTAGATCGCCGGGGATGACGGGTCAGGGGGCGACAGGGATGAGGGTCGGCATCATCGGGGGATCGATCGCCGGATGCGTGACAGCGGCGCTCCTGCATCGGGCCGGCCACGACGTAATCGTCTTCGAGCGGTCCGAGTCCGACCTCGTGAGCCGGGGTGCCGGGATCGCTACGCTGACGGCGGCGTGGCAGGACGTGATGGCGCACGGTCTGATCGATGCGACCCTCCCCGCTTGCCGAGCCGACTACTTCCGGTTCGTCACCCGCGGATCGGGGACCGGCCAGCAGCGATGGCTGGGCGACGTCCAGATGAGCTTCACGCTGCTCAACTGGGCCCATCTGTACCAGTGCCTTCGGCGGTGCGTCCCTGACGATCTATACCGGCGTGCCTCGACCGTGGAGCTGGTCGAAGCGCGGCCTCAGAGCACGACGTTGCATCTTCGCCCGGGCGGCTCATTGGACTTCGACCTCGTCGTCTGCGCCGACGGGTATCGCTCGATGGGGCGCAGGCTCATTGACCCCGACGCCACGCCTCGCTACCGGGGGATGGTGCTGTGGCGCGGGCTGCTCCACGAGAGCGACATCGGCGTGGATGCCCTCGACGGCTGCAATGGGCGGCGAGTCGGATACCAGGGGGGGCACGGGGTCGTGTACTACATCCCCGGATCCGAGCAGAGCACCGAACCGGGAAAACGCCTTCTCATGTGGGGCTACTACCTCCAGGTTCCGGAGGGTGCCCTGTCCTCGGTGCTCGTCGACGATCAAGAGCGGCAGCAGTCCAGCTCGGTACCGTTCGGGAAGGTGCATCCGGAGGTCAAGGCGGGCTTCGAGTCTCGCCTCGCGGACCTGTTGCCCTCGTTGCTCTTCGAGCTGGTGCAACAGTGCGGCAACTCGTCGATCCAGGCCATTTGCTCCGTCGCGGCCCGCAGCTACGCCCGCGATCGCGTGTGCCTGGTCGGCGACGCCGGTGCGGTGTTCCCCCCGTTCACGGGTAGCGGCGTCCTCAGGGCGGTGGCCAATGCCACCTCATTGGTGGACGCCCTCGTCGGCGCCTCGACCGTTGATGATGGTCTCTGTCGATGGGGTGAGGCTCAGGTCCAGGTCGCTGCTCAGGTCATGCCGGTGGCTGAACGGATCGAGCGGAGCGCCGTGTTCGACATGCCCGACCTCACCACCATGCCAGCCGCGGCGACCAACGACTGGATTTCCGCAGCCCATCCCGGGCTGGTGGTCTCGCTCCCCGACGTGTGACCGGGAGACGGGAGACGCAAAGTCCTTCACCGCTTCATTCCGGTAGACGGGGTGGCGCAGAACGATTCTTCGAGTGAGCCCGGATGATCAGCGGCGGCCGAGAGGGGGCCGGCGCGCGCTGGCCGGGCCTTCCGAGGCAGAGGCCGAGCGCTGGCGACCCTGCCCTACGTGGCCGCTGCGAAGCGTCCTCGGGCACTCGCGCATAGCTTTCACGCTGGAGACCTGCACGGGTGCCGATGACGCCAGCCGACGCGAGGCAATAGAACGGCTCAGCCGACTTTTCGAGGCGCGTTCAGGATGAGGCGTTGCTGTCATACTGCTGTCTTCAGACCAAAATGCCCGGCTCGTGGCCGGGCGGTAGGTCTCTGACCTGGGTGGGCCTGGGAAGACTTGAACTTCCGACCTCTTCCTTATCAGGGAAGCGCTCTAACCGACTGAGCTACAGGCCCGACCGGCGCCCGGAACGACCATCCATGCCGGGCACGCCGGGCTAGGTTACCGCAAGCCGGGGGTCTCGGGTCAGTCGGTCTCCTTGAGCGTGACCTCGATGCCGCCGGCCAGGTGCGTAACCAGGTTGTAGATGACCGCCCCGACGGTGGCCAGGGCGGTGATCAGGACCACGTTGATGGCGCCGACCAGCATGGTGTAGCCGAGAATCCTGGACGCGGAGAACCACTTGCCGTTGGAGTTGGCCCCGGTGCTGTCCTTGCCGGACGTCACGCTGGTGATCGTGGACTGGATCGAGTGGAAGACGCCGAGCTTGTTCAGGACGTAGTAGAGCGCGGCGACGGCGACGAACAGGACGACCCAGCCGACCAGGGAGACCATGAAGCTGAACTTCATCACCGACCAGGGCTCGATCCTGGACAGCACGAACCGCTCCGCGGGTTGCGTCGGCGGCCTGGATGGGCGGGGGGGGCGGGCGGGCTTCCTTACCTTGGGCCTGGTCAGGGCCGCGAACGGCGCCGTGACCCTGGCCGCCACTGAGGGCATTGGCGCGGGCGGCACCTGGGCCGGGTACGGCGGCGCCTGATGCTGGTACCGCGGGACACCGATCCCCTCGGCGGGCGGCGGGACCTCCGGCCCGGGAGACGCGTAAGCGCTTCCGGGCAGGGGCATGTCCTGCGCGGCCGGACCGTCCGCCAGTATCGGGGCGGCGGCGCCCGCCCGATCGCCCGGGATTGCCTGCCCCGACTCGGGGGCTCCGGAAGCGCCCTCGGCCGATCCGTCGGTGAGCCACATCGCGGGCTCCACGCGCTGATCCACCCCGTCCTCCTCCGGAACGTCGCCTGCCACGAGGTTATCCCCAGATGACGGCTCCCGATCCCCTTCGAGCAGACCGTCATCGATTAGGCCGTCATCAGTGGCAACATCTATATGACGCGGCAAGGACCCACCAAGTTGCGTCTGGCGGCCCGCAGACGTGCCAGAATCCCGCTGCGGCTCGTCATCCCGGAAGCGATCCGTCACCAGTAGTCACCCCCGGTACCCTATACGTCACCGCCGTCAGCCGTCCCGTCACTGTCATCAGCGACGGTGACATCGGCGCCCGCCGCATCGGCGCCCGCCGCATCGGCGCCACTGTCACCATTGCCTCCATCATCGCCGACGATGCCGCCGTTGGCCCCGTCAAGTGACTCCTCGTTACGGGCGATGGCGACCAGACTCTGCCCTGAGGCGAGGTTGACCAGCCTGACGCCCATGGTCTGCCTGCCCGACTGCTTGATCTCGGCGGCGGCCGTTCTGATCACCCCGCCGGCCGAGGTGATCGCGAAGACCTCATCCTCCGGACGCACCATCAGCGCGCCGACCAGCTCGCCTCGGGCCTCAACGATCCTGGCGGTCACCACGCCCTGGCCGCCCCGGCCCTGCACCGGGTACTGGTCGGCCGGGGTCCGCTTGGCGTACCCGCCGCCGGTGGCGACGAGCACGTCGGCGCCCTCCTGCACCACGTACATGCCGAGCAGCCGGTCGCCCTCGCCGAACCGCATCCCGATGACGCCGGAGGTGGCCCGCCCCATCGGGCGCAGCGCCTCGTCGGTGGCATGGAACCTGATCGCCTGGGCGTGCTTGCTCACCAGGAGCAGGTCCTCGTCGGCCGACACCAGCCTGGCCGCGATGACCTCGTCGTCCTCGCGCAGGTTGATCGCGATGATGCCGCCGGACCGCGGCGAGTCAAAGTCGGTCAGATGCGACTTCTTGACCAGCCCGTCCGAGGTGGCGAGGACCAGGTACGGGGCGACCGAGTAATCGCTCAGCGCCAGCACCTCGGCGATCCTCTCGTCGGGCTGGAACGCGAGCAGGTTGGCCACGTGCTGACCGCGGGCGTCGCGGGCCGCCTCGGGCAGCTCGTAGGCCTTCGCCCGGTAGACGCGGCCCTTGTTGGTGAAGAACAAGATCCAGTTGTGGGTGGTGGTCACGAAGAAGTGCTCGACGATGTCGTCGGTGCGCAGCTGGGCGCCGCGCACGCCCTTGCCCCCGCGCCGCTGCGCCCGGTACAGGTGGGTCTTGGTGCGCTTGGCGTAGCCGCCGCGGGTGATCGTGACGACCACGTCCTCCTCGGCGATCAGGTCCGCCTCGGACACGTCGCCGTCGTAGGCGATGATCTGCGTGCGCCGGCCGTCGCCGTACTTGGCGACGATCTCGCCGAGCTCGGTGCCGATGATCTGCCGCTGCCGCTCCGGCGAGGCCAGGATCGCCTCGTACTCGGCGATCTGGGCCATCAGCTCGTCGTACTCGTCGACTAGCTGCTGCCGCTCCAGGGCGGCGAGCTTGCGCAGTTGCATGTCCAGGATCGCGCGGGCCTGGATCTCGTCGATCTCCAGCAGGTCCATCAGGCCCTCTTGCGCGACCGCGGCCGACGCGCTGGCCCGGATCAGGGCGATGACCTCGTCGATCCGGTCGATGGCCTTGAGCAGCGCGCGCAGGATGTGAGCCCGCTCCTCCGCCTTGCGCCAGCGTCCGCGGCACCCCGTCGACCAGCGCCAGCATGTTCGCGCCGAACGTGTCCTGCAGCTGAGTGTGCTTGTACAGGTTGTTCAGTACCACCTTGGCGACCGCGTCGCGCTTCAGCACGATCACCAGCCGCTGGCCGGCCCGGTCGCTGGTCTCGTCCCTGACGTCGGCGATGCCGGTCACCCGGCCGTCCCGGGCCAGCTCGGCGATCTTCAACGCCAGGTTGTCCGGGTTGACCTGGTAGGGCAGTTCGGTGACGACCAGATTGGCGCGGCCCTTGCGGTCCTCCTCGACCTCCACGACCGCGCGCATCGTGATCGAGCCGCGCCCGGTGCGGTAGGCCTCCTGGATGCCGCGGCGGCCGACGATGAGGGCACCGGTACTGCCCGCCGGCCCGCCGGGGAAGTCCGGGCCCTTGATCCGCTCGATCAGCGCCTCGAGCAGGTCAGCATCGGAGGCGTCGAAGTGCTCCAGGTACCACTGGACGCCGGCGGCCACCTCGCGCAGGTTGTGCGGCGGGATCTTGGTCGCCATGCCGACCGCGATCCCCTCCGAGCCGTTGACCAGCAGGTTAGGGAACCGGCTCGGCAGCACCACCGGCTCGGCGGAGCGGCCGTCGTAGTTGGGCCGGAAATCGACGGTCTCCTTGTCGATGTCCCGCAGCATCTCCATGGCCAGCGGGTACAGCCGGCACTCGGTGTACCGCATCGCCGCCGCCGGGTCGTTGCCCGGCGAGCCGAAGTTGCCCTGCCGGTCAACCAGCGGCATCCGCATCGCCCACGGCTGCGCCAGCCGGACCAGCGTGTCGTAGATCGCGCTGTCGCCGTGCGGGTGGTAAGTGCCCATCACCTCGCCGACCACCCGGGCGCACTTGGAATAGCCGCGGTCGGGGCGGAACCCTCCGTCGTACATCGCGTAGAGGATGCGGGTGTGCACGGGCTTCAGGCCGTCTCGCACGTCGGGCAGGGCCCGCCCCACGATCACCGACATCGCGTAGTCGATGTAGCTGCGCTGCATCTCGACCTGGATGTCGACGGGCTCGGTGCGGTCGTGCCCCTCGGGCGGGGCGGGGGCGTTCACGTCGGTCACTTGTCGTCTCGCTTCCGTGATCACGGAGGGTCTGACCTGCCTGAGCCGCCGGATCCTCCGTGATCATGGAATCCGGCGCGGCGCCCTCAGATGTCGAGGAACCTGACGTCCTTGGCGTTCCGCTGGATGAACGAGCGCCGTGCCTCCACGTCCTCGCCCATCAGCACGGTGAACAGCTCGTCGGCCTGGGCCGCGTCGTCGACCGTGATCTGCCGCAGCACCCGGCGCCCGCCTCGACCACCGCGTCCCGCTCCTTGTCGGAGTAGGCGTACCCGGGCGCGACTCCCTTGCCGTCCCACTTGATCTTGTAGAGAGGAGGCTGCGCCAGGTAGACGTGACCGGCCTCGATCAGGGGCTTCATGAACCGGAACAGCAGCGTGAGCAGCAAGGTGGTGATGTGCTGGCCGTCGACGTCGGCGTCCGCCATCAGGATGATCTTGTTATAGCGCAGCTTGGAGATGTCGAACTCGTCGTGGATCCCGGTGCCCAGGGCCGTGATCATCGCCTGGACCTCGGTGTTCTTCAGAACCCGGTCGATCCTGGCCTTCTCCACGTTAAGGATCTTGCCGCGGATCGGCAGGATGGCCTGGAACAGCGGGTCCCGGCCCCCCTTCGCCGAGCCGCCGGCCGAGTCGCCCTCGACCACGTAGACCTCGCAGATCTCCGGGTCGCCGGACTGGCAGTCGGACAGCTTGCCCGGCAGGCCCGCCCCGCTCATGGCGTTCTTCCGGGTCAGGTCCCTGGCCTGGCGGGCGGCGATCCTGGCCCGGGCCGCCTGGGTGGCCTTGATCACGATCGACTTGGCCTCGCCGGGATTGCGCTCGAACCAGTCCCGGAGGTGCTCGTTGCAGACCCGCTGCACGAACGACTTGGCCTCGGTGTTGCCGAGCTTGGTCTTGGTCTGGCCCTCGAACTGCGGCTCGGCGAGCTTGACGTGGATGATCGCGGTGAGGCCCTCCCGGACGTCGTCGCCGGTCAGGTTGTCGTCCTTCTCCCGCAGCAGGTTCTGCTCTCGGGCATAACGGTTCACGATCGAGGTGAGCGCCGCCCGGAACCCCTCCTCATGGGTGCCGCCCTCGGCGGTGTTGATCGTGTTGGCGAACGTGTGCACGGACTCCGCGAAGGAGCCGCTCCACTGCATGGCGACCTCAACCGCGATCCCCGGCTCCTCGTCACCGAACTCGATGACCGAGTCGTGCGCCGACTCCTTGGACGCATTGAGATACCGGACGAAATCCGCGATGCCGCCCTCGTAGCGATAGCTGACGACATTCGGCTGGCCATTGACGTGATCCGGCCGCTCGTCGGTCATTGTGATCGCGAGCCCGCGGTTCAGGAACGCCATCTCCTGCAGCCGCCGGGACAGCGTCTCGAACGACCAGACCGTGCTCTCGAAGATGTCCGGGTCCGGCCAGAACGTGACGATCGTGCCGGTCTCGCCGGTTTCCTCGCCGCGCTGCAGCGGGGCGACCGGCTCGCTGACCGCATAGGACTGGCGCCAGACGTACCCGTCCTTGCGGATCTCGACCTCTAGCCGGGACGACAGCGCGTTCACCACAGAGACGCCGACACCGTGCAAGCCACCGGAGACCGCATACGACTGGCCGTCGAACTTGCCACCGGAGTGCAGGGTGGTCAGCACGACCTCGACCGCAGGGCGGTGCTCCACGGGATGCTCGTCGACCGGGATGCCGCGGCCGTTGTCGACCACCCGCACCCCGCCGTCGGCGAGCAGCGTGACCTCGATCCGGTCGGCGAAGCCGGCCAGCGCCTCGTCCACGGCGTTGTCGACAACCTCGTATACCAGGTGATGCAGGCCGCGCTCGCCGGTCGAGCCTATGTACATGCCGGGGCGCTTGCGAACCGCCTCTAGCCCCTCAAGGACCGTGATCGAGCGTGCGTCGTACGACAAAGCGGAATACTCCTCCTGAACAGGACAGCCACGCGGGCACTGCCTCGCGGGGGACATCCCCGTGTCCCCCCTCCGGCTGCGTATCCCATTTTACCTGGGAGTACCGTCAGCAGCTGCCAGTCGCTGCTAGTCAGTGCTAGCCCGGGGGGACGACCCCCCGGAACCCCCCGCGATGCCATCCGCTCGGGCCGGCAGGCCGGCCCTCGCAGTCGTCAACCATAGGTGTCACGCGGGCCGCGGCCGCCGCGCACCCGCCACTCGCCCCGCCGGCGGGCCGGGCCTGCCGCCCCGGCGGGGCCGCGTACCTTCACCCGCTGCACCGCGCCGTCGCCGAGCTCGGCGTTGAGCCTGCGCACGAGCTGGGCCGCCAGGAGCCGCACCTGGGTGGCCCAGGCGGTCGAGTCCGCGGTCACGGTCAGCTCGCCGTCCGCGAGGCCGTCCGGCCGCGTGTGCGCGGCCAGCTCGGGACCGACAATCTGGGCCCATCGCCCGAAGACCGAGCCAGCGGCGGCCGCCTCGTGCCAGCCACGGGCGCCGATCAGGCCCTCGATCGCGGCGTTCAGCGGCTCCGGATCGTCCCGGCGCGCCCGGCGGCCCGGCCTGCGCGGCAGGGTGGGGTCGGCGGGGGCCGTGCGTTCTGGCCTCTGGTCATCAGCGTGCGCAGGACGGTTCCCCTTGGCCAGAGCGTCAGCCTTCGCCCGCGCCAGAGCCTCGCGGGCCAGCCGAAGCCGGTCGGCGCGGTCACGCGCGGGGCCGTCAGGCACGCCAGATCGCCCCGCCCGATACCTCGAATCTCCGGCCGGCCAGCTCGGCGGGCACGTCGGCGGGCACGGCCGCGGTCACCAGGACCTGCTCGGCGCCGGAGACCAGCGCGGCCAGCCGCTCCCGCCGCCCGCTGTCCAGCTCGGCGAAGACGTCATCCAGGATCAGCACCGGGTCCTCGCCGCCGGATCGCAGCAGGTCGTAGGCGGCGAGCCGGAGCGCCAGCGCCAGCGACCACGACTCGCCGTGGCTCGCGTAGCCGCGTGCGGGTAGCTCGCCGACGCGCAGCTCCAGCTCGTCCCGGTGCGGGCCGACCAGGCAGACGCCGCGCTCGAGCTCGGCCCGGCGCACCCGGGCCAGCGCCTGGCGCAGCCCGTCGGCCAGAACCTCGCGGTCGGCCGGCGGCTCGGCGTCCTCGCTCCGCCCGGCCCCCCGGGGGGTTTCCTGCCGTCGGGGCCCCGGCCGCGGGGGTCCGGGGGTGTCCCCCGGAACAGCCCTGTCCCGGGGAGCGCCGTATCCCCCCGGATCGCCGCCGTGTCCTCCCGGGCCAGCGCTACTGGACGCCAGCCGGTAGCTCATCGCGACACCCAGGTCCTCGCCGGACACGGCGGCGTACGCCTTGGCCGCCAGCGGCCGGAGCGCGGCGGTGAGTTCCAGCCTGCCCGCGGTCAGCTCCGCGCCCTTCGCGACCAGGTGCTCGTCCCAGACCTCCAGCGCGCTGGGCACCGAACCGCCGGGCCCCGAACCGCCGGGCCCCGAACCACGGGGCCCCGAACCACGGGCCCCGGCGCCGCTGGCCGCCATGCCCCGGGCCGACTTCAGCAGCGCCGTCCGCTGCCGCAGTACCCGCTCGTAGTCGGCCCTGATCCCGGCGAACCGCGGCCTGGTGGCGATCAGCAGGTCGTCGAGGTAGCGCCGCCGCTGGTCCGGGTCGCCCTTGACCATGGTCAAGTCCTCAGGAGCGAACAGGACGCACCGCAGCGTGCCCAGTGCCTCGCGCGGCCGCGGAAGTGGTACCCGGTTCAGCCGGACCCGGTTCGCCTTGCCCCGGTTGATCTCGATCTCGACCAGGCTGTCGCGTTCTGTCGAGGTCACCGCGGCCCTGAGGATCGCACGCTGCGCTCCGTGCCTGATCAGGGGGGCGTCGGTGGCGACCCGGTGGCTGCCGAAGGTCGCGACGTAAGCCGCCGCCTCCACCAGGTTGGTCTTGCCCTCCCCGTTCGCGCCCGTGAACGTGGATGCGCCGGGCGCCAGCTCCAGGTCAGCCGCGGCATAGCTGCGGAAGTCGGTCAGCGCCAGCCTGGTCAGGTGCACGCCTGCGACATTAGTGCCCTCTGGCCGCAGTCGGTGTCCCCTACCCGCCGAGGCGGATCGGCATGAGCAGGTACCGGTAGTCGGGCTGGCCGTCGGGCGCCGGCTTGCCGGTGATCAGCGCGGGCTTGCCCGGCTCCGTGAACGACATCCTGGCCGTATCCGAGTCGATCGCCGACAGCCCGTCGAGCAGGTACTGCGGGTTGAAGGCGATCGACAGCGGCTCGTCGCCGTCGTATCCCGCCTCGAGCACCTCGACCGCCTGCGCCTCCTCGCCGGTGCCGGCCTCCAGCACCAGCTGCCCGGGGGTGAACGCCAGCCGCACCGCGGTGTTGCGCTCGGCCACGAGGGCGACCCGCTTGACTGCCTCGGCCAGCAGCGCGGTGGACAGCTCGGCCGTCGAGTTGACGTGGTTGGGCAGCAGCGCCTGGTACCGCGGGAACTCGCCGCCGAGCAGCCTCGTCGTCGTGCGCCGCCCGCCGCCCTCGAACCCGATCATCCCGTCGCCGCCGGCCGTGAGGCCGCCATCCGGCCCGCCCTCGCCGGGCAGGGCCAGGGCGATCGACACCTCGGCCCCGGAGGTGAGCGAGCGCGCGGTCTCCGCCAGGGCGCGGGCCGGGACGAGCACGGCGGCGGACAGATCCGGCCGGGCCGGGGTCCACCGCAGTTCGCGAACGGCCAGCCGGTAGCGGTCGGTCGAGATGAGGGTCAGGATGTCACCCTCGATCTCGATCCTGACGCCGGTCAGCGCCGGCAGCGTGTCGTCGCGGCCGGCGGCGGTGGCCGACTGGCTGACGGCCGACGCGAACGCGTCGCTGCCCACCGACCCGGCGGCCTGGGGCATCTCGGGCAGGGCCGGGTACTCCTCCTCGGGCATGGTCAGCAGCGTGAACGTGGCACTGCCGCAGGACAGCACGGCCTTCCCGCCCTCGGACGTGATCTGCACTGGCCGGGCCGGGAGGCTGCGGCTGATCTCGGCGAGCAGTCGGCCCGAGACCAGCACGCTGCCCTCCTCCTCGATGGTCACCGGCACGGTCGCCTGCGCGGACACGTCGTAGTCGAAGCTGGACAGCGTGAGCTCTGCTCCGGCGTGCAGTCGCATTCCGGCCAGCACGGGGACCGTGGGACGGGTGGGAAGCGCGCGGGCCGTCCATGCCACGGCATCGGCCAGGACGTCGCGTTCGACCTGGATCTTCACAGGAAGCGCCTCCTGTTTCTCGGTTAAGCCGCCGAGCTAGTCGAGCGGGTCATTCTCAGGTTAGATGCGGCCAGCGGGCCGGAAGGCGGGAACCTGACGGCGAGAGCCGCGCGGGCGGCAGGGCGCACTCCGGTCGGGCCTGCTTGGGTCTGGTCTTAGCTAAATACAGAGAAGTAGTCGTCATAGGGTCGGTGGATTCTGGGGATATCCGGTGCTGCCGCAGGTCATGGCGGTCGGC
>WNFN01046058.1_pt1 | contig 11856 bp, 9 predicted proteins | sample 5400161 | NCBI WGS metagenome assembly WNFN01 (sample SAMN13153353, study PRJNA577476) | soil metagenome | isolation source: 80 cm saprolite on Douglas fir-dominated hillslope | place: USA:California | collected 2013-09-17
GTTTGCATTTCAAATCGAAAAAAGTTGAAATGTCAATTAAGCCGCTGAATTACAAGCAGTTACGTCGATATGAGAATTCGACAACCGGACAGTAGTGATATCCGTTGAGACAGCAAATGAGGAGAACATGGCCAAATACGCGATTCAAAGCAAGCGCGGTGCGCCTCCACGTGGAGCGTACTCCCAGGGATGGCGGGCTGGAGATTTCATCTTCGTGACTGGGACGGGTCCCATAGATCCGTCCACTGGAAATCTGGTAGGCAATACCATTGAGCAGCAGACCGAGGAGACCATCGACAACATTTCCGCCATCCTCGAGGCTGACGGCGCTTCGCTTCTCGATGTGGTCAAAGTCACTGTCCACCTCAGCGACACCAGTCATTTCGCTCGCTACAACTCGGTATATGCTCAGCGCTTTTCGCAGCCCTATCCAGTGCGCACCACGGTTGGCAGCGATCTGGGCCACACCCCCGGGATGCTAATCGAAATCGATTGTATCGCCTACAACACGGAAAAGACGAGCAAGAGGCAACCGCGCGCTTCAAAGAAGCAGGTAGCACGTCGAAGAAGGTAGCATTCAGGACACTACTCAATGAGGAGCTTTTTCCGAGCTCGGCCGGTGAGCAATCAGCTTTTGCAATTTCTCCGCTGTTGCTTAACCCCTGAGGTGAACCGTCTGGCCGGTCGCCTGCAGCAGCGGCGCCTCGCGCCCGCGTGCCGACACCTTTTCCACGGACTTGACCTCGCCATCCCGCACCAGCAGCGCACAATCGAAATTGTTCACCGTGGGGCAAACATGCCGCGGAAGGAGATGAAGCGCTTCCCCCACCTGCGGACCCTCGGCTTCTTCCTGCAACGCCATTGGTAGATGCTCTTCACTGGGGGAAAGCGGCGTCAGTTCCGAATGTCCAACGACCACGCATGTGGGAACACCGGCGTCGGCTGATACGGTCTTATGTCCAGCATCGCAGGTGACAATCCCCGCGCGCGGCTGGCTCACCACGCGTGTCAAGACCAGCACTGCCGGCTGGTAGCCGTACTCGTTGGGAAGCTGTGCCAGACTGGTTGCATCGCAATAAACAACGGTTCCGGGCGAAACGCGATGGATGAACCCTCCCCGGCGAAAGCCTTCGAAGGCAAGCGAGCATGGGAACGTCGGCGTTCCGGCAGTGATGACTTCCGGCACACCCGTGCCGCTGCGCTCGATCTCGCTCACAACTTTCAGCAAGCGTTCATAGCCAGCGTGTGCCACCGCGGTCCGTTCGCGCTGTTCCAGGCTGCCATATTGACCGTCGTAATAATGCAGGCCGCGGAACTCCAGCCCCAGGTCGCCGATTGCGCGACATAGTTCAACAACCTTGTCGCTGTGACTTTGCTCGATGCCCGTCCGATCCATGCCAGGATTCATGTCCAGAAAGACTCCGACCCGGCTGCCGCGCCATTATTTCCCTGACCCGCCGCACATTGGCGCCCACCGCTGGATAAGCGAAGAGTACATCTCCCGCGCCGCTGCGGCAGGCCACTAGCAATTCGAGAGTGGTCGCGCATTTGAAATTGCGGATGCCGTGCTCGACCAGCATGCGGAGCGTGTAGCCAAGCTTTGCGGTCTTGATGTGCACGCGCCAGCGATTCGCGTCGCCGCCCAACAACTCCAAGGTGCGCTCGACGTTGGAGGCAACGATTTCTGGATAAAGGAGCAGCGCAGGGGTAAGCACGTCATCGAGAGAGGAAACTCGGTAGCGCTGGTCCCAGGCGAATTCAATCAACATGGACTTTTGCCCAGCCACTCCACCTCGATGACGCGAGTAAACGCGAGTCAGGGCCACAGAACCCGCAACTGCCTGGTTGCGCGCCAGCTAACACGCGAAGTTGATTGATCCATTGAATTCCGGATAGCAGGATCTGTCAACCTTTTGTGAGCACTGGTCGCACTATCCACAAGTTGGCGGCCAGAGCTACGGCGGCAGCCAAAAAAGATGAGCGTCGTCCAGGGATAGCTCCACGCGCGGTACTCTGGGGTAATCGGCTAGGAGACGAGGGTCCCTAGCCATTGCGGATCCGGTGCGGTCTTGCGCTAGCCAGGTTCCACAGGCCAATCGACCAGGCCGACCACCGCGCGAATATGGTGTCGGCGGGTGCAAGACTTGAGCTGGGGAAAGCGGAAACAAATCTTGGATCGGAACGGAGGCTGTTTAGGACAGGATCCACCTTCAGGTAGGCCAGTGAAGTCGAGCGATCGTCGTAAGCTTTTCCGAGCCAGAGGAATGCGTTGTCTTTTTCTCCTAGTCCTGCGTATATCAACGCAATGGCGTAGGCTGGAATGTACTGCCGTCTGGAACGCGATTTCAGAAGGTCGAGCATTCTGCGCGCAGCACTCACATTTCCAGAGACCGCGTAAGCGTGTCCAAGAGCGCCTTCGTAGTATGGGTCTCCTGCCGAGAGTTGGACTGCTTTTTGAAGCTCCGCAATCGCTTCTCCATACATACCCCTATTTTCATAAGCACTTCCGAGGCGGAAGTGAGCACGCGGAAAGCTAGGGTCAATCTCAATGATTTTTTTCAATGCTTCCATGGCCTCACCGTGACGCCCTGCCAAAAAAAGTGTCCATCCTGCATTGGTGTTGATGCTCATGGAGAGAGGATCATTTTCTTGCGCCAGCTTTGCTTCGCTGATTGCCTCGGGGAAACGCCCCATAGCTGCCAGGTTTTCGCCGTTCCATGAGTGCGCTATCGCATAATTTGCGTTGTTGTCGAAGGCCTGCCGGAATTCGTTCTCGGCGACTAGCCCGTTCCAGTCATAATAAAAAGCGATGAAGCCCAGAGTTGCGTGGGCTTCGGCCAGACTGTGGTCCATTTCCAGCGCTTTCTTGCCCGCCTCCTTGGCGGCTGGGAAGGCCTCCTTGGGAGGCAGAGCAGCGTATAGACCCAGGGTTGCGTAGGAATCAGCGATGCCCACGTATGCCTGAGCAAACGTTGGGTCCAAGGCTATGGCTTCCCGAAAGTATGCCAATCCTTTCTTCATTCCCTCATCTGTCCGTTTATTCCAGAAGTAGCGGCCTCTGATGTAGGCCTCGTAGGCCTCACGGCTATCGGTCGGACGTTTGGCAAACCTTTTCTTCTCCTCTCCATTGAGCTGCAATCGAATGGATCGCGCAACGTGTTCGGAAACCGCATCCTCCATGGCGAAGATATTGGTGGACTTCTCGTCGAAAGTATCGGCCCAAAGCTGGACGCCGTCTCGCACTCTGATCAATTGCACGGTCACGCGAACGCGATCACTCTCTCGCTGGATGCGCCCTCCAAGCACGGCGTCAACCCCCTGTTCTCTGCCCGCGGCCTGGGGATCTTGAGGGGAATTTGCATATTTCTGAATTGCGCTGGTCGGGCGCATGACGATTTTCCCCGTATTTCCGAGCCTGGTGGTCAATGCATCCGCCATTGCCAGACCTATGTATTCGTCATTTGGGCCCAAGTTTTGGAACGGGAGTATGGCAAGAGATCGGACAGCGGCCCCTTCAGCACCCTGACTGACGGTTCCGGCTCTTGTTGCCCCCATCCGCGAGAAGAAGAAGGTTCCCGCGACTACGGCCGCCGCTAACAAAGTGAGTAAGATCCGACTCTGCGTCTTCGCGAAACTTGCTGGAGGAGCAGCTTCGATCCTGGAGCGCAGGGGCATCGGACCCTCGCTCCTCGGGTCTATGACGGATGGCGCTTCTATATGGCCAATCGTCAACGGAGAGGGTATGTCTTGCCGCGTCTGCTTGACACCCGCGACAAACCGATAGCCGCGTTTCGATACCGTCTCGATATACTTATGCCCGTCCCGGTGGACGTTGAGCGCCTTCCTTAATAAAGAGACCGTAACGCAAAGATTTCCCTCTTCAACAAACGAGTCCGGCCAGACGGCCTTCATGAGCTCTTCTTTTTCCACCAGGTGGCCGCTCCTTTCCACCAGCGCCACCAGCATGTCAAAGGCTTTCGGGGTCATGGGGACGGGCCGTCCTTCACAGAGAAGAAGGCGCTCCCCGGGATCCAGCTGAAAGGACCCGAACTCGTACAACTCCTTGACTAAGCTAGGCATTTTGACCGAAAGAATTTTTTAAGATTTTTTTTGGCTCGGCCACAGGACGGTTCTGCGCTCCGCGGCGTAGTCCCCTCTAGGGGGCCGAGCTCTGAGAACTGCGGCGGTTTTAGAGTATAACCCATAAGTCAACAGTACCGACCGCATGAGGAGCCAAACCGGGCTGAGGCACTCGCGGAGCAGGACTTGAACGTCATTGCCTCGTCAGGGCGGCAGCCATGGTTCAGGCAGGTTGCAGTATGGATTCAAGAAGCTCCAGCATCATTGGGTAATTCGCTGATTCCAGGGGGGCGCATGTTAAGAATCAAGGGGCAATGGGGTGCGAAGGTCGTTTGGATAGGTCTAGTTCTCGCCTGCAGTGTGCTTTGCCAGCGTACGGATGCACAGGTAAGTGCGGCCAAACTATCTGGCACGATATCAGATACTTCTGGCGCAAGCATCAGCGGCGCGAAGATAGAAATTACCAATGTGCAAACTGGCATCACTCGCAATGTAATAACGAACAGCAGCGGATTTTACAGCGCGCCCAGCCTGGCCCCGGGTAGCTACACCGTCTCTGTATCGCAAGAGCGTTTTTCGACCGAGGTCAGAACGGGAATCACGCTTGATGTGGGAAGTGACCAGCTCCTCAACATAACCTTGAAAGTCGGGACCCTCAAGCAGGAGGTTGCGGTCAGCGACATCGCTGTGGGAGTGGACCTCACAACTTCAACGCTCAACGATGTCGTCGACGGCAAGAACGTGCGGGAGTTGCCCCTGAATGGCAGGTCGTGGACCGATCTGGCCGCATTAACGACGGGAGTGACAGTAATCCAGACCCAGCCACCGGTGACTGCCAGTGACCGCCCGAAGCGCGGATTAGGGGCGCAGCTTAGTATCTCCGGAGGCCGTCCCCAACAAAACAGTTACCTCCTGGACGGAATTAATATCAATGACTACTCCAACGCCGGACCTGGCAGCGTGCTGGGTGGCAACCTCGGCGTGGACGCGATCCAGGAATTCACCGTAATCACGACGAATCCGGTGGCCCAATACGGACGAACTTCCGGGGGCGTGATTAGCGCGATCACACGTTCTGGAACTAATCAGATTCACGGCAGCGCTTACGAGTTTGTGCGGGACGCTTCGCTGGATGCTAAGAACTATTTCGACGTAGGCTCTATTCCACCCTTCCGTCGCAATCAATATGGAGGTTCGCTGGGCGGACCCATTCAGAAGAACAAGACCTTTATTTTCGGAGACTATGAAGGCGTCCGCCAGACTTTGGGAACAACGGCGCTACAGCAGGTGCCCACAGCGGCCGCCAGAGCCGGTTTTGTCGGCGGCGTCCAGGTGAATCCGGATCCTCAAGTAGCACGATTCATCAACGCGTTCTACCCGCTACCGAACGGAACGGGCACCGCAGACATCGGCAACTACAGTTTCGTCGGCACGCAGAGGACCACTGAGAACTTCTTCACCATCCGGGCCGACCATACTTTCTCGCCAAAAGACAGCATTGGCGTCACGTACATGTACGACGACAACCCCAGCAGCCAGAATGACGAGTTCAACAACAAGGTTATTCTGAGTAAAACCCGGCGCCAGCTTGTTTCGATCCTCGAGACCCACATCTTCAGCCCATCGACGCTGAATTCCGCCCACATAGGCTTTAGCCGCGATAACGCCGGCTCGCCGTACTCCGCGACCGCAATCAATCCGGCTGCGGCGGATACCTCTTTCGGATTTGTCCCCGGAGATTCAGCAGGACAGGTTCAAGTGCCGGGGCTGACGCCATTTTCGGGAGGGTTGAGCTCGGCCAATCCCCTGCTGTTCCGCTGGAATTCCTGGCAGGCCTATGATGACGTTTCCCATACCGTCGGCATCCATAGCCTTACCTTCGGCGCGAGCATCGAACGCATTCAGGACAATCAGTTTTCGGGGGATACTCCGGGTGGTTTCTACCAATTCAACTCCCTAACTGATTTCATTACCAATAACGCTGCCAATAACCCGCTTTCGCTGCTGGCAACGCTTCCCGGAACGATCACGCCTCGCCATTTACGGCAGACCATCTACGGGGTCTATTTCGAAGACGACCTGCGTCTGCGTCCCAACCTGACCGTAAACTTGGCCATGCGCTACGAGGGAGCTAGTGTTCCTTCGGAAACTAACGGGAAGCTCTCTAATCTGCGGGTCTTATCGGGAAATACTCCGTTCCTGGGCAACCCGTACCTCGCCAATCCCACCCACAAGAATTTTGAGCCTCGCGTCGGTTTTGCCTGGGACCCCTTCAAGGATGGAAAGACATCGGTCCGTGGGGGCTTCGGGATTTATGACATCCTGCCGCTGATTGTCGAGATGGGCAGCGGTGTGGACGCCTCCTTTCCCTTTGCCCAAAACGTCTCAGGAACCAACACGCCCGCGCCCGGCGTAGTTTACCCTCTGCCCTTTACCTTTCCCACAAACGCTTATGTGGATATCGCGAATACTCCCACCGATCATCGCGTCTACGTGATTCAGTATCATCCGCCTCGCAACTACGTCATGCAGTGGAATTTGAACGTCCAACGAGAACTGTTGCCGGGCACCACCGGCATGATCGCTTATGTCGGCTCGCGCGGAATCCACATGTGGTATCAGACCGATGATGCCAATATCGTGTTGCCCATCGCGCATACTCCGCAGGGCTACTTGTGGCCGATTCCGAATCAGTCGAACCCGGTCGTCGATCCCCTCGTCGGACGGGTGCTCAAGGCTGACTGGAGTTCCGACTCTTACTTTCACGGGCTGGAGGCTCAGCTTTCGCAAAGAGTAACGCACAACGTGCAAGGGCAGGTATCGTACACCTGGTCACGCTGCATCGATACCAGCTCGGGATCTGCCGCGTCAGACCAATATCGGAATTCGCTCGCCGCCACTCTCTATATCGACCCCCGCAGCCACCGTGGCCCTTGCGACACGAATGTCACTCAGAACCTGGTCATCAATACGGTGTGGGATGTTCCTAATCCGGCGAACCTCACGGGCTTTCTCGGCGCACTGACGAGTGGATGGCAAATCAGCGGAATTTTTCATGCCGCGACCGGTCAGCCCTTCAGCGTGAACATCGGTGGAGACCCGTTGGGGCTCAACAGCGCCGTGCCGTTTGACTTTCCGGACCGGCTGACTGGCGGCAACTGCAGCAACCCCACGACGGGCAAGCAAACCGGCTACATCAAGGTGGACTGCTTTGTCTTTCCCGCACCGGTCAATCTGCACCCCCGAATGGGAAACGGAGGCCGGAACGAATTGATTGGCCCGGGCCTGGTGAACATGGACTTCTCGATTTTCAAAAGCTTCCCCTTGAAACTCATTTCCGAAACCGCCAACCTGCAATTTCGGGCAGAGACTTACAACCTTTTCAATCACGCGGATTTTGCCCCGCCCAACGCCAACAATACGCTGTTCGATGGCAGCGGAACCTCGATTCCTAACGCGGGATTAATCGATCAAACAACGATGACCTCACGGGAAATCCAACTCGCGGTGAAATTCACGTTTTGACCAGTATTCTCGTCGCTGAAGTGCGTTTGGCCCTTGGGCTAAACGCGCAACCAGATTACAGAAACAATCTCCTCGTCGGAAACAGAAGAAGAACGGGGATTTCAAAGAAACCGCCCGTGTGGATAGACCAACCATGGCAACCGTAGCGCCGGTCTCGGAAATCAGTGTGTCGGGCAAGACACCACTCTACGCTACCCTGTGGGCGCAGGTACTTATTGCCATAGTCTTCGCTGTCGCGCTGGGCTATTTCAATCCCACCACAGCCATTGCGATGAAACCGCTTGGTGACGGCTTTATTAAGCTGATCACGATGATCATCACCGCGGTTATCTTTTGCACCGTCGTTTCCGGCATCGCGGGAATGCAGGACATAAAGAAAGTCGGCCGGGTTGGGGGGAAGGCCCTTCTCTATTTTGAGATTGTGTCTACGCTTGCGCTTCTGCTCGGAATGATTATCGGCAATGTTGTGCGTCCCGGGAGCGGCCTCGATGTGAATCCGGCGACTCTCGATGCGAAAGCAGTGGCCGAATACGCTGGTCAAGCCAAAGCCCAGAACGCCAAAGATTTTCTCCTCCACATCATTCCAAGCACGATAGTGGATGCTTTCGCCAAGGGAGATATTCTTCAAGTCCTGTTCGTAGCAGTTCTGTTCGGCCTTGCGCTGTCTGCTATGGGTCCGCGGCGCCAATCCCTGGTTGAACTCCTCGAGGCATTGACCCGCGCGGTCTTCGGCATGGTGAACATCATAATGCGCTTCGCACCCATCGGGGCTTTTGGGGCCATGGCCTTTACCATCGGGAAATACGGCATTGTGTCTCTCGGACCTCTGATCAAGCTGGTCGCAACCTTTTATTTGAGCTGTGTTCTCTTCGTGTTTCTCGTGCTGGGAGCGATCGCGTGGGCCGCCGGATTCAATATCCTCAAGTTTGTGCTCTACATCAAAGAAGAAATCTTGCTGGTTCTGGCAACCAGTTCCTCCGAGACGGCGCTGCCTGCTTTGATGGAAAAACTTGAGCGCCTTGGCTGTACTAAGGCGTTGGTCGGGTTGGTGGTTCCTACCGGCTTTACCTTCAATACCGACGGCAGTAGTCTTTACATGACGCTGGCGGCTCTGTTTGTCGCCCAGGCCACGAACACTCATTTGACGTTCACCCAGCAGGCGACCATCTTCGCAGTGGCGATTTTGACATCCAAAGGATCGGGCGGTGTCCAGGGAGCCGGATTTATCGCTCTGGTGGGGACTCTTATTGTCGTCCCAGCGATTCCGGTCGCGGGCATGGCGTTGATCCTTGGTATCGACAGATTCATGAGCATGTTCCGCGCCTTAGTGAATATGATCGGAAATGGCGTTGCCACAATCGTGGTAGCCCGATGGGAAAACGAACTTGATCGCAAAACCTTGCAGACGAATCTCGCTTGAAACTCCGGCGGAATTCGCTGCTCGACGGTGCGAAACCTATGGCAATGGACATCCCAGATCTGTCGCGTCGCTCTCTCATTCTAAGTGCGGTGCCCGCAATTGCCTGCGGCCTGGGCGCAATGGTTTTTCCTTCCGCGGCGCAGCCTCAGAATTCCAACCCCGAAAACTCTGCTCCCCCCGGAACACCAAAAATAAAGATATGGAGCGCGGAGTATCGGGCCAAGCGCGGCGACATCTCGCTGTATCTCTTCCGCAAGAGAGTGGGCGCCCCGCAGCCGGATCAAGGCAATCTGCCGGTATTGTTTCTAGCCCACGGCTCGTCGGTTTCTTCGCGGCCGACTTTCGATCTTAGTGTCCCCGGCCATGGAGACTATTCCTTGATGGATCAATTTGCCGGCTATGGCTTCGACGTCTGGACCATGGACTTTGAAGGCTACGGCCGGTCGTCGCAAACTACGGGCAACTCTGACATCGCCGCAGGCGTCGAGGATTTGAAGGCTGCCAGTAAGGTTGTGCTCAAAGAGACGGGGCAGACACGATTTCATTTATACGGAGAGTCCTCAGGAGCATTGCGGGCAGGCGCGTTCGCGATGGTGCAACCGGAGCGAGTCGACCGGCTGGTTTTAGTGTCGTTTACCTGGACGGGACAGGGCTCGCCCACACTCGCCAAGCGGTCTGAATCCGTTGAATACTTTCGAACCCACAACCGTCGGCCAAGGGGGCGAGATACTATCCGAAGTATTTTCACTCGCGACCAACCGGGAACTTCAGACCCTGCTGTGGCGGAGGCGATGGCCGACGCTGAATTGCAATTTGGCGAAACCGTTCCGACCGGCTCCTACCTCGACATGACCACCAAGTTGCCCATCGTTGATCCGCTGAAGATAAAGTCTCCTGTGCTGATCGCCCGAGGCGAATATGACGGTATTGCGACCGAGGACGATTTGCTCAACTTCTTCCGGAAGCTTCCCGTCCAGGATCGGCAATTCGTAGTGCTTCCGGGCGCTTCCCATTCGGTCGCTCTTGGGACCAACCGCCAACAATTCTGGCATGTCATGCGATCGTTTCTCGAAATGCCATCACGCCTCGACGCAGGGAAGGCATAAGGTCATGAAGAGTCCCAACATCGCCTCCCGTCGGAAATTCCTTGCGCAGTCTGCGCTGGTTGCGGCTGGCCTGCCGGCTATGTCACTTGCTAAGAGTGAAGAGATTTCCCCACCCGGGCAATCGCCTCAAACGAACTCCGCAAGACTTGATCAGGTCCCTCCACAAGTTACTCGCACTGTCGCGGAATGGATTGTTCATTCTCGTCTCGCGGACATCCCTCCGGCAGTGCGTGGCGAAGCTGTCCGCTCAATAGTCAACTGGATCGGCGTCACCATCGGTGGTTCGGGTGAGGACGCGGTCAAGCGCGGTGTCGAGACACTCACCCCATATTCTGGTCCGGGCAAGTCGAGTGTGTTCGGGCGAAGCGAAAAGCTGGATCCCCTGCGTGCCGCGCTCATCAACGGCATAAGCTCGCACGTTTTGGACTACGACGATACCCACTTGCGAAGACCATGCTATGACCGGGGGCGAGTTTCTCCACGCATTTATTCTCGGCGCCGAAGTCGAATGCCGGCTGGGGAACGCAATCTATCCATCGCACTACGATATGGGTTGGCACATCACCGGCACGTGCGGTGTCTTCGGCGCGGCTGCCGCCTGCGGAAAGGTTCTCGGCTTGGACGCTCAGAAGATGGCATGGGCCTTGGGCATCGCTGCGACCCAAGCGGCTGGAATCAAGGTCGTATTTGGCACGATGTCCAAAAGTTTCAACATGGGGCAGGCCGCTGAAAACGGACTACTGGCGGCACTCCTCGCCCACAGGGGCTTTACCAGTTCTGAACAATCCCTCGAAGGGAAGGACGGTTATATCAATGCAGCTTCGCGTCAACATGATTACGATCAACTCACGCGCGGACTTGGGGATCACTACGAAATCAGCCTGAACACCTATAAGCCATTCGCCTGTGGGATCGTAATCCACCCGGCGATTGACGGAATCCTGCAGCTTCGTAAGGAGCAACATCTTCAAGCCTCAGATATTCAGTCCATTGCGGTCCGCGGCAACCCTTTGGTTTTGCAATTGACCGGAAAAGCAGATCCTTCAACTGGACTGGAAGGGAAGTTCAGCATTTATCATGCTCTTGCGGTCACGCTGGTACGTGGGTATGCGGGGACGCAAGAATTTTCTGACGAAGCTGTGGGGGATCCGCAAGTCGTGGCGCTGCGTCAACGAGTGAAAGTAACGACGGACGCCTCGGTTCGTTCCGATGAAGCGTTTGTGACGATCGTGACTAATGACGGACGCTCGTTTGAAAAGATCGTCCAGCACGCAGTCGGCAGCCTGGAAAACCCATTGAGCAACCGTGATTTGGAGTTTAAGTTCCGTAAGTTAGCAGAGGGTATTTTGCCGAACCCACAAATTGAAGGGCTGCTCTCCATAGCTTGGAATATCGAGGCGCTGCCCGACGCCGGCGAAATCCCGCATCGCGCAGCCTTAATCGTGGCGAAAAGCTGAGGGAGGACTTAGGTCGTTTTAAAGTACAACCTCAAAGGGATATCAGCGAATGCATTGTGAGCGTACTTCGCAGGCTCGTACTGAAGGCTCCAGTGGCAGATTGACCAGGCGCGCGTTATTGCAGCGGGCAAGTTGCATCCTCGCGGCAGGAGTTTTACCACGCGGGGTGTGGATGGTCGCGCAATCCGTTAGCCCGGCCATGGCGACACTCAGTACCTACATGGCCCAGGCGCGAGCCCGCGCTCTGCCGGAAGAAGTAACAGAGAAA
>WNFN01253798.1_pt1 | contig 11855 bp, 15 predicted proteins | sample 5400161 | NCBI WGS metagenome assembly WNFN01 (sample SAMN13153353, study PRJNA577476) | soil metagenome | isolation source: 80 cm saprolite on Douglas fir-dominated hillslope | place: USA:California | collected 2013-09-17
GCTCGCGGTCGTTGGGCTGCTGCTCGTCCTGCCCGACAGAGTCTCGGCTCCATCATAGTCATAATCGGCCAACGCATGATCGTTCGCATGGCCCTCAGAAGAGCGGCAACCGAAATCCCCGTTGCTACGCAATCGTCGGGAAACTCGGAAAAATCCGGCGTGACCGCACAGGGTCTTGGCCGTGCAAGCGCGCGAAGACGCACGATCGCGATAGAAGAAGTTATTCGTCCAGGACCGCCTTAGTCGCGCGTCGGCAGCGTAACACGGCAGAGAGCTGCCCTGATCATACCGATTGCACGAACGAGCCTCGGTATGGGCAGGCAACTTGGTCGCTTTCGAAGCGCCAGGTGGTCATGTTGAGCATACCGTATCGGCCACCGCCTGGTTTCGCGCGTCGAAACTTGGCGCTTACCCCCCATAAATGATAGTATCCGCTTTAAATGTACCTTCTTGCGCTAATAACGGCGCTCCCTTAGGTCGTTGGAGAACGAAACGCCAATCTAGGACACGACGATGACGTTCAAGGCACTGCTGGCAGAAAAGACAGGCGAGAAGATTTCGACCAAAGTGGTCGAAATGAACGAGCAAGAGCTTATGCCTGGAGACGTTTCCATCGCGGTGGATTATTCGACCGTAAACTATAAAGACGCGCTTGCTATTAGCGGGCGGGCTGAAATCATTCGTCAGTTTCCCTTGATCCCAGGTATCGACTTCGCCGGCACGGTCGAGGCATCCTCCTATCCGGGCATCACAGTGGGAGATCGCGTCGTCGCCAACAGCTGGGGACTGAGTCAGACCCACCATGGCGGTTACGCTCAGAAAGCGCGAGTCAGCGGCGAGTGGCTCGTGAAAATCCCAGCGCCGCTTTCAACGAAGGACGCCATGGCGATCGGCACGGCGGGCTACACGGCAATGCTGAGCGTACTCGCCCTCGAACATGGCGGCCTCACACCGCAGCGTGGCGACATCCTGGTCACCGGCGCGAATGGCGGCGTCGGTTCAATCGCGATCGCTATCCTTTCCGATCTGGGTTACCGCGTCATTGCATCGACTGGACGTCCTGATGAAGCCGACTATTTGCGGAGCCTCGGTGCAGCTGACGTCATCGATCGACAAACCCTTTCGGAGGCTGGAGCTCCGGTCGCCCGCGAACGTTGGGCTGGCGCAGTCGACTCGGTCGGCAGCCGTACGTTGGTGAATGTGCTAGCGCAGACGCAGTACCGCGGGGTGGTGACGGCCTGTGGTATGGCTCAGGGTGTCGATTTGCCCGGAACGGTTCTACCGTTCATCCTGCGCAACGTCACCCTTGCAGGCATCGACTCGGTCAACGCCCCGTTCCAGGCTCGAACCGAGGCGTGGTCGCGTTTGGCTCGCGATCTCAACCTGAACAAGCTTGCCCGAACGGTGCAGGTGGTCGGCCTCGCCGCGATTCCCGATGTGGTACGCCAAATGTTTGCAGGAAAAGTGCAGGGCCGCACAGTCGTCGACGTGAATGCGTGACTATATTTTATTTGACGCCCCGGTACCCGGGATCATCCATATTGAAACCGTCTGCCAAAGACCATCGACACGCTTCCGTTGATAGGCGACAAAGTCCGCGTCCTCGCCGTGCACGACTTCATAGCGACGAAACTCGATTGACTGCTCGATCTGTTTCACCATCGAAAGTCTCCTCATCAGTTATTTGAATAACCGCTGGTCTGGTTGCACGTTTTCGTCACCAATATTCTGGCACGCGTCAACATATTCTGGGTTTCGCGAGAAGCCTGCGTCGACACAAGACTCTTCGCAATGGCTTCGGCGAGGTAAGGCGCGGTGATGGTCTGCTCGTGCCCAGCTGACCATGGAACGAAATCGCGGGCCACGGCGAAGATGTTGATCACGGCCGGAGCACCCCATCGCTGCGGTAGGGGTCGGCACCACCGACGGTGTAACTTCCCCTGTCCTCCTCGCTTATGAGGTCGACCGACGGGAAGACGCTGTTATATATCGCGCGGGCTTCTCGAATTAGGCGAGCCCGCTCGCTGTCAGACTTTGACACAAATCGAATAACTTTGCCCATATTTCGCTCCACGCTTTACTGCGGTTTCGACATTGCATGATTAGCGTCATTCTACAAATGAGCTAGGATCTCATCGCTAGCTTTGAAGCTCTGTTGGCGGTAACGAAGGAATAAAAAACGCGTGATTGGTTCGGGGACGAGGCATACCTAACCTTTCAAGGCTACCGATGCCGCTGCAGTCATCATTACCCGCTCCCTCAGTTCTATGAATTCTCGGGCATCTCCTCAGACCCCTTCGCGCGACGTCCCGGGCCCACATCGAGCGGCGGCGAAAGAGGAGCCGGTTGATCACCGTTCCAGGGATAGCAATTTCAGCGCGGCGTCTCTGGAACGCGCAGAGCGGGGAACAATGGACGAAAGGTCAAGGCCCCGCCGGTTGCAACAGACTCCAATGGGCAATGAACTGCGTGTTGAAGCGGTCGTCCACCGCGTCAGCACCTCCCCTCGGCGCTGTAGCCGAACCGCCTCACTGCCGAACGGTCTTCCCCGTAGCAAGAGCCCGAAACTGTTGATCGATACTGCCGCCCTCGATCGCCGAAACGATGCCGCCATGAGCTTAAGCGGAATCTCGATTGGTCTCGACAGGATTACATCTTGCGTCTTCACGCACGCGCGGTTGGTCTCTTCGAGACATCACTAAACCATCGCGCTAGGTGTTGTGAATCAGTGGGAATTGGCGTTCCGGTATTCTTACCCAATATAAGAGCGCACTGCGCTGTGATGTCGGCAATCGTGTATTGATCGCCTGCTATAAAGGACCGCTTGGCCAATTCGTCATCGAGCCAGTGCATCCGATCTTGTGCGCGCATATGCCCGCGGCGCGCAACATCCGCCAGCTGCGTGAGGCGCTCTTCATAGAACGCCGAGGAATGCACGAAATGATCCATTATCGGTATTAATAGTTCTAACTCCATTCGCCGATTCCACATCTCGACCAGAGCCCGTTCAATCGGCGATTTACCGAAAAGAGGCGGCTCAGGGTGAAGCTCTTCTACATACCGACAGATCGCTACAGACTCAGCTAGTTGCGTTCCATCGTCGAGTTCAAGGAGCGGCATCGTTCCCATGGGATTTTTGGCTAGATAATCCGGATCCTTGTTCTCGCCCTTCAGCATGTCCACCTCGACGGTCGGCAGCTTCAGCCCCTTTTCGGCCAAAAAAATCCGCACACGCCTCGTGCTGGTGCCGGTCTTTAGGTCGTAGAGTTTCATTTTTCTTCCTCCGAACGTGGATGGTCGTGAAATCGTGCCGGTCCGCCGCTCACGACGCGAAACCCCGCGAGCGGAAACGGTTCAAACTTCCTGCAAAGTCACGGGGCTCGGACATGACCAGATATTCCGGCGGCTCGCCCGCTGAGTGCTCGAGAAGATTCGCAGAGGTCTGACGGCTTTGAACCGCTTTTCCGCGGATAACCGTTTGAGCGACCGCGGAAGGTGCGAGCGGCGTACCGAGCGACGGGAAGCGCCGTCTGAACCATAGACTTTCCGCGGGACCCGATCGGATCGCGCGCATCTCAGGTCTCGGCGGTCGCAGGTTCTGCGAACCGCTTTCGAAGTTCGGCCTTCATCACCTTGCCGGTCCCTGTCTTGGGAAGCTCCGGTACGAAAATAATGCGATCGGGCAGCCACCATCTTGAAATCCGCTCGCCCAAGAACGCCATGAGGTGTTCCGTGTCGATCTCGGCATCGTCAGCGCGCACGACGAGTAACACCGGACGCTCACCCCAGCGCTCATGAGGTACGGCAATCACTGCCGCCTCCTTCACGCCCGGACATGAGCCCGCGCTGTTCTCAACCTCGATCGAGGAGATCCATTCGCCGCCAGATTTCACGAGGTCTTTTTCGCGATCGACAATCTTAAGGTAGCCGTCTGTATCGATCGAGGCGATATCACCCGTATCGAGCCATCCGTCGGCATCCACGGCGCCCTTGCCTTCTTGCTTGAAATAGCCCGAAATGATGTACGGACCCCGGACCTGAAGGGCGCCAACGTGCTCTTCGCCCCACGGGCAATGAGAGTGATGCTCGTTGCTGATCCGCATTTGGACACCGAAAAGGCCGTGTCCCTGTTTGAGCTTCTTCTCCATGGGATTTGAAGCAAAGCGCGGAAGCACCGCGGCAGACGTGGCGCAAGGACCGGTTTCGGTCATCCCCCAAATGTGACACACCTCGACACCGTGGTCTTCTTCAAGCGCCTGCACCAAAGCTGGCGAGGGAGCGGAGCCGGCAACCACGATCCGCTTCAGCGTAGGAACGGCCTGCTTGGCAGGCACCAGATGCCTTACCAGGTCATTCCAGATCGTCGGGACGCCATTTGCGAAGGTAACGCGATGTAAGTTGATGGTCTCCGCCAAGGAAGCGGCGTCCAAGCGGAGGCCTGGCAGGACAAGACCCGCTCCCGCCATCGCGGCGGCGAACGGCAACCCCCATGACGCGTGCACGTGATAGAGAGGCACGATAGCGCAGGCGATCGAGGTGGGCCTAAGGTCGAACGCATCGGACGTTCGCGCTGTCATCGCGTGCAGCATCAATGCACGATGATTGGTCAATACGCCCTTCGGATTTCCGGTCGTTCCCGAAGTGTAGCAGAGAGAGGCTGCTGTACGCTCGTCAAAAGTGGCATAGACTGAGGGGTCTTCGTGACCAGAATCGATGAATGATTCGTAGGCAACGACCCCATCGGGACGATCCGATCGAAGTTCGTCTGTGGTGCACATGGCGATGTTGAGCCGAAGTTCATGTTGCTCTGCAATGATACGGGCGAGCGGCTCGTATTCGAGGTCGTAGAACAACCCGACATCTTCGGCGTGTCTGGCAATATAAGCTACTTGTTCTGGGAAAAGCCGCGGATTGATAGGATGACAAACCGCGCCGATGGCGGTGACGGCGAAGTACGCTTCAAGATGGCGATGGTTATTCCAGGCAAGGGTCGCCACACGATCACCGCGCTCGACGCCCGCAGCCAACAACGCGCTCGCTAGTCGCCGTACTCGAAGTTCCAGTCCTGCCCAGTTGCTGTGAAAGAATGATCCGTCGCGGCGCCGCGAAATTACTGGAGTGTCGGCGTGATAAAGCGAGGCGTGGATTAGGGCATCCGAAACAAGGAGCGGTCGCTCCTGGATCAGTCCCATCAAGGGAGCTTTTTCAACAATTCCATACATGGCTAACCGCGATCTCGTGGGGAACGGAACGTCGCTCGATGAGCGGGCTCGCCTCTGCGGGCGACCGAAACGCCTACGCGTCGGAAGGGACAAAGCCCGAGCCTCTCATGCTTCCTCCTGTTAACTAGATCGGCTGGGCACGCTCTACGGAGACTAGGCCGTGAGCAAGCCCGTATGTTCTCTGCGGCGAGCCCATACTAGGTGATCAGCGCCTTGCGCCAAACGTCGTTTTGCCCACGTTTTGGGACATCGCGTGCCTTCGCGAAACGATGATCAGTATTCAATCCTTGCAGCCGCTCGCAACGTCCTTTCCCTGCCCCTGAGGAAGCCGGAAGGCAGGTTGGAGCTTGATCCCACGCCCCTGAAAAAGTCTTGCGCCGCTTGAACGCAACGGCGTCGTGTTGATCGACGTCGAGCCAACCGACACCCGCGTCCGAGCAATGTCGACTACCGAAGCGGACCGAGAAGCCCGTCGAAAGCTGGGCAAACAGACTGAGAGATTTTCGAAGATCCTCGGACGAGACGATCGACGCGCTAAGCGCCTATCGCTGCGTAGGTCGAGGAGCGAATATCTCAAAGTGCGAGCGTTTTGCCGTGAATGCGCTTTCTAGGCAGATCAAGAGGACGAATCGCACCAGGCAGCTCCCGGTGCCCGTCATCGGCGGTACGCTGAACACGACACCGCAGCGATCACCGGCTCCCGAAAAACGAAGCTTAAAAGCTACCGTCGCGGCTCTCCAAGCTCCAAAACGCTCCGACCAGGCCAACCCTTTCGAATATCTCGATTGCCTCGCCTACCGACCACTTGCGCCAGTCTCGGTCGCAATGATGGGCATACCATTCCCTCCCAAGATCCTGAACCTGGGTGATCGGAACAGCCGATCCGGCCGGAATTCCATGTCGTTCGCTCCAAACCCGCACGTCGGACTCGTGCCGGAAAGGCAGAACGGTGGCACAAAAATGGTGAACGTTGTCCCATGCTGCTCGTGGAGGAACGGCAAAATGCACCCAGAGATCTTTCTCCTCGACCTCACCCTTTACGATGTGGATATCGATGTCTTCCATCTCGCCGCCAAGTCTGGCGTGGATCACGGCGTCCCCACCGACCAAGGCGGCAATTCCACAACCACACCAGATACAGGGAGCCCACCAACCCTGATCGCCTTTCTGGACCCACGTCGCCGTCGGAGAGAAGGAGAACGGGTGGATCACCCAGGGCTCGCAAACATGGGGGTGCAATACGACGCCGTGACTTTCGGCCAAGCGCGACAGAGCCTTTTCGATGTCCTCGACCGGCTTTGCCAGGGCGACTGAGACCTCATGCCGGCTGGGGGCGCGGCCTGTTTGGCGCAGTCGGTCGATGAAAGCATGGTGGACTTGCGCATCCAAGGACGCAGTGTGCATCTGACAGTCTCCTGTGTATTGAACTTCCAAAGCGAACCTCGACAATTCTCCGCGTAGCGGGCGTCGCCTAGCTCGCGTGACAGGAGCTGTGTCCGCGAGCGGGTGGCTGCTCGGCCATTTGCTGCTTCCAACCTCGAAAGCATTCGCTTGAACAAGCAGCTGGGCGCCGCTTACAGCCCCACTACAACATCGCGCCGCTACTCCGGCGGCCTGCTTGGTATCCCCGCGCTACCGGTTTAGCTGAGTATCGTCTCAACCTCGCCCTCCCCCCGCATCAGCCGAAAGTCCCGGCATAGGAACCACCGTCGAGTAACAAGTTCTGGCCGGTGATATAGCCGGAGGATGCTGCGCAAAGGAATGCGCAGGTCCGCCCGAACTCCGCGGGAGATCCGAAGCGACCTGCCGGAATTTGTTCAAGCACGGCGCGAGTCGCGGCTTCGATGTCGCCTCCGTATTGACGGGCCAGGTATTTCTGGGCGGCCGGCAGGCGGTCGGTCGCGTGATAGCCGGGCAGCAGGTTGTTGATCGTTACGTTGTGGCGGGCCACTTGCCGCGCAAGACCCGCGACGAATCCGGTGAGCCCGGCGCGGGCGCCGTTCGACAGCCCTAAGAATGGGATCGGCGCCTTGACTGCGCTTGATGTTATATTGACGATGCGCCCGAACTTGCGTTCGATCATTTCGTCGATTACGCCGCGTATCAGCTCGATAGGGGTTAGCATGTTTGCGTCCAATCCGGCGATCCAATCCTCGCGCGACCAATCTCGGAAGTCACCCGGCGGCGGACCGCCCGCGTTGGTTACGAGGATGTCGATTGCAGGGAGGCTCGCCAGAACGGTATCCTGCCCCTCGCGGGAAGTGATATCGCAGGCAACAGTGTTCACCGCAATGCCAGCCGCTTGTTGGATCTCGGCTGCGGCAGCCTCGAGCGCGTTTTTATTTCTTGCGTTAATTGTCACATTGACACCTTCGAGCGCTAACGCCATCGCACAGGCTTTGCCCAATCCCTTGCTTGCGGCACACACCAAAGCATGCCGACCACTTATCTCGAGGTTCATTTTCGATGGCCTCCTTCGCCAAAACTTGTCTTCTTAAGGCCCTGAGTTACTGGAAACGATCGCGACACCCGTTCGGCGTCCGGTAGCGAGCTTCACGGCGCCGGCGAATCGTTGCGACTTTTGGCCATGGAGCCGTCACCTCACACACATCGTCGAGGCGGGGACCGCGAGTTACGTCATGCCCAAGAATAAGCGGTTCCAAGTCGGGCTGATTAAAATTTCGTTCACGCAAACATGGGGCGGCATGTTCGCCACGAAGGCTATCGTTCTACCGATATCCTCCGGCCGCAACATCTTAGCCATAACCTCCTCGCTCGGGGGAACCGGCCGCTTCTTCATGATAGGAGTCGCGACCTCGGCTGGACAAAGGCAGCATGCACGCAGACCATTTTGACATTCCTCCATGTTGAAGGAGTGTGTGAGTGCCAGAACTGCATGTTTCGTCGCGTTGTAAGCAGGCCCAGTCGCTTTCGAGACGATGCGGCCGGCCCATGAGGCTACATTGATGATGCAGCCGTCCTTCTGCGCGCGCATTGCTGGGAGGACGGCACGCATGCAGTACAAAAGTCCATTCAGATTGACGTCGACGATTTGGTCCCATCCTTTCAGCTCCATATCCTCCCAACTGCGTTTAGGGAGGTTCAAGCCGGCACTGTTAACGAGAAGATCGATTCGTCCATACTTTGCGAGAATAGCGCTCGTGACAGCGGCGAGCTCGTCGGCGTCGGTGACGTCGAGCGGAAACACGTCGACCGCGCCCCCGCTCGCGCGAATTTTCTCTGCCGTGGCGGCCAAAGCGTCCGGACGCCGGCCCGATATGACCACAGTCCATCCATCAGCAGCCAGGGTCTCGGCACCTGCTTGGCCGATTCCGCTGGCACCTCCAGTCACCCACGCTATTCGCTCCGTTCGACCACTCATGCTTTCTGATCCTTTGGCTAGCAACTAGGAGGTCAAATCGCCCACACGCCTCTGGCGCGAGAGATTTCCTGAACAGACCGACGCCGGTCGCATCGAGATTTGACTGAGCGAATCTGAAGTCGAAAATCTCGACGGTCCATGTCGGCCAAGCAAGTCTATGTTGCCGTAGCACCAAAAGCGGATGGATCGAGTTTGCCGCTTAGGCGGCTTTCGAGCTCTGCACAGAAACGCGTGAGTACGTGCAGGGGCGAATGGTATAGCCGGATAGTTTCAATCTGTCCTGCAGGGTCGCGCGTCAAGATGGTGGCACCTCGAACATCGAGCCCAAAGACCTTTCCTTCCCATTCGAGATACGTCTTGCCGCGGTCGACGGTCTCGTTTGTGAACGTGATCGTATCGTACATCTTGCTTGCCACACCAAAGAAGGCGCCGATTGACTCGGCTCCAACACAAGGATTGCGCAAAACCGATGCCGTGAGTATCGGCCGCTCCACAAAGGCGGCAGCGAATTCGGGCGATCCGTTCTTGCCAACGATCGCAATCCAATCCGTCCCCGGCAAATGGTAGAGCGTCTTCGATTCGTCGGCCATACGCTTCTCCAAAGAGTCCCGGCGCAATCGCAGGCACTTCGCCGGCACGATCAATTTAACTTCGACGCCTTGCGGATCCAACGTCACAATTGCAACCATTTCGGCCAACCTCAGAGGCTCGGCCGGCGGCCCTACGCAGCATCGTTCAGCGCTGAGACGCATCGAACATGAGGAAGCTGGTCTCTGGCGCTGATTATGGAACGGACAATCGTGTGCAAGCCACGGCCGCATGGGCGACTATATTCGCCATGGTCCTTCGATAATGATATGCGCCTCTATGGTATCGATAGAATGCCTGATCTCCAGCGAGAAGATGTTGGGCGGCGGGTGCAAATCAAATCCCCGCTTACGCCGAGCCGATCCACGCCAGCTTATCGGCCTTGGAACTTAAAGCGTGGGCGCGGCCGACCTGCCTTGAACGCTTCCACCGCCGCCGGGAGCGCCAACTTCACATCTTCGGTTTCGAACAGCGGCAAAGCGAGGTCCAGCAACGCCGCGTCGGCCGCTGCCTGGCCGCCTCTGGTCCATATACGCAGCAGCGCCTTGTGAGCAAGATGAGCTCGCGTCGGGCCATCCGCCAGGTTGCGTGCGAAGGCGCCCGCTTCGGACATCCCGAGCAGTCACTCGGAATCGTGACAATGCTTGGTGGCGTACAGCGACTTGCCGAGCGTGTCGGCAAAGCGTTCGCCCTCGCGAAGCGGGCGCTAGTGCCAGCGAAGATTATATCCGATCTGACCGCCAGCTCGAAACCACCCCCGAAGCAGAGACCCCGCACGGCTGCGACGGTCAGAACTGGAAGCTGCTCCCACTGATTGACCGTGGCGAGACGCCGTTCGAAGGCCGCACGCAGTTGCGCCGGTGTCAAAGTGGGCCAAGGAACGATATCGCCTCCATAGCTGAAGTCCGGTCCTTCCGCGGCCAGAAGCGCAGCCCGCGCACCGCTAGCGGCGATCAGAGATATGCCGTCGCTCAGTTCATCGAAGAACTCTTGCGTCAGCCGGTTTTGCGGAGGATTGCTCAGCACGAGCCTCGCTAAGTTATTCTCTATGGTGACGTTGATGTGCGACATCTACCCTCCTCGACCGGAACAGCGCTGAAATACCTTTGGCGAGGGCTTACTGAGCAGCCGCAAGAGCGGGTCGGCCAAGGTTCTTCATCTGCCGCAGTCCTTTGCGATCAAACCCATCGATGGGACCCCTCGTGCTGGGCCGGCAACCGTAGAAGTAACGCGGCTCCGCTCAACTAAAAAGGTCATAGATCGCACCCTTTGAGACTCTGAGAGCATGCGGCCGGCCAAGCTTAATGACGGTCGAATGAATTGAGCCCTTCGGCACGCCGCGACGCATTGGATCCGACAGGATTGTCGAACCGGTGCGACCCTCGGGGCATCATGTAGGCGGTGGGAGACATCGCGCGGTTCGTGCTCCGATCGTTCGACGATTTCTCCGTATGCATTAAGGGGAGCTGCGAGCATATGGGCAGGAGCTCGGCTCAGGGCGCCCAGGTAGAGCGCGAACTGAGCGCCTCGGTCCGCCATCCTCGCGATGGCAAGCGAGTTCCTCTACTGCGGCGACGGCAATGAGCGTTCGATAATCACTGCTGTTGCGAGAGAGAGATCGCGCAGGCATCACTGGTTAACAAACCACAAGTTCGCGCAAGCGTTTCTCGTATTCGAACCTGGTTTCCTCGACGAACTTCGCTGTCCTTACGGCCGCACCGATCCGCATTCGGCTCCGCCTCACGGCGGCCACGAACCTATTAGGTTTGTGCGGAGACGTCCCCGCCCCTCGGCTTTCCCGTTGCACTCGCTTTTTTGAACGCCGGCCGATCGCGGAGACGATTAAGGTAAGCCGACAGGTCGGGCTGGCCCGAAAAATCCGCACCGACCCTGGCGGCGGCCATACAGGCCTGACCCAACATGATATCGGCGGCGCTGAACTTTCCCGCTAAGAATTCCCTACCGCGGACTCCAGCGTCAACGGAGGCCAACATTCTTGAGAGAAGCTTCGTAGCTCGATCCACATTAACCTGGTTCCGACGCTCGGGCGAAAGGAGGACCGTTTCCACCACAATGGTGTTTATCGGGGGCATGATCATTCCTTCAGCGAAGTGAAACCATTGGAGGTAAACCGGAAACTCCTTTGAACCAACTTCCGGGGTAAGCCGACCGCTGCCATACTTCGCTAGCACGTATTGTACGATTGCTCCCGACTCGAAGATCGTGACTTTGTCGTCGACGAGGGTTGGCACGCGCCCCAGCGGATTAATCTCAAGGTAGGCAGGTGACCGCATGCTTGCATCCCCGAGTTTGAAGAACTCCAGTTCATAGGGCAAGCCTAGTTCTTCGAACAGCCAAACTATGCGAACTGCTCGGGTGTCAGGAGCAAAGTAAATCTTCAAGCATCCCTCCCGTCGTATTTTTCCGAATTCGGTATATGCCTGTTTCTAAGGTGCTGTGTGACGCATTGTCAATTCGAAGGGGACGCTAGGAGCTACCGTGCCGCGCGTCTCCTTCTTGCTTTCTATCAACAAAATCCCGGCAACGAGCGGCCCTCAGGCACATTACATCGATCTCCAGCCTAGATATGCGCATATCTTGCCCGAGCGGGGGACGTCGAAGCGGTGATGCGCTGGCATCCTCCCGAACGCGGCCGCGAGGCC
>WNFN01081139.1_pt1 | contig 11854 bp, 12 predicted proteins | sample 5400161 | NCBI WGS metagenome assembly WNFN01 (sample SAMN13153353, study PRJNA577476) | soil metagenome | isolation source: 80 cm saprolite on Douglas fir-dominated hillslope | place: USA:California | collected 2013-09-17
CATTGTCGAGCATATAGCCGAAGCGGGGATAGCCGTCAGGTACTTCGCGGGCGGCCTGGCGGCGCAAGCCCTGCATCCAGTAGTCGCGCGGCCTCCCTGCAAATCCGCGCGTCAAGAGCTCCGCGACCGCGTCGAGATCGGCCTCGGAAATCTCACGGCATCGAATCTGGGAAGTGGGCACCGCCGTTGACCATCAGCCTGCTATCGAAGCTCGAGAATTTTTCGAACTTCGACCGGCCATTTGGCCAAGTCAGTGCCGTGGGTATGGAACATGGCGACCGCGAGGCGATCCATGCCGAACGCGACGCAGCCGGTATGCGCCGGTTCGCCGTTGGCGTCCTTGATGTCCCAGGTCGTGCCAAAGTGGTCGCGGTGATAATTAAAACTCATGCAGGCGGTCGGCTGCTCTTCCGAACGCAGCGGGATCAGCAATTCGAATTTCAGGGATTGCTGCTTCTGGCTGACCGCCTTCATCTGGCCGACGCGGCCGAAGAAGGGATCCGAGGCATAATCGACCTTGAAGCTCAGGCCGAGATCGCGCGCGATAGCTTGCGCGCGCACCATCCAGCGCTCGCGGAAATCCGAGACGTCGTCCGCACCTCCGATGCAGACATATTCCCGCATCCGGAACGACTGCAGCCGGTCGAGATGGCGCGACGGTTCGGGGCGGAAGCAGTCGGCCGCGACGTCAAAACGCAAGCCGCCGGCGGGAAGTTGGCCGCGAGCGGCGGCGATCGGATAAACCGGATAACACGCGGCCGGCGACAGCACGAGATCGGCCGGCGACAGCGACGTGGTCCAGTCGCCGCCGGCATCGAAGCGGCTGACGGCTGAGTGGATATCACGTTCGGTGCCATGCAGGCCGCAGACGCAGCCGAGCAAATTGGGAAAGCTCTTCAGGTAGCCGGATTTTTCCAACTGTCCGCGGTTCATCACCGGGGGAAACCGCATCACCTCAGTATCGGGTTCGCGATGCCGCGTGATCAAGGCGGCGAGCCGCTCGACCATGTCCTCGTAGAGCGCGGTTCGGGCGTAGACGCCATCGCTGCCCATCTTGTGAAACAGTTTTTCGGCGAGGTGATCCAGCGGGTCGGCCAGCTGCGGCGCGATTTCCGGTGAAGCCGTTCGAATAAGGACATTCATGTTCGGCCTTCCTGTTTTTGTCGAAAGAATATCAAAGCTCAATCGCGCAAGGAGGCGGGTATGCCGCTCATCAGGCTTGCGGTCGCAATGTTGGCGAGGATGCGGTCGTTGTTGATCATGATCGGCGCCGAGAGCACGTCGCGCAGATGCCGGCCGACGCTGAAGTCGCCGTCGTTGCGATAGCCGGACAATCCGCAAGCGCGCATCGCCGCCATCACGGTTGCGACCGCGAGCTCGGAGGCTTCCACCTTCAGCAGGTTGATCTGGGACTGGAAGTCGAGCGACGACAGCGCGCGCTCGTCATGCTCATAGGCCGTATAAGTATCGAGACTGGCCGTGATCACCGCGCGCAATTTTGTGAGTGACATCTTGGCCGTTGTAAAATGCGCGGCGGCCGGAGGCATCTGGCCGCCGGCGCCGCGGGCGGCCTTGCGGATAAAGGTCTGTGCGCGCTCGACGGCGGCTGCGGCAATCCCGGCCCAGACCGACGACCAGCAGAGATGCGCGACCGGCGTCATGGTCTGCGCGTGGATTTTGTCGTAGGCCTCCGGGAAGATTTGTTCGGCCGTGCCTTTGAACTTCAGTTCGAAACCGGCACTGCACGTTCCGCGCATGCCCAGCGTCTCCCATGCGAGACTGGGCTCCAGCGTGTAATGGTCTTTGGTGATGGCCAGCAGCACCTGGTCGGAGCCGGCAGCATCATTGGCGCGGCGGGCGATGGTGACGATACCGTCGGCCTGCGCGCCGTAGGAAATCACGGTTGCGTTGCGAACCAGTGAGATCTCGGTGCCTGCGTGTTCGACCGCAGCTGAGCTGAAGCGGATGTTGCCGCCGTTTTGTCCCTCCGTCGTTGATGACGCCAGCAGCATTTGTTCGGACGCCACGCGGCGCATCAGCGCTTCGTGCCAATCGCTGCCGGCCCCGTGCCGGACCAGGCAGGCGACCTTGGTCTGGTGCATCGCGAAGATCATCGCGGTGGACGCGCAGGCGCGGCCGAGCGTGTAGCACATGTCGGTGATGTCGGAGATCGACGCGCCGTCGCCGCCGAACCGTTGCGGGATCTGCACGCCTAGGAGCTTTTGCTGGCGTGCAGCGTCGATCGCTCCTTGCGGGAAGCGTGCGTCGCGGTCGACCGCCTCGGCCTCCGCCGCCGCCGCCGTAGCGACAGCCATCGTTCTCTGCGGGAATGAACTGCGGTCGAGAAAAAATTGTTCGCTGGTTTGTTCCGCGACAGCGCTGCGGAACCCGGCTTCTTGCACGTTCATGGCCGATACGCCTCCAGGGTTCGTGGACCCGCGCGAGCACCGCGCTCAATGCCACATCGATCGAGTGAAGCAGCTTGCGATCGGCTTCCCTGCTTAAGGATTTAATTCAAATGCGTCGATGAAATTCAAGGTAAACGGCGCTCGTTTCAACGTGGACGGTTAACCTGCGGTATTTTGGATCGCAGAAACTTTGCTAATGGCCGTTAGCGTTAAGAACAAAATGCAGACTTGCGTCAAACCAGAGTAACTGTTTTTCAAACCATCCCAGAGTTATAGAGGTGAATTCGGCTCAGAGCCGTTCGATCGCACGACGAGAGTGGAAATTGAAGATGCAGGATTTTAACGTTAGCGTTCAGGACCGCATCCTTGTTCTCGTCAAGGCCATCCTCGAGCAGAACTCGATTACGGCGGAGGTTCACCCGGAATCGCGGCTGGTGGATGTCGGGTTGACGTCGATGGACATGGTCAATCTGATGCTCGGCGTCGAAGCCGAATTCGATTTCACGATCCCGCAAGCCGAGATCACGCCGGAAAATTTCCAGTCGATTAAAACGCTGGAGCGGATGATCGTCGCTCAGCTGCAACCCGAGGCGGCGGCCTGACCGGCGTTGTCCCGGCAAGCGATGCTTTTGATGAAAGTCGGGTGGGCTAAGGCGCTTCTTAGCACCGTGCCCACCATCCAAGCGCACGGTCAGATGGTGGGCACGCTACGCTTTGCCCGCCCTACGAGACGGCGCGGCTGAAGTCGCTGACCACGCAAGGAAGACTCATGCGTGACCGGCGCCGGCGGCGATCTGCTTGACCCGCTCGAGCGTGATGCCCTGATGCTGCTCGATCGCAAGCGGGTAGTCGGTCGGCTGCAGAACGATTCGGGGCCGCAGATTGCCGGATCGAATAAATACGTGACACCGGATGTCGTGGGGTTCCGGGTAACCGTCTATCCAATTGCTTAGCTAGCCAAAGCGCGGTGGTTCGCGTTCAGGGATTTGCTCATTCCACCTGGAGAGGATGTATCGAACACTATCCTCTGAAACCGAGACCCAGACGCCCCAAACCAAACTTTCGAGGCTATCCAACACGGGTACTTCCAAGCAGCCCCGAATGTAGTGCTCCTTCCCATCAATCGTGCAGATGTCGTTATTGAGCATTGCTCGGGTGGCCCGCTCAGCTTCCGTCAGCCCGAACCAATTGCGCGGCGCCGCAAATGCGTAATCCATCGGCAGGGTATTGAAACTCTGACCGCAGCAGCTGCAGTTCCATTCGAGATCCATGGCATCCTCTGCATCGAGCGCGCTATCGCCCTACCATATCTCGTTGGTACCTGGCCTGCTCAAGGGCCAGCCGGCCTCACCGCACCAGCCGGAAGCAATTGCGCGCCAACAGTTCATTGCTATCCGTCTAACAAGTAAGATAACTTCTCGCCATGCCGGAATCCGCCCGAGGATAGACGATCCCGATGACCGACGAACCCTATAAATCCTGGCAGTGCCGGACCTGCGGCTACATCTATGACGAGGAAAAGGGCGACCCCGATGAGGGCCTCGCGCCTGGCACAAGATGGGCCGACATTCCGGACGACTGGGTCTGTCCGGTGTGCGGCACGGCCAAGAGCGATTTCGACATGGTCGAGCTGTAGATTTAAATCACACACGCATCTCCCAGTCGTCCCGGCGAACGCCGATGGGCGAACGCCGGGACGACTGGGAGCATTTCTTGTTCGACCCACACTCCCCCACTAGGCTAGAAGCGTAATGTCGTTGTCGCGCTTCGCCAGCATGCTGAGCAGCGGTGCGAACCAGGCGAAGGAAAATCCATGACGAAGGCAGTGCTTGGCATCATCGGCGGCTCCGGCATTTACGACCTGCCGGGGCTGGAAGGCGCGCGCGAGGAGGCGATCAAAAGCCCTTGGGGCGAGCCGTCGGCGCCCGTACGCCATGGCAGCATCGCTGGTCTCCCCATCGTGTTCCTGCCGCGCCATGACAAGGGCCACCGGCTGTCGCCGTCCGACATCAATTACCGCGCCAATATCGACGTGCTGAAGCGGGCAGGGGTCACCGACCTGATCTCGTTGTCGGCCTGCGGCTCGTTCAAGGAGGAATTGCCGCCCGGCACCTTCGTGCTGGTCGATCAGTTCGTCGACCGCACCCACAAGCGCGAAAGCTCGTTCTTCGGCAAGGGCTGCGTTGCCCATGTATCGATGGCGCATCCGGTGGCGCCGCGGCTGCGCATCCACCTGGCCGCCGCCGCCGAGGCCGAGGGCATCGCGTTCGCGCGAACCGGAACTTATCTCTGCATGGAAGGCCCGCAATTCTCCAGCTACGCCGAGAGCATGACGTATAAAAACCTTGGCTATTCGGTGATCGGCATGACCAATATGCCCGAAGCAAAACTCGCCCGCGAAGCCGAAATCTGTTACGCAACCGTTGCCATGGTGACCGATTTCGATTGCTGGCATCCCGACCATGATGCCGTGACGGTGCAGGACATCATCCGGGTGTTGACGACTAACGCCGACAAGGCGAAAGGTCTGGTGGCGCGGCTCGCCAAGGATTTTCCGAGGGAGCACGAACCGTGCCCGATCGGCTGCGACCGCGCGCTCGACACCGCGATTATCACCGCTCCGGAAGCGCGCGATCCGGAGCTCCTGAAAAAGCTCGACGCCGTGGCAGGAAGGATTTTGCGCGCGTGAGACTCAGATCGGCGAGGGATGCGTCATGAAGGTCGATGGCAAACACATCCGCAGTATCTGGCTTGAGCCCGATGGCCATACGGTCAGCGCGATCGACCAAAGGAAGCTGCCGCACCAATTTGTGGTGGCGCAGCTGACGAATAGCGACGCGGCAGCGGACGCGATCCGCTCGATGCTGGTGCGCGGCGCGCCGCTGATCGGCGCCACCGCGGCCTACGGCATGGCGCTGGCGATGCGGGCCGATAGCTCGGATGCCGCGCTCGACCAGGCCTACAAGACGCTGATCGCGACGCGGCCGACCGCGATCAACCTGAAATGGGCGCTCGACGAAATGCGATCGATGCTGCGGCCGTTGCCGCCGCAGGCGCGCGCCGCTGCGGCCTATGCCCGCGCCGGCGATATCGCCGAGGAGGACATCGCCATCAACAAAGGCATCGGCCAGCACGGTTTTGCGCTAATCGAACAGATCGCGGCGAAAAAGAAGCCCGGCGAGCTCATCAATGTACTGACCCATTGCAATGCCGGCTGGCTCGCGACCGTCGATTGGGGCACGGCGACGGCCCCGATCTATCTGGCGCACGACCGCGGTCACCCCATTCATGTCTGGGTCGACGAGACCCGCCCGCGCAATCAAGGCGCCTCGCTCACTGCCTGGGAGCTCGGCCATCACGGCGTGCCGCACACCGTCATTCCCGACAACACCGGCGGTCATCTGATGCAGCACGGAATGGTCGACCTCGTGATCGTCGGCGCCGACCGGGTGACCGCGAGCGGCGATGTCTGCAACAAGATCGGCACTTATCTGAAGGCGCTCGCCGCCCATGATAATAACGTACCGTTCTATGTGGCGCTGCCGTCGCCGACCATCGATTTCAGCGTCGATGACGGCATTAAGGAAATTCCGATCGAGCAACGCGCGGCCGACGAGGTCGCGACCATGACCGGGCAGACCGCCGACGGACGGATCGAGACGGTGCGGATCGTGCCCAAAAACTCGCCGGTTGCGAATTATGGTTTTGATGTCACGCCGGCGCGGCTGGTGACGGGATTGATCACCGAGCGCGGCGTACTGAAGGCCGATCGCGCCGCGCTGTCGGCTGCGTTTCCCGAGCGGATCGCGGCCGCGGCCGAATAGCAGAGGGAACAAAATTTCATGCAGAGCGCCTGGATCGATCGCGACGCGGAGGCGGCGATTGCCCGCTACCAAAACCTCGGCCGCGATCTGGCGCTTCGGGTCTATACCACGCGCCTGTTGGGTCAGGATCCGCGGCTGGTGCTGCACGGCGGCGGCAATACATCGGTGAAAACAAAACTCGCCGACCTCAATGGCGAAGATGTCGACGTGCTCTGCGTCAAGGGTTCCGGTTGGGATATGGGCACGATCGAGCCTGCGGGCCTGCCGGCGGTGCGGCTCAAACCGCTCCTAAAACTTCGTGGGCGCGAAAAACTTTCCGACGAAGAGATGGTGCGCTTGCAGCGCGCCAACCTGATCGACCCGGCGTCGCCGAATCCATCCGTCGAGGCGCTGCTGCACGCGTTCATCCCGCACAAATTCATCGATCACACCCATTCCACCGCGGTGCTCGCGCTCACCGATCAGCCCGATGGCGAAGCGCTATGCCGCGAGGTTTACGGCAAGCGTGTCGGCTATGTGCCCTATCTCATGCCGGGTTTTGGATTGGCAAAAGCTGCGGCAGAGGTGTTCGACGCCGATCCATCCGTCGAAGGATTGATCCTCGTCAAGCACGGTATTTTCTCCTTCGGCGCCGACGCGCGCCAGGCCTACGAGCGCATGATCGCGCTGGTGACCTCGGCCGAAGAACGGCTGGCCCGGCAGCGCAAACCGGCCTTTGTCAGCGCAAGGCTACCAGCGCGTTCGGCGTCCCTCGCCGACGTCGCGCCGATCGTTCGTGGCGCCTGCAGCCTACCGGACGGCAAGATCGATGGCGCCTGGAAGCGTTTTGTTCTTGATTTTCGCGGCGACGATGCGGTGATGAATTTTGTCAACGGCGCCGAGGTCGGACGTTACGGACAGGCCGGCGTGGTGACGCCGGATCACAATATCCGCATCAAGAATTGCCCGCTCGCGGTTGCGGCGCCTGAGGATGGCGACCTCGCCGGTTTCAGGCGACAGGTCGACGATGCCGTCGCCGCCTACGGCGAAACTTACAAAAACTATTTTGCCCGCAACAATGCACGCGTCGGCGGCATCAAGACCATCCTCGACTCGATGCCGCGCGTGGTGCTGGTGCCCGGCGTCGGACTGTTCGGGCTCGGCCGGAGCAAGAAAGATGCAAAGGTCGCTGCCGACCTGATGGAAGCCGCGATTGCCACCATCACCGATGCGGAAGCCGTCGGGCGCTTTGAGCCGCTGCCGGAGAGCGATTTGTTCGATGTCGAATATTGGTCGCTCGAGCAAGCAAAACTCGGCAACGCCAAAGAGCCGCCGCTCGCCGGGCAGGTCGCCGCCATCACCGGCGCTGCCGGCGCGATCGGGTTCGCAACGGCAAGAGCGTTCGCGGCGGCCGGCGCCGAAGTGGCGCTGCTCGATGTCGACGAGGCCGCAGCACAAGCAAAGGCAAAAGCGATCGGCGGCGCGGCGCTCGGGCTTCGATGCGACGTCACCGACGCCGCATCGGTCAAGGATGCATTCGCGCAAGTCGCTTGCGCTTTTGGCGGGGTCGACATCGCGGTATCGAATGCCGGCGCCGCCTGGCAGGGCCGGATCGGCGAGGTTGACGAGGCGGTGTTACGAGAGAGTTTTGAATTGAATTTTTATGGCCACCAGCGTGTGGCGCAGGCCGCCGTCAGGATCATGCGGGCGCAGGGCACCGGCTACGGCAATACGCGCTCGAATATGGCGGCGAAGGCATTCGCGCCAACGCCATCAATGCCGATCGCGTTCGCTCCGGTTTGCTGACCGAAGAGATGATCGCGTCGCGCTCCAAGATGCGCGGCGTCAGCGAACAGGTTTATATGCGCGGCAACCTTCTCGGCAGAGAAGTTTTGGCCGAGGACGTCGCGCAGGCCTTTCTGGCGCAGGCGCTGGCGCTGAAAACCACCGCCGACGTCACCACCGTCGACGGCGGAAATATCGCTGCCGCGCTGCGGTGATGACCAGCACGGATCCAACGCCGGCCGCGCCGCGCGCGGCGATCCCCGACATCGCGGCGGTGCGCGGCGATATCATCGCCGGCCTGGTCTCCTCGACCGTCGCCATTCCGCTGGCGATGGCGTTCGGCATGTTTGCCTTCGTGACGCTGGGCGATGAATATTTTGCCTATGGCGCGATGGCGGGTCTGCTCTCGGCTGTGATCGCGGGCTTTGTCTGCGTCTTGCTCGGCGACCGCTCGACGCGCGTCTACGCCCCGCGCATCACCACGACATTCTTTCTCGGCCTGTTGCTCAATTCCCTGCTGCACCACGCTCCGTTGATCGATGCCGAACCGGATATCGCAACCACGCTCTTGGTGTTCTTCGCCATCATCCTGCTCGGCGGCTTGTTCCAGGCGCTGTTCGGGCTATTGCGATTGGGCTCACTGATAAAATTCGCGCCGCATCCGGTGATGGCCGGTTTCCAGAACATGGCCGCGGTGCTGCTGTTTCTGGTCCAGCTCGGCAACACGCTGGGCTTTGAACATAACATCCGCTTCACCCGCGTGTTCGGTGCCATCGGCGAGGCGCAGCCGTTGAGCGTTGTCGTCGCTGCATTGACCTTTGCCGCGATGTGGAACGCGCGCCGGATCACCCCAAAAGTGCCGCCGCTCCTGGTTGGTCTCGCCTGCGGCACCGTGGCTTACTATGCGCTTGTCGTCATTGGCCTCGGTGATAGGCTGGGCCCGATCATCGGTCCGCTGACGGCGAGTGCCGCGATGCGCACCGTGCTGGTCGATTTCTGGGGATTGCCGATGGCCGCGCCGCTGGAAAGTTCGGCGTCGGTGATCCTGTCGAGCGCGCTGGCGCTGGCGATCATCGCGTCGATCGATGCGCTGTTGTGCGGCAAGCTCACCAGCGAGCCGGGCGAGCTTCGCGCCGGCGATGATCGTCTGCTGATCCGTCTCGGCGTTGCGAACGCGGTTTCGGCCGGCTTTGGCGGCATCACCAACGGCATCAACATCGGGCCGAGCCTGACCAACCGCGCCTTTGGTGGGCGCAGCTGGCTCTCCGTCATCGTCAATGCCTTGGCGGTGCTGGTGGCTGCGACGCTGCTGTTTCCTCTTCTCGCCTATCTGCCGCGGGCGGTGCTGTCGGCGACGATCATGGTGGTCGCGATCCAGCACATCGATCCCTGGACCAGGCAATTGGCCGCACGCCTGATCAAGCCGGGCGCGCCGCAGCGCGGCGCCATCGCGCTCGATCTTGGCGTTTCCGTGTTGGTTTCGCTATTGTCGATTGCGATCAATGTCGTGCTCGCGGTGTTCATCGGCCTCGTGCTGGCGCTTTTGCTGTTCGTGGTCCGCATGAGCCGGTCCAATATCCGCAAGCTTTATCGGTGCGACACGGTGCGTTCGCGGCGGTCCCGCGATCCGGCCGAGCTCGAGGTGCTGCACTTGCAGGGCGCCTCCGTGCTCGTGATCGAGCTGCAGGGCGCGCTGTTCTTCGGCAGCGCCGAGCGGCTCGCGCAGATCGTCGACAGCGAGACGCGCGAGGGAACGACCGTGCTGTTGCTGGAGCTGCGGCGCATCACCGAAATCGATTCGACCGGCGCCCGCATCCTCGGCGATATCGACGCAGCGCTTGCCGCGCGCGGCATAAAACTCGGGCTTGTATTGTCCGGCCGCACCGAGACTGCGGCGCGGCTTGCCGGTATTTTTCAGCACGACCGGTTTTTCCCCGACATCGACCGGGCGATCGAATGGGCCGAGGACGACCTGCTGCGAAAGGCCGGAACGGGTCAGTCTTTGGAGTTTTCGCTGGACCAGTTCCCGCTGTTGCGCGACTTCAGCGCCGAACAGATCGAACGGCTGCGTGGCTCGCTGGAGCAGGTCTCGTGGCCGGCCGGGCATGTCGTGTTTCGCCGCGGCGATTACGGTTCATCGCTCTATCTCGTCACGCGTGGCCGCGCCAGTGTCCATGTCAGCCACGATGACGGGGATATCAGGCTCGTCACATTTGCGGCCGGCACGGTTTTCGGCGAGCTCGCGCTGCTCGACCGCGGGCCGCGCTCCGCCACCATAACCGTCGACGAGGACCTCACGGGATTTGGTCTTGATGAGGCATCATTTACCGCGCTGTGCGAGGCGCAACCGGATATTGCGATCAAGCTGTTGTCGGCTCTCGGGCGCGAATTGAGTGTGCGAATTCGCTACGCCAACATGACGATCCAGCAACTGGAGAGCTAGGGTTGAGTTTGCATCTCTTCGATCGAGTAAGAGGCCGGCATGTTGATCGGCCGGTAAGTTTCGATCTTGGTACGTCGGTCGATCACCGAGCGATGCAGGATGGCTCCCTCCGGGATGAGCCGAGGTTCGCCGAGCGGCAAATACCAGCCCAGGAAAGCTTTGCGATCCGGCCATTCCCTCCACTTTTCCCGCTTCGGCAGCCACTCGAGAATCCACCACGCTCCCTTCAGCGAAACTTGCAATTGAGCGGTCGGGTCCGGAGCGACATATTGGTGTGTGCTGCCTGGTCGCGGTTTTCCCCAGCCGAGATGATCGACCATGGAACGATCGACCCGAAGCCCGGCCGTCTGCGCTTGTTCGATCATCCAGAGCAGCGGAAATTTCGACAGGCCGCTTTGCTCTTCCGGACGGGCGCCGCCGACGTCCCCATGCGCGCCGGCGAACCAGACCTGGCGGATATCCTGATCCACCGCGGTCGAGGGATCGAAGGGATCGGAACGATATTTTTGGGGCTCGATCCAGCGATTGAGCCGAAACAATGCGCGGCGCTCGTCGATGGAAATGGCCTGCCGGAATTTTCTGACGCTCGGGTTGGTCCGGGTGAACACCAATGTTTGCAGATCAGGCAACAGCTTGTCTTGCCGGGGCACGATGATCGAGGCCACCGTATCCCAGACTCCAATAAACTCGATCGGGATCAAGTACCCGCCCGCGACGTGGCTGAAGCGCCAGGCTTCGTCCAAAAACGCATCGGCCTTGCCTTCGGCGCGCTGGTTGCTCGCGCTGGCATTTTTGTAGGCCGAAAGAGCATATCCGGCCAGATTGCTCTGGTCCGGCCGCAGCAGCCCGATCACATGAACGAAAGCCGCGAGCACGCGCACGGTGTAGGCGCCGCGGCTGAAACCGAACAGCCAGACCCGGTCGCCGCTCTCGTAGGTTTCACACAGGAAGCGATAAGCGCCGAGCGTATCCTCATCCAACCCATCGCCGGTCGCGAGGCCGAAGACGCCGCGGACTTGCTGTTTGAACCGCCCCCAGGTGCTTTGCAGGCCGATGGTTCCGACGCCCGGATGATAATAAACCCGCTGGTTGTCATCTTTTTCCAGGACGCGGTAGAGCTTGAGGACGTTGGAGAGGGTGGATTTTATCTCGTTGCCGGTGCCATCGCAGCAAATGACAATGTTCTTCGGCATGGTCCCCTCCCCATATGCGAAGGAAATTTGTTCTTCCATCGTACGGGAGAACGCGATCGCAATTCAATCTGCAATTGCGACGCATGGGCTTATCCGGACGCCGCCTGCGCGCTTCTATCGCAGCGCCAGCCCCGTCGCCGCTTCAAGCTCGGTGATGGCTTGCGCCGCATCGACCACCTTGATCGTGGTCATGCCGATGTCGCGTGCGGGCTTCAGATTGAC
>WNFN01211981.1_pt1 | contig 11854 bp, 4 predicted proteins | sample 5400161 | NCBI WGS metagenome assembly WNFN01 (sample SAMN13153353, study PRJNA577476) | soil metagenome | isolation source: 80 cm saprolite on Douglas fir-dominated hillslope | place: USA:California | collected 2013-09-17
GCCGCGTGATTTCGCCACGAGAGCATGGGATAATTCATGCGCGACTATGGCCGCAAAAAAGAGCAGCGCCGTCGTTATGGCTAGCCCCCATCTCAAACCGTCACTCCAATCCGGGTTATTCAGGCGGAATTGCGCGGCAAGTGAGAGTGTGATCAGAAGCGCAATAAGGAACCAACTGTAATGAAGCCCGATCTCCACTCCGAAGATGCGTCCCAGCTTTATTTGTGCCTTCATGACCGCCCCTTATATTCTTGCAAAATGACTCCGAAACTATTCGAGTATTTGTCTCGCTTATAAACTCAGCGAGGGTTTCCTCATGCAGAACGTTATTTCTTTCCGCACAAAAATTGATTTATCGACAACTGGTCCAGTTGATTTGGCTTCTTAAATTCGCTTGCCGTGCGCTAGCATCAAAATCCTGCGCCGACATGCGAATCTTGTATTTTTACTTTGCTGCACAGTCTACACCCAATAGTCACAAGCGGTCATGGGTTGGGTCTCCCGACACGAGATGAAACCCTCTTTAGATCGAACAATTTTTTAGCCGAGAGTCAATGATCTCACAGGGTCCCGAACCGTCTTCATTTGAATCTCCTTTCCCCTCCCTAACGGCGAACCGATGCTCGCCTGAACGACTCGAGTCCGAGCATCTTCTCGATAGAGATCGGCAACGAGCGGATCCGCGTGCCAGTCGCGTGATAGACCGCATTGGCGACCGCGGCCGCCATCCCGGCGATGGCGAGTTCGCCGACACCCTTTGTTCCGAGCGGGGTCATTAAATCCGGTTCTCCCACGAACAGCACCTCAAGTTCGCGCACGTCCGCGTTCGCCGCCACGACATAGTCGGCGAGCGATGTGGTCACCAAACGACCCGTTCGGTCCGACACCGTTTCCTCAAGCAGTGCCATGCCGATTCCCATCGCGATGCCGCCGATGATCTGACTGCGGGCCGTCTTGGGGTTGAGAATCCTGCCGCCATCGATGGCTGAGACGACTCGAGCGACACGGACCATTCCGAGATCTGGATCGACGTGGACCTCGACGAAGTGCGCAGCATATCCACCGGCATGCGCACGGGTCCCCGTTGACGGCGCTGTGTACGGGATGAAGCGACCTCCGCGGTCGTGCCAACTGGCCCCACAACTGGACACTCATCGCGACTTTTTCCTGTTGCCAACGAGGGAAAGGCTCAGCGTCGTTCAAACGATGCTGAACCTAGCGTTGTAGAAAGTGATTGGATCTTGCGGTTATCAATTCTCGTTCGGCCGTGGCAAACGCTTTCAGCTGCACCCGAGCCACGCGAGAGCTTAGGCCAGCCAACTCGTTGGGCGGCCTAAGCCACGCGTGGTGCGGCAAAGGTCGGAGCTGCGATTAGCGCAGCCGCTCCGCGCAGCCGCGGATAGTCCTGACTCGAAGTTACTCTTAGTGGAGTGTGCGCCGCAGCTTGAGTCAAAGTGCGTTCGGACATTGCGTCGCGCACTGAACTTTCCATCAAGTCCCACGCAGTCGTAATCTCGCCGGTCAGATAGATACAATCAGGATTGATAGCGTTCACGATCCCTGCCAATCCGAGACCCAGAAAGCGAGCGGTGGATTCTACGGCGGCAACAGCTTTGGCATCGCCGGTACGGGCTCGCGCAACCAGATCCAAAACAGTAAACGATGCCGCTTTCTTATCCCTCAAAGCTTTAGGACTAAGTTTGGACAAATTCCAGCCAAAATAACGCGATAGGATCGCGAGATTGGAAGTGTAGGCTTCCCAACAACCTGTGGCGCCGCACATGCAGCGCGGTCCGTCCACGTTCAGGGGCGTGTGACCGAATTCGCCCGCAATGTGATCTCGACCACGAAGCAGTTCTCCATTTACTACAATACCGACACCAACGCCGTCCGAAACGCTGATATACACAAAGCTGTGAGCGTCCGATGTTTCGTCCCGTTCGAACCACAATTGTGCCAGCGCGCAGGCACGTCCGGAGTTCTCAATGTGCACAGGCAGCCCGGTGGCCGCCGCCAGCTGTGCCCGAATCTCGACGTCTCGCCAGCCCAACGTCGGCGCGTTCAAAATGTTTCCGGTGCGATAGTCCACCATCCCCGGAACGACAATGCCAACGCCCTCGCAGGTGCCAGTTAGATTCTGGCGTTCTAGTATTCGTCGAATGCGGCCGGCCAAATCCTTTACGAACTCAGGCACCGAAAAGACCGTGTCGCAAGTCTCAATCGCGAGTTGTCGTCCGGAAAGATCGCACAACATCAAGTAAGTTTTGCTAAACCTCACGTCAACCCCGATCACCAAACGATCACGTGTGCGAATGTGAAGAAAGGTTGGCTTGCGCCCGCGCGATGGTTCGCCGGTGGCGCCTTCACAAATAACGCCCTGGGCAATGAGATCCTGCACGAGCACGCCAGCCATGCCGCGAGTCACGTTCATGCAGCGGGCCAGGTCCGCGCGCGAGATTGGCTGCCGCTCACGAATAAGGTTGAGTACAATCCGACGGTTGATCTCCCGCGAGGTGGTGCGCGTAGCGACACTGAAGTCTCGAGTGTTTATCTTACGCATCGGCAAACCGCGGTTGTTGTCAGTGCGGATCACATCTCCCATCGAATCTAACTACTTACTTCAACGTAAATGCCGAGATCGTCACTCAGGATGTCGGTCAGAATACGATGATTATCATGGGCCGGAACGCCGTTGATATCACCAGAGTTGACCATCACCGCGTACGCCTGGACCCCGAGTTGTGACCATCTTTGGTTGGCGCCTGTTAGCGGTGTTCCAAACAATGCGTGGCGTCGTGTTGTAGAAAATCAATGATTCGACATTAGGCTTAAGCAGACCAGAAAACCCAAGCGCCACGACCAGCCGACTACCGGCGTGAACTGACGGGTAGTCAGAAGCACTTTCAAAGTTGAGCTGCCGGCACCGCCTGGAATTAACAACTGAGGGTGGCTGCCATCTCTGACGTAGGTGCTCGCCAGTATGTGAGCCAATCAGTAAGTTGAGGAGGCTTCAACCGAGATGTGCAGCCGAACCGAAGTCGGGCTTATGTAAACATGGAGCATCTTCCCATCCTCGTCCCACACTGTTCCTCCGCCCGCTGTAACTGCGTCGCCCTCGGACTTGAATGTCGGTAATCTTCTTCCGTTAATTGCCATACCAATCAATCCGGAAAGCCCATGAAAAACAAGCTCGTATGATCGTCTGCCCGGAGCATTCTTGTATGTTCCTATTTCTGGACTGATTGTCAGGCTCATGCTCGCCTGCCGAAACTTGAGTAGCGTTAGCGTGAACTCTCTTCCCAGCCGGTATTGTTCCGTAATGCCGTCGTCATCGTACAAGCGAAATTCTGCGTCCGCGCCGCTGTAGACATGGATTACAAGCTTGTCCTTTTCGATCGCTGAAGTCGTTAAAGCAGGATGAGCCATCGTTACGATTGAACCTGCCTTAACGAACAGAGGCAGATTGCCTATCGAAGCGTTGTAATTAATGACTCGATCACCCGAGTACTTCGTATCATTCCAAAAATCGTACCAGGTCCCTTTAGGTAGCCAGACAGGTACAACTCCGCCATCAGACGCATTGGGAGCAACCAGAAGCTCTCGTCCCCACATGTACTGTAAGTCGCTTTTCCACGCCAGAGGGTTGGTTTCGTGATCGATAACCATGGCTCGCGCGATGGGTAAGCCGGTCTCACTGGCTTGACGCGCGTAAGTATATGTATACGGCATCAGCGCATACCTTAAACGACCATACTTCCGGGCGTCGTTCTGTGCATCGACAGAGCGATCAAGAGGCCACCGCGACCCTCCAGGTCCATGTGGCTTCCAGAAGGGAGTAAAACTGCCAAATGCCATGGACCACTGCCGATACATATTATCATCCGGTCCGATCTTCTTGTCCCCGTCATAGAATCCACCCGCATCGTGCCCCCAAAAGGGGAAACCTGACAAACCGGCCAGCTGCATGCCTCGAATCTGTTTTTTCATTTCGTCGTAATTGGGTTTGATGTCGCCGCTCCAAAGAGTCGCGTATCGCTGAGCACCCGCTGTCATTCCTCTCACCCAGACAAATGGTCTTTTCGCGGGGCCGATGTCTCGATCCCATCCATCCTGAACCAACGCCTTCGCGATCAAAAAGAACCAATAGTTCCTCATCTCGGCCCAACGGCTGCCATTGCCGAGAGTCATGTCCACCGGGGCCGGACCGTACTGGTCAAACTCGTCTATCCACAAAGCGTCTCCCGGGTAACCCAAGCCTGGGTCAAGGGACTTTCGCCAGAAGATTTTCCAGAACCAGTCACGCACTTCCCTTCTGGTGAGGTCAGGAGTGCTGGCAGCAAAGTCAATGCCCCGGGTGTTTGGAATATTGTAAGACGGCTGGTATCCATCGCTACGCTGCGCTATGCAGCGATTAAAGTCGATCGTCACCATGAGTCCATGTGCCTTGATCCACCTTTCGAATTCGGCCGGATCAGGGAATCGAGTTTTGTCCCAGTCAAAGTAGGACTCGCATCGTTTGCCACCGCCTGCCCTCCACCGATTGTCGTTAACAAAATGATCCAAAGGAAATCCGGCCTGCCAATGTGCAACGGCTTTCCGTTTCCACCAATTCTCATCCGAAGGATCCTTCGTAGTCTCATCGTTTGATTTATCGGAAAGTGCCAAACCGAACATGGCAAGAGCAGGAAGCCGCGGCCTGCCCGTAAGCTTCGTATAGCGGTCAAGAATGCTAGCGATTTTCGGACCGAGGATGAAGAAGAAGTCTAACCGGCCGCCATAGCCGCTATCGTCCAGAGAGAATTCGTACTGCCCGTCTTTGCCAAAGTTGAAAGAATTCGCAAACGTGCTGTTGAGAAATAATCCGTAGCCTTTGCTGGAGACATAGAAAGGCACTATCAGCGGAGATTGCTGGTTGTGCGCGGTCGCGTAGTTCCGTTGGGTTACCTGCCCTTTCAGGTCGAGGCTATCTGACCTGCCGAAGTAATCATGCCCCAGGCCTGTAAAGTGTTCCGCGTCGTCAAAGCTAAGTCTCTCGATGATTCTGGATCCTTCCCATACCGCACCCTCGCTCTCCTTAAGCAGGGCCGTTGGTTGGCCCAGCTGATAGAAACTGATGCGCAGTGGACTCTTACTGAGTCTGAGGGTAATGCCACCGGTTGTAATCTGGAACGAAGACTCTTGCTGGACGATGCGTAAGGCGCCGGGCCAGTTGTGGGTTTCGACCATCTCGTAATGGTCGTCTGGAAAGAACGCCTCACCCCGTCGCACGACCTGCACTCTGATCACATAGTTACCGTACGGAGTAAGACGCAGTCGCTGACCCATGGAAGTCGTGAAGACAATGCTACGTCCGTCTCGGTTATAGCTCGCGTAGTCGGTAAGATTTTCAGCCGCGAACGCAACAGAAGAAATAAGTATCATCTGAAGCGTAAACAAGAGACGAAGGACTCGTCTGCTGCCAGGTCTTGAACGGGTCATTTGTTCTGCTTCGAAAAAGCATTCTCGCCAGCCGTGCTTTCTCCTTCGCCCATGGCGTTTGAGCGTTAAAAAGAAATCCGCATCCCAAAGCGCACCAGGCGCGGCGAGCTGGCTGTGCTGTTAATCTGTCCAAACGTGGTACCGCCAAACGTAGTGTTCGGGTTGTTGAAGTTCGGATGGTTTAGCGCATTGAAGAGATCAACCCGAATCTCCGCCCTAACCCGTTCGGTGAAACTGAAGCGCTTAAAGATCGCACTATCCAGATTCAGAAAACCCGGGCCTGTAATACCAGAAGCATTTCGCGTCAAACTGCCGAACGGAGCGTATGCGACTCCGTTTGGCCCCGTTAGATTCGCGGCTGGCGCGGAGAAGACTGAGGTATCGAAATACAGTTGTCCCGGCCCGATGTTTCCGAAGACTTGGGGTACGGCGCTCTCGTTCGGTCGCTGCGTGTTGCCTGGCGCGTGCAGGTTGACGGCGCTCATCGTGATGTCGAGCGGCGTGCCGGTTTGGGCCACAAAGATCCCAGTCACCTGCCAGCCGTCCAGCGCCCACTTCGTCAAACCATGAGTCTTGCGAGCGAAGGGAATGGCCCAGACGACGCTCTCGGCGAGAGAGTGGGTCCGATTGAAGCCAGCCACACCGCGGTCTATCGAAATATTCGCGGGCGCGTCGATCGTCGCGGTGGCGGCCGCGTCATCGCCATAATTGATTGCTCGCGAAAGGGTGTAACTGGTGTTGATAAGAAGGCCATTGCTGAAGCGGCGATCGAGCTTGACCTGCAGTGAGTGGAAACTGGTATTGACGCCAATCTTGGTTGTAATCGCTGCGGTCCTCCCAAAATTCCCGAAGAATGGCCGGCCCGCATTATCATTACCCGGCAATCCCGCGCCCAGGGCGGTGGCGGCGTTCAGGTCTAGATTCTGGATAATGCCGCGGCCGACATTGCCCACATACGCCGCTTCACCCGTGAAGCCCCACCACAACTCGCGTTGGAAGGCCACATTCCAGGAGTGAACCTTCGCTTCCTTAAGATCAGGCGGAATGTAGAAGAGCGCCGCAGTCTTCAGTACCGGTAGGCTTGCATCGACGATTCCATTTGCAGGAATGCTGAAGACAATTGGCGCAGGCAAGCCTGCAGCCATCGACCCTGCGGCAACGAATGAGTTAGCCGCGCTGAAAACATTAGTTTGCTTCACGGGAAAGTTGAAAGCATAGGTGTTGTCCGGAAAAGGCACGATGCTTGTCCCAAACCCGGCGCGGATTACTGTCTTATCGTTGACCCGATAGGCAAAGCCGAGACGTGGCGCGAAGTTCTTCCACTTTTTCGTCACACCCGCCGCCTGATCAATACTGCCGTAGCCAGAGACACGCACTGTATTGTCAGCCGGGTTGTAGTTGGCGAGCCCCCCCTGGTTCACGATCCCCACCAATGGAGTATAGAACTCGTGGCGCAGCCCGATGTTTAAGGTGAGTTTCTTGGATACCTGCCACCTATCCTGGACAAAGGTGAAGAAAGCTTTGTGCCGCGTACCAGGCGTGTCAAGAACTTTGAGGTCACGCCGGACGGTGCCGGGCAAGTCCAAAAGGAATGCCGCGAAGGCATTGGCCGGACCGTTAATCGCCGCGCTATCGCTCGGTATCGCTGTTCGAGAACCTTGGAACGCGAATTCACCACGCACGCCGCCCTGGTCTTGGATCTGAAGGAGGAAGTCGCGGTTCTTGCGTATCTCCTCGCCTACTTTGAAAGTGTGGTTGCCGTGAGTCTTCGTGATGATTCCAGAGCCGATATAGGTAGTCTCTCCGCGATTCCAGGGTAGGCTCGCTGAAAAGCCAAGCACCGGAGAGGTGAAGCCGCTGATATTGATCATCGTGAGGCCACTCGAAAAGTCGTCCACGTTTATGTTCTTGATGCCGACGTCCGATGAGGTGTTCTGACCGGCCGCGAGTGTGCTCGCAACATTGTGATACCAACTCACGCCGAACCGCGCTTCCAGGACGAAGCTATTGCTGAAAGTGTGCGTGTAGTTGCCCGCTGTGCTGATCGTGTTCTGTGTGCCACTGCCGTCAAAGCCGGTGCTGGAGTTCGGACCGCCGTACACGCCCCAGGCGCCGGGATCAAAGACGTTTGGGCGCTGAAAACTAAACCGGTAGGAGATGTTGTTGTTCTTGTTGATTTGATGATTCACCTTAACGTCGAACGCCTGAGTCTTCTTTATGCGCACCTCGCTAAAAAGGTAATTGGGTTGAGCAAACGCGGCCCCAGCGATGTTGGGCGCGCCGAGGAAACTGAGCAGCTTTTGGGAAATGGGGCTGATGCGATTGGCGCAGATCACGTTCAGGACACCATTGCAACTAATTTGCTGCCGGCCCGTGCCATCCGGATTTCCGGTTGCGGGATCATAAATTTTAGTCGGAGCGTTCCGGAAGTCTCCACTAAACCACGCCGGATATGGAATTGTGAGCCGATTGACAATTCCCAACTCGTCCCTGGTGTACTGGTAGTCACCGAAGTAGAAAAGCTTATTCTTTTTAATTGGTCCGCCAATCGTGGCGCCGAATTGGCGATAGTGCGTCGGTGCCTTCGTCCCGCTAAAATAATCGGTGGCCTGCGTGTTGTCATTATTGCAGAAGCCAAAAACGCTGCCGTGAATATCATTCGCTCCCGATTTGAGCGTCACGTTTGAGACGGCCCCGCCGGCCCGGCCAAGTTCTGCGTCGAAGTTGCTCGTAGAAATGCTTACGGCCTGAATGGCATCGGCCGAAGGAATCAGCACCTGGAGGAGGCCGGTCCTCTGATTGTCATCCACACCCTCGATCTCGACACTACTGAAGATCCGCGATTGGCCGTTGACCCTTGAGGATAGACTGTCCTGAGAGTTAAAGAATTGCGAGTGAAAACGTTGCGGCTGGGTCGCGCCGGGCACAATGATTAATAAGCCCTGGAAGTTTCGGTTAAAGCCCAGGGGCAGCTCGGCGACCTGTCTGCCCTCAATGATTCTGCCTGTGTCCGCGCGGTCCGTCTGCAGTGCCGGCTCTTGCGTCGTTACTGTTACATTCTCTGAAACAGAACCCGGTTCGAGTTGTATGTCAGAGCGGGTTGTGGTGTTGACGGGCACTTCCACTGCCGGTCGAGCAACCCTCTTAAAACCAGCCATCTCAACCTCAACCCGGTAGGTGCCCTGCGGAAGATTAGCAAAGACGTAGTTTCCACTCTCATTCGTTTTGGCTGAACGCTTGATGTTGGTGTTGACGTCGATAACGGTTATGTTTGCCTCCGGCACCACGGCGTTCTTAATGTCGGTTACAGTGCCTAGCAAGGTGCCATTGACCGCCTGGCCATAGACTAAACAAGTCGCAGCGACATTGGCCAAAGCAGTTGCTAAAAAAAGTGTGAGTACCAATCTCGGGAGACGGTTTGCTAGGTCCTTTATCATTTGCTCTCCTTTGGTGATCTTTTGGGTTTGTGGTTTTCCAGACTCGCGAAGGCGAGTCCCTAACCTGCGTGACCCTTTTTAGGGATTAAGACGCAACGAGATTCACAGTTCACGGAGCGAGCAGAGCGGACGTTAGCGTCCGATCACCGAGCCCCTCTTGTCTAACACTCTTGGATTTGCTCGGGTTCGGAGTGCGCTTCAGATTCCAAGAGCCTCGATTTCTCCAAGCTGGTCATATAGATTCCTGCTCGGATGCTAGCATAGGGGAAATTTCGCCTAAAAGTCTTTCCGAAGACTTGGAAAGTTGCGGGTGAGATATATGGCAACGTCTTGGCAGAGTTCTGGTATTTTCTTTCCGGCTCCCGCGCGCCACGTCTTTGTTAACGGCCCACCGGAGAGTTAAAGGTTTGGCTCGGATTGCGCGCCGCCCGCCCTAACAGAGGCCTGCACCGTTCTATCAGAATAACTCTCAAAACGATATTGCTATTGAGCGCGAGGAAGACCGGTTCGGGCGAGTTCGATGTCAATCTGATGAGCGCTGCCATCATCCACTATTCGCACGGCCACACTGCCATCGCTGGTGTACCACCCATTCTTCTTTTCACTCGCAGCAGTAACAGCGAGAAGCTTCCCATCCAATCGTACCCGCCACGCAGCAGAAACTGATTTCACGACAAATACAAAATTTCGCGGTCCGGGGTTGTAAGAACCATCGGGTTCGCTCAGCTCGATCTTAATCACACCGTTAACTCGTAACGCTGCTATTCGCGTTCGACGATATACTCCATGTTTGTACGTTGGACTCACTCCGTCGTCTTCATAAAGCGCAGTCGCAGATTCGCCATTCTCATTGGGATAGATCATAAAACTCAGCGGGTCAGATGGCTTCTCGCCGACGTAATTCATCTCTGGTCCCATCGGAATGACTGCCCCGGCCCGAACAAACATTGGCACACTCTCAAGGGGAGCTTCTACGCGAATCATCGAGCCGCCCTGCATCCTCTTACCCGTCCAGTAGTCTATCCAGACGCCATTCGGTAAGTAGACCATCCGGCTCGTCAGATCTCGCCGGAGAACCGGAGCGACAAGCAGGTCACTCCCTACCATGAACTCATCGTCCAGATTTAGTGTGTTGGGGTCTTGCTGATAGTTGAGCAGCAAGGGGCGGAACACCGGAACTCCGGTGCGGCTACCTTCCTCAAGCGAAGAGTAAAGAAACGGCAGAAGCCGATAACGGAGCTTAAGGTATTTGCGAATTATATCTTCATAGTACTTTCCAAATCGCCAAGGTTCGTGATCGTAACTGTCGAGTTGTTTGTGGTTCCGGCAGAAAGGCGTCAGGAATGCGATCTGATACCATCGGGTCAGCATCTCTCCGTCTGACCTTCCGATAAATCCACCGACATCGGCGCCGACAAATATCTCACCGGACAGACCCAGCGTTTGAAACATTGGAATGCTGAGCGCCATCGCTTCCCACGTGCTGGTATTGTCCCCGGTCCAAGTAGTTGAGTATCTTTGAATGCCCGCATAGGCGGCGCGCGTAATGACGAATGGTCTTTTGTTGGGTTCAAGGCGCTCGAGACCTTCATAAGTTGCCCGGGCCATGAGGAGCGCAAACACGTTGCGATTCTTGGCGTTCGTCGAATACTCCCCTTCGTCATAGCTTGTGACATCCGTCTGCAATTTGCCGCTCCGATCGTTAAAGTCGGCGGGTTCGTTCATATCGTTCCAAATACCCGCAACGCCATTCTCCGTATAAGCGCGGTGCAAGTCTCCCCACCATCGCCGCGATCGCTCCAATGTGAAATCGGTGAGTACGCTTGCACCGGGCCAAACTTTACCAATGTAAAGATCTCCGTTCTGGCGCTTCATGAACAAATTCTCTTCAGCTCCCTGCTTGTAGACGTAGTAGATCTTATCTTGAGCCGAGAGCTCGGGAGTCTTCGAAGCATCGTTGGCCGCTAAGATCGGCGGCTGATATTTCACGCCGGGGTCGACTATGGTGACCACCCTCACCCCCTGCTGTTTCAATTTGTCGGTTAGGGCCTTGGGATTGGGAAAGCGGGCTGGGTCCCAGGTAAAGACGCGATAGCCATTCATGTAGTGAATATCGAGATGGAGCACATCAAGCGGCAGATCCTCTTCTCTATAGCGGCGCACGACCTCCTCGACAAGTGTGTCCGGGTAATAACTGTAACGACTCTGTTGATTGCCGAGCGCCCATAACGGGGGCAGTGGCATGTGCCCGGTTAGGTCCGCGTATCGGCCTAATATTTTTTTGATCGACGGGCCCCAGAAAAAATAGTAGTTCATCTCGCCGCCATCAGCGGAAAACGAGGCGAACTCCTGCGACACGTGGCCAAAATCAAAATGCGTCCGGTAGCTGTTATCAAAGAAGATGCCATAAGCGGCACCGCCTTCGAGTCCTATATAGAAGGGGATGCTTTGATATATCGGATCGGTGCCCTCGGAATAACCCGGAGTATCAGAGTTCCACATCGTGAACTGTCCGCGCCTTTTGTCCAGCCGGGCCGCCTTCTCTCCCAAGCCATAAAAGTGCTCGTCGAATCCAAGCTTCTTCGCGGCGGCAACAGTAGATCCGTTAGGGTCGAAGGCCATCGGGCGTGCGTCCGCGTTGATCGTACGACCAGTCTTGGCGTCACGAAACTCGATGACTAATGGAGATCGATTTACTATGACTTGCAATTCGCTGGTGATTACGATGAACGAATCAAAGGTTTCGTTAAGCTGCCACATGGCGTGCTCCCAGTTGACTTTGGCGATGGCCCAGGAATGATCACGCTGCGGAAGTGGCTTTCCGTATGTTGCTCTTACCCTCACAAGATCAGGCGCGAGCACTGTTATTTGTACCTGAGAGCTATCGCGACAGTTGAAGATGATGTCCGATGAAGTAGTGCTGTGGTTTACAACAGCGC
>WNFN01227173.1_pt2 | contig 11852 bp, 9 predicted proteins | sample 5400161 | NCBI WGS metagenome assembly WNFN01 (sample SAMN13153353, study PRJNA577476) | soil metagenome | isolation source: 80 cm saprolite on Douglas fir-dominated hillslope | place: USA:California | collected 2013-09-17
CGTTGGCGTTGGCGAGCGTGGTGCGCAGGTCGTCGATGTTGAGGCCGTAGGCCGCGAGCTTGCGGGTATCGGCCTGCACGCGCACCGCCGGCCGCTGCCCGCCGCTCAGGCTCACCAGCCCGACGCCCGGCAGCTGGGAGATTTTCTGCGCGAGGCGCGTATCGGCGAGTTCCTGGACCTGCGTCAAGGGCATCGTCTTCGAGGTCAGCGCCAGGGTGAGCACGGGGGCGTCCGCGGGATTGACCTTGGCGTAGATCGGCGGCGCCGGCAGATCGGAGGGCAGAAGGTTGCCGGCGGCGTTGATCGCGGCCTGCACCTCCTGCTCCGCGATGTCCAGAGTGAGCGCCAGGTCGAATTGAAGCGTGATGACCGAGGCGCCGCCCGAGCTCACCGAGCTCATCTGCTTCAAGCCCGGCATCTGGCCGAGCTGCACCTCGAGCGGCGCCGTGACCGACGACGTCATCACGTCGGGGCTCGCGCCCGGATAGAAGGTCTGCACCTGGATGGTCGGATAATCGACCTCGGGCAGCGCGGACAGCGGCAGGAACCGGAACGCCACGATACCGGACAGCATGATGGCGACCATCAGCAGCGTGGTCGCGACCGGCCGCAGGATGAAGATGCGCGATGGACTCATGATCCTGCCGCCAGTCGTCAGCGGGTGCGCGGCGCCCGGTTGCGGGGGCCGGCTGCCGGGGCCGGCGGGGTGTCGGTGCTTCCGGGCTCGCGCACGGTGATCTTCATGCCGTCGCGCAGCTTGTCGGCGCCGTCGACCACGACGCGGTCGCCCGGCGCGAGGCCGCTTTTCACCGCGACCGTCTCGCCATTGACGGGGCCGAGCTCGATCACCCGCACCTTCACGGTGTTGTCCGGCTGCAGCAGATACACGAAGGTGCCGGGCGCGCCGCGCTGGACGGCGCTCGTCGGCATCACGGCGGCGCCTTTCAAGACGTCCACCAGGAGCTCGACGTTGACGAACTGATTCGGAAACAGGTTGCCTCGCTCGTTGGCGAACTGGGCGCGCAGCCGCACCGTTCCGGTCGTGGTGTCAATCTGATTGTCGAAGGTCAAAAGCTCGCCGGTGGCGAGCTTGGTGGTGCCGCTGCGATCATAGGCTGTGATCGGAAGCTTGGCGCCCGACTGCACGCCTTTGAGGATGGCCGGCAGGTTGTCCTCGGCGGTGGTGAACAGCACGCTGATCGGGGCGAGCTGGGTGACCGCCACGATGCCGTTCGTGTCGCCGGGGGTGACGTAGTTGCCCTGGTCGACCTGGCGCAGCCCGACGCGGCCGTCCAACGGCGAAACAATGTGGCAATAGGTGATGTTGAGCTGGGCGGTGTCGATCTGCGCCTGATCGGAGAGAATGTTGCCTTGATACTGCAGCACCAGGGATTGCTGAGTGTCGAGCTGCTGGCGGGGAATGGCGTTGGTCTGCGCGAGCTTTTGGTAGCGCTCGAGATCGAGCTGGGCGGCCTGCAGCAGCGCCTGGTCGCGCTTGAGCGAGCCCTGCGCCTGGGCGAGCGCAAGCTGGTAGGGGCGCGAATCGATCTCGGCCAGCAGGTCGCCCTTCTTGACCGTCTGGCCCTCCGTGAAAACGATACGGATCAATTGTCCGCTGATCTGGCTCCTGATCGTCACGGTCGCGAGCGAGGAGACCGTTCCCAGCGCGTTGATCGTCACGTTGATGTCGCCAGTCTGCACCGCGGCGGTCGAGACCGGGGGAACGATGCCGCCGCGGCCGGGCGAGGGGGCCGGCGCGGTCTGCGGGCGCAGCCACCACGCCAGAGCGGCGACGACCAGGACCAAAACGATGCCGACCACGACCGGCCGCCGGCGCCGCGCCGGCTTCCCGGCAGGCGGCGGCACCCCGGGCCGCGTCTGGGGCGCGGGCCAGGCTTCGTAGTCCGTCTTGGTACGATCGTCCATTTTGCTCCGTACAGCGTCTGAACCGGGTACCGCGGCCGCCGGGACCCGGCCAGCGGCGCGCCGCCGGTCAAATCATCGAGGAGGCGAGCTTAACACAGCCGGACACCGCCGATCGCGCGTCCTCAACGCCGCACATCAACACCCCCGGCGGGACCGATGTTCCGACTCTCGACATCTCCGCGGTCTTTCCGGATCATTAAATAATATCAATGTGATCCAATATGGCACGCAAGACCGCATGGCGGCCGGGAGGATGCACCCTTTCGGACATGGCGGCAATGCGGATCGGGGTCTGCGGGCGGCGGGAGGTCAGTCGGGCTCGACCGTGGCCGGCGCGATTGCGGCGAGATCGGCCGGCGCCCAGCCGCCGCCGAGCGCCTGATACAGGCTGACGATCGCCAGCAGACGCGCGAGCCGGACCTGGGCGAGAAGGTCCTGCGCCTGAAACAGGGTTTGCTGGGTCTGGGTCAAGGTGACCATATCGAGCGTGCCTTGCTCGAGTCGTTGCTCGGACACATCGAAAGCCTGCTTCGACGTGCGCACCACCTCGGCCTGCAGGCGCTCGCGGATCGTCTGCTGTTGCACCGCGATGAGCGCCTGCTCGACGTCGCTGAACGCGGTGAGCACCGCCTTGCGGTAGGTCTGCAGCAGTTCCAGCTGCCTTCCTTGTGCCTGCTCGAGCTGGCCCGTCAGCAGGCCGCCGTGGAAGATCGGCTGGGTCGCGTTCGCCGCCATGGTGTAGAACCACGCGCCCGGCCCGAACAGCGAGCGCAGCGCCAGACTCTGGAAGCCGGTCTCGCCGGTGAGCGAGATGGTCGGGAAGAAGGCGGCGCGCGCCGCCTCGACGCTGAAATTCGCCGACTGCAGGTTCGCCTCGGCCGAACGGATATCCGGACGCTGGCGGAGCAATTCCGACGGCAGGCCGGGCGCCACCCGCGGGATCTTGATGCGGAACGCGCTGCCGCCCGCCGCGGCAAAGTGCTCGGGCGTGCGCCCGACCAGGACGGCAAGCGCCACCACGTTCTGGCGCAGCGTGATCTCGAGCAGCGGAATCAAGGCGCGCTGGGTCGCGACCAGGCTTTCCTGCTGGGAGACCTCGAGCTGCGACGCCGTCCCGGCCTGTTGTCGTTGAACGATCAGCTTGAGGATCCGGCTCGCGGCCGCGATGGTGTCACGCGCGGTTCGCAGCCGGTCCTGCGAATCCAGCACCAGAAAATAGGCGTTGCCGACGCTCGCCAGCGTCGTGAGGGCGACCACCTCCTTGTTGAAGCGGGTCGCGATCGCGGTTTCGTCCGCCGCCAGCAGCGTCGCGCGATTGCGGCCGAACAAATCGAGCGTGTAGCTTGCGCTCAGATTGAGATTGTAGAGCGAGCTCACCGGAGACCCGCCGCCGCGGGCGCCGCCACCGCCGACGCTGCCAAAGGTCGCGGTGCGCGCGCGCGTGGCGGTGAAGTTGGCATCGAGCACCGGCAGCAGCGCCGCATTGGCGATCCGCACCTGCGCATCCGCCTGCAGGATCAGGGCGACTGCGACCGCGATGTCGAGATTGGCGGTCTGCGCCTCCTCCATCAGCAGCGTCAGCTCGCGCGAGCCGAAGCCGCGCCACCAGTCCAAAGCCGGCAGCGCCGATACCGGCCCCTTTTTGGCGGCGACGTAGGACTCGGGAATGTCGAGCGCGAGGTCCGGCTTTTCCGTATGCAGGATGCATCCGCCCAAGGTCTGCAGCAGACAAAGGCCGCCGACGACGCGCGCAAGCCGGCGAGCGCCAGCACGTCCTGCCCCCGATACGGAGAACCGACGCAACCGCATACACCGTCTTTCGAACCTAGAGGGAAACACGCGATCCGAGCCCGCCCGCCGCCATCGTGTGGCGGCGCGATTCTTGAGCCCCGCAACAAGCTAGCAGCCCGTCTCGCCCGCACAAGCGCGGATGCGCGATGCGTGATCCGGTGTGCTTTTTCTGTAACGGAAGGAGGCGCGCGCGCGCCGCCGTGGTGACAATCATGGCCGCTGGATGTCGAAAGCTCGGCGCAATGCTGGAGAGCGTGTGCCCTGGGCTGGAGAAAGTGAACTATCTGTTCCGGCGGGGAAATCTATCGTGCGGTGCCGGTCAGTCCTTCTCGTCGGGCTCGCCGATGTGATGCTGGGCATAAAGCTCGAGCCCGAGCTTGCCCACCAGATCGAGCTGGGTCTCGAGGAAGTCGATGTGCTCCTCCTCGTCATGCATCAGCTTCTCGAACAGATCGCGTGTCACATAGTCCTTGGCGCCGTGGCTGTAGGTCGCGGCTTCCTGGTAGAGGGCGCGGGCCGACATCTCGGCCGCCAGGTCGCAGTCGAGCACCTCCTTGACGGTCTGTCCGATATGAAGCGGGTCGAGCACCTGCATGTTGGGAAAGCCGTCGAGGAAGATGATGCGGTGCACGAGCTTGTCGGCATGCTCCATCTCCTCGATCGATTCCTTGCGCCATTTCTTGGCCAGGACCTGGTATCCCCAGTTCTCGAGCAGCCGGTAGTGCAGCCAGTACTGATTGACGGCGGTCAGCTCATGGCGCAGTGCCTTGTTGAGGTATTCGACGACCTTGGCGTCACCCTTCATGGCCGGCTCCCGTAAAATCACGCATTCTGCAGGGTAGGCCATGGGTTCCGAAGGGCGCAAGCCGCGTCCGATCAAGAAACCGCGAAACATCGATGAGATTACAGGGCGCGATCAGGGCCGCCGTCCGCCCGACGCGCCGGGCGGCTCCGCCGGCCGGTCGGCCGCGTTCCGGTTCTTTTCCCGCCACTTTGGACCGGGGCCGCGCATGTAATGGAGTTCCGGCCGGTAGGGATCATGCAGCCGGCGCAGCCGAAGCCGCCAGACCCTGACGACATCGCCGGGCCAACCGCGCAACGCCACCGATCTTGGCAGCCATGACGCGGCGGACAGGAACCTGGACGACACGAACGCGCAGGCCATGGCGTCGCGCCTCAATGCAACCGGCCAAGCACGCAGGCGAAAGGCATCAGGAAAAGCTCCTCGCCCTCCTCGTCGCTCGCATGCAGGCTCCAGGCCCGCCAGTCGTCCGGGCTGTCGCTGGCCACGAACGCACGGATGACGCCCTGCGCGCGCTGATGCGCCTCGGCCAGGTCCTCGACGTCGATTCCGCGCGGATCCAGGATGAGTTCATCCGCATTGGAGCAATGAAAATAGACGTGCGTCATGGTCGTCTCCGCCAAAGGACCGTGCCCGCCCGGGCGCGATCCCGTTGTCCGGTTGAACCGTCAACCGATGGTGCGATGACCATAGGCGGCGTGGCCTGAACGCGGTGTGACCTGCGGTGTTGGCCGGCGTTCACCTACATGACCGGGGCCTTACCGCATGGTGACATGGCGGCAACAAAAGGGTGCCACCGCACCGCTCGTCCGCGGCGCTGAGGCCGATCGACGATGTCGGCCGGCCTGCGGCCTACGGGATCAGGCGCCGCCACCGTCCCGGCAGCAGCTACCCCCAGGGCAGGCGCCGAGCGCTTCTTCCATGATGCGCCGGATCGTGGTGGCGCAACGTCCGCATTGCGGGCTGCATCCCAGGCAGCCATAGACCTGGGCCGCCGAGCGCGGCGTCGCGTCAGCGACGGCGGCACGCACTTGGATATCGGAGAGCACGTTGCAGGAGCAGACGATCATGGCGACGGACATGGCCTCGAAGGGGACAGTCTTCAGATAAGCATCTCCGCGGCCCAATGCAAAAGGAAATTCTACTTTCAATTCATTCTAATCTAAGTATTGCGGTGCATCCTTTGAATCCGCGCAAGAATACGCCGAGGCCTCCAAACTATAATTCCTCTAAAGACGGCCCTTTCGATTGACAATTCTTGCTCAGCGTCGATCATCAGGCCCTTGTCCTTTGCATCTTCGGTCCGCGGCCCGCGATGGCGCTTGCCGCGGTCGCGGCCGCGAAGGACGAGGTCACAAAGTACCAAGTCGCAAAGGTTTGCGTGCCGTGGCGTTGCAGGATCTGGTCGGCCATGTGTGGCCTTATGGCTCGGATCGCACCGCGACCGGCGATGCCGGTCGGCGCGACATGTCGCTGTGGAGATTCCGCCGTGGCGCTGGCTTGCCGGTGAGCCGCCGTCCGCCGCCGCCGTCAGGCCGGGCGAGACGCGCCCATATGGGGCGCCGGACATTCCTTACCATCGTGGTCGCCTGGCTTTTCGTCATCGCGACGCTCGCGGTGGCGATCCTCGCGATCCGCTGGTTCGGCTGAGGACCCCCGGTCGCCGATCACATTGTGGCATGCGGCTGCATCCCGGCCGGCATCGCAACCAGGTCATGCCCCTGCATGCGAAAGCCGACGGGCGCCGGGTCGGCCGCCAGCCGCCGCGCCAGCGCCGCCATGGCGGCGACCTCGTGGCGCCAGATCGCGGCATGGCGCGCGGCGCCATAATGCGCCACGCAGCCGTGCAGGTGCGAGGCGAAGACCGCGCGTAGCCGCCCCGCATAATGCCCGAAGCAGCGCCCGCGCTCCTCGCCGCGCGCGACGGCCGCCAGCACGGCCTGTGCCAGCAGCGCGCCGCGCAAGGCAAATCCGGCGCCGTCGCCCCGCAGCGGATCGAGCGCAAGCGCGGCGTCGCCGACCGCGAGGCGAGCCTCGGCGTGCGTCGGCTGCGCCAGCGCGGGGGCGATCGACTCGGGCGCTCCGATCTCGGCGACGTCGCGCGCCGATGCAGCGCAGCCTGCCTCGGCGAGCCGTTCGGCCACGTCGTCCCGGCTGGCGGCGGCGAGCGCGGCGGACGGCGACACCAGCAGCACGGCCAGCCCGCCATCAGGATGGGGTGCGACGAAAACCCAGCCCGCGGACGTCGCCGTGATGGCGATCGAAGGGTCGCATGTCATGCCGGCGACGCGCGCGAATTGCCCGACGCGCTCGCCGGCCCGCAGGGCGTCGTGCGCGGGCCGTCCGGAGGCCGCGAGCGTCCAGTCGGCGTCGTCGTCGGCGGTTCCCGAGAAGCAGCCGGCGTCGCGCAATGGCCGCGCCAGGATGGCGGAAAAATCCGCGGCGTCGCACACGAGCGCGGCCTGCGGCACCGCGTCCGCGCTGCCCGGCGCCCAGTCGACCCGACGCCGCTCCACCATCGGACCGATCTGCAGCGCCGCGACGTCGAGCCCGAACAGATCGGCGGCGAGCCTCAGCGTCTCGATCGGGATTGCGACGATGCGCCCCGGCCGGCGCGGCCCGGCGACGATCCGCACGTCGGCGCCGCGATCGCGCAACAGCTTTGCAGCCGTGATGCCGGCGAGCCCGCCGCCGCGGACCAGGATGCGTGGTCGGCGCCGGCTCACGCGGGCCGTTGCGACGCGATCTTGGCGGCGTCGAGACTGGCCCTCAGCTCGCCAAGCTTGCCCTGCATGCGGTCCGCGAGCCTCGCCAGATCGGCGCTGCCGGTGTTTCGCAGCCGCTCGAGATGCGGCTGCAGCCGCGCTCCCACCGCCTGGGCGCTGTCGGGCGCGGCCGCGGCTTCGGCCGCGATCGCCGCCGGCGCCGGAGAAATATTGAACATGGCTCCGAATTTACGTTCCGAAAGACTGCGGCAGGCATCGTCGACGATATACATGCCGCGACGCGCCGATTCGAGCAGTTCGCCGCGCTGCCGGGTCCCTTGCGAGAAGACGAAGTCGAGCGCGTGCAGGAGCGTCCCATAGGCGGCGTCCGCGGTGTCTTGCAGGATGCGTTCGTCGGACCCCGCGGGCGCCGGCGTCGGCCCGGTCATCACCCGCAGATAAGTGCTCTCCGGGACGCCAGCGAGCGCCTCCTTGACGCGCGTGAAGCGGTGATAGTGGTCGACGCCCTCGTCGATGATCATCTTGACGAACTGCCCGAGGCGATCGCGCTCCGCAGGGTCGGCGGAAAATTCCGGCCCGTCCTCGATGCTGCGCAGGATGTGGGTGTACATCCCGTCGATCGTCCGCTCATCGGCGTGGTTGGGGCTCGCCTTCTCGACCGCGATGAACCAGTCGAGCTGCTCGCGCGTCAGCGGCTTGAGCTCGAACGGCTTGTTGAAGCCCGGCTGATCGGGGAAATCGATGCCGATGATGCCGGCGCGGTCGAGCACCCAGTGCTCTCCAAGGTCGATCAGCAGCTCGTTCACCCAGCGGAAATGCCGCATCTCGTCGATCGCCACCCGCAGCACCTCGTCGGCCGCGGTGAAGATGCGTGCGTCGTCCGAGGATTGCTCCAGCGGGCGGGCGGGCGGGTCCCATGGCTCGCGCCGCGGCCCGAAGCCGGGCGGCAGCCTGAGCGAATAATAGGCGTAGAGATATTCGACGCACAAAGCGTGCTCGACCCCGGCGAGGACATGCAGGCGCTCGATGATCTCCCGCCGCGTCAACAAAGGCGTCTTCGCCGCCGTCGCGGGGACGAACTCGTCGGTTTCGCGGCCCGCGACGACGAATTTCAGATTGTTGAAATGATTGATGATGTCGACATGCCCGAGCGCGTTGGCGCTGTCCCAGCTGCGGCCGTCCTTGAAGATCCAATCGCCCGCGGTGCGCGCCGCATCGCCGGAGCGGTCCTTGCGCTGGAAATTCAGGATCTGCAGCGGCTGGTCGGCGCTCGCCACCATGTCGGGCTTGTTGGAGGCCCAGAAGAAACAGCCGCAATCGGTGAAATCATATTGCCACGGCGAGCACATGCTGCGCGTCAGATGTCCCGCCGGCACCAGGGCGGGATCGATGACGCCGTCCTCGGTCAGGTAGCGGGCGAGGTGCCCGAACAACACCACGAAGTCGCCTTCGCGACGGTTCTTCCGCGTGCTGAAAGGCGCCGTCATGTCGTCGATCGAATACTCGTTGGCCAATACGAGGTTGTAGATCTTGGCGTTGCATAGCGCGACGGCGACCGGTCCGGGCTCGAAATCGTGCACCACGCGCCAGTTTTCCATCGCGGCCGGCGGCGCGAATGAAAAAACGCGCTGCACCGGCTTCGGGCTCTTGGGACGTTCGATCACGTTGCCCTGCGCGAAGGCCAGATAGACTCCCTTCGCGATATCGCTCTTCTTGTAATGCTTGGCGGCGGGGCTCTTGGGGTCGATCTCGCGCAGGATGGTGCCGCGCTCGTCGTGGTATTCGAAGACAAGCCCGGGAAAGAACACCTTCTCGAGATTGCGCTGGTCGAATTCGAGGCCCGGCCAGCAATTCTCCACGCCGCTTTCCGGCCGGGCGGTGACCGGGTTGCCGCGCACGACCGTCGCGGCCCGCGCCGTCAGGTTGCGGGGAAACAGTTTCAGCGGCTTGAGTGGATTGTCGCTCATGACGGGACCTCGCGGGTGGCCGGGCGCGCCTTTGGCGGGTAGTGCCGCTCGGGGGCGGCGAAATATTCCGGAGCCTGCGCCGAGATCTCGGCATAGCCCGCGATGCAGAAGGCGAGCCAGCCGCGGATATAGTCGCAGGCGACGCGGCCACGGCGATCGACCTCGTGATAGCAGCCGCCGCCGCACAGATAGCGCGCCCAGCAGCTCCGGCACGGCTCCTGGCGATGCACGTGACGCTCAGTGAGATGCGCCGCGCGGCGCGCGAGATCGCTGCCGGAAGCGACGTCGCCCATGGCGAAGCGTTCGTCATCGACCAGGCGGTGGCAGGCATAAAGCCCGCCGTCGACGTCGACGCTCAGATAGGCGGCGCCGGCGCCGCACGGATAGGGCCGGTGGCTGCCGCGATGGATCTCGTGCAGCGCGGTCTCGAAATTGCTGAACGGATAGCGCTCGCGCGCCAGAATCGCGCCCTTGGCCTTGGTGCCGCAATCGATCATGTGGTGGCGGAAGCGGTCGAAATCGGCGGACGTGAAGCCGAGCCGCGGATCGGGCGACACCAGGACCGGGCTGAACCCGATCGAGTCGAAGCCGAGCGCCACCAGATGATCGAGGATCGGCAGCAGCGGCCCGCCGGCGGGCGTCACGGTGGCGCGCGCCGACAGATGGCGCGGCCGGCCGAGGCGATCAAATCGCTCCAGCGCGGCCAGGACCCGGTCATAGGCGCTGCCGCCGCCGTTGAGCGGCCGCTGCGCGTCGTTGAGCGCCTTCGGCCCGTCGATGCTGACCGCGACCTGGAAGTCGTGATCCGCGAGCAGGCGCACGTCGTCGTCGGTGAGCAGCGTCGCATTGGTGGTGACGGAAAACCGCACCGTGCGGCCGCTGCGGCGTGCCTGCGTGCACGCATAGGGAACGATCTCTCGCATCAGCGCGCGGTGCAGAAACGGCTCGCCGCCCATGAACCCGACCAGGAGGGCGGCGCGCAGGGCGGCCTCCAGCATCAGCCGGTCGACCGCCGCCTTGGCGACGTCGAGCGGCATCATGCGGGCGCGTCCGCCGAACTTGCCCTCGTCGGCATAGCAATAGGAGCAGCCCATGTTGCAGGCCTGCGCCAGATTGAGCGACAGCGACTGCAACGGCGGCGGCGCCAGCGGCGCGTCGTCGATGCGGCGGCGGTCCGCCGGCACGATCTCATCGAGCAACCCGTCGAGCGCCGCGATGTCGGCGTCGTCCGGAATATCGTAGATGCGGCTGCCGTCGACCACGAAGAGGTGTCGGCCGAGCGCGCTGTCGATGATCCGAAGTTCGGAGCTCATGTCGTGCATGTCATGCATTCCGGCTGGTGCGCTCGGCCGGCGACGCGCCGTGATCCGCCGTGGCCGCCCGCAGCTTGTCGATCCACAGCCGCACCAGCTCCCACTGACGGCGCGTCAGGTGCCAGGGCCTGGTGTCGGATCCGCGCATCAAGGCCGGCATCCGCGTATCGAAGAAAGGGTTGGGATCGAGCGGGCGCCGGATCCAGGTGTCGAACAGCTCGGGATTTTCGCGGAAGCGCATTTCCAGATATTCGATCGCCGCATAGCGGCGGTGCTTGCGTTCGCCGCCCTCCGCCAGGTGAAGAGGAGCAGCCTTGCCGTCCCTCACCGCCGCCACATTGACGTTCGCCCACAGCATGGCCTCGACCTGCTCGAGGTCGTAGGCCGACGTCCTGCCCAGGTCGACCAGCGTGCTGTTGACGTTGTCCCAATGACAGCGCTGATTCTGATAATCCTTGTTGATCAGATGCGATGTCTCGAAGGCGCGCTCGAAGATGTCGCACACGATGTCGCGCAGTTCATCGAGCGTCCAATCCTCCGCCTTGCGCGCCGCCGCGCGGTCGGCCCGATCGGTAAGGTTGTCGGCGAGCGAGATGGGCGGCCGGCTGGTGGGGCCGAAATCGGGCGGGCCGACGACGATCCGCGCCACCGCGCTCAATTTGCGCCTCGTCATCCTGACCGTGCAGGTGATGACGCCGTCGCTGATGTCGTCGACCAGCCCAAGGCCGTGATGGTCGGCGCTGTCGGCGTCTTGTCCCACCAGCAGGCCGGCGAAAAGATAGCTGGGATAATTCCTGGAATCCGATCCCGGGAACGGCCCGAGCTTCGCGCGTTCAAGCACGTATCTGGCCCAGCTCGATTTCGGATTGAGAATTTGCCGTTCGGGCGGAAGCTTCAGCTCCTTCCATTCGAGGTTGGGGCGGCTGCCGTCCTGGTCGCGGAGCTTGAAGTCGGCTTTCGCGATGCGCTGGTCCACGTCGGTCGGACCGTAGCAGAGGCCGGCCGGCGCGTAGAAACGCAGGCGGATCTCGGGATGGTCCTTGCTCGGCCTGGCGGCCTGGACGGCGCCGAGCGGAACGAATGCGCCCTTCGGCACCAGCGGCTGCTTCGCCCGGGCGGGCGAGCGGCCTTCGAGCGTATGACGCGTCGTGTCGTCGCCACGCAATTGCAGCACGGCGTCGATGCGGTCAGCGTCATCGTAAGTGTAGTGAAACGCCTTGAGCTGGGCGCAGTGGATATCCCACGCGATGTCCTTCGGCTTGACGCCGAACTTGTCCAGCACTTGCGCGGTGAGCGGTCCCGATTTGTGCCGGCCGTTCTCGGTCCA
>WNFN01072057.1_pt1 | contig 11850 bp, 11 predicted proteins | sample 5400161 | NCBI WGS metagenome assembly WNFN01 (sample SAMN13153353, study PRJNA577476) | soil metagenome | isolation source: 80 cm saprolite on Douglas fir-dominated hillslope | place: USA:California | collected 2013-09-17
CGGCTGCATTGCGACCGGCTGTTTTTCGCCACCACGCTCGATGTGCCGCGCGAGATTTTTCCGCCGGACGCCGGCCTCATCGTCGCCGACGCTTTCGGCGCGGCGATGGTGTGCGAGGCGCCTGAACACCGGCTCCATGCCGCCACGCGCAGGAGCATGATGCTCGCCTTCGCCCGCGCGGCGGCGCTGCGCTTATCCGCGCTCGTCGATCCGGAAGCGCCCCCGCAAGCCTAGATCAGTCGGCGGCGACGAAAATCCGGCGCTCGTTCACCAGCCCTTTGAGCAGTTGCGCCACGTAGTGCCCGACCACGTCCTCAGGCGCGCCGTCCCTGCCCCAGACGGTCACCTTCGGGCTCAGCCGGCCGGAACGTCCGGACCAACTGACCAAATAATCCGAGAGCAGACCGAACTGTTTCGTCGTCTCCAGCCGCTCGAAAATGGGGTCCCAATTGGGATACATGTTTGAAGTCTCCGACCGTTCCCAATCATTAACGGTCGAAATCGATTTTGGTTGCGCTGCAAAATTCCTGCTCATGTTTTAATCAGCCCGCCGGTCATTTGCCGCCGAACGACCAAAAGCGCAGGCAAAACCAATGGACTGAAATGGAAACGCGTGTGGGTTTGCGATCGGGTCGCTTACTTCGGCGCGCGCTTGGCCAAAATGCGCTGGAGCGTGCGGCGATGCATGTTGAGGCGGCGCGCGGTCTCGGAGACGTTGCGGCCGCAGAGCTCGTAGATGCGCTGGATGTGCTCCCAGCGCACCCGGTCGGCCGACATCGGATTTTCCGGCGGATCGGCTCTGCGGCCCTCGAGCGCGAGCAGCGCCGCGACCACGTCGTCGGCGTCCACCGGCTTGGAGAGATAGTCGACCGCGCCGAGTTTCACCGCGTTCACGGCCGTGGCGATGTTGCCGTAGCCGGTGAGGATGATGGCGCGGGCATCGGGACGACGGCGCTTGAGCGCCGAGATCACCTCGAGACCGTTGCCGTCCTCGAGCCGCATGTCCACGACGGCAAAGGCGGGCGAGGTTGTTTCGAGCTGGGTGAGGCCGTCGGCCACCGATTCGGCCGTGGTCACGGTAAAGCCGCGGCCCTCCATGGCGCGGGCGAGCCGCTGCAGGAACGATTTGTCATCCTCGACGATCAGCAGCGAGCGGTCGCCCGGCATTGCGGCGACCAAATCGGCCATGGCCATTTACGCCTCCACACGTGGCTGCGCTCCGCCGATCCAACGTGCGCGGCGACGATTCGCACCGGACATTTGGCGGCCTAATCTAGGAAGATGCCCGATAACCTCAAGTGAATAATCGATAATGAAACGCCGGCCGGGCCCCGTGCTCGAGCGAAAAGCGACGCCCGGCAATGGGTTAACGGCCAACACGTTCACGCCGCCAAGCAACAAGTTCACGCCGCGAAGGCGGTCGCGCGTTCGAACTCGCGCCGGCCCCAGTGCACGCGGACGATCGCCCCCCGGTCCGGAAACGCGCGGTTCTCGAAGTCGAGCGTGGCGCCCGAGCGCTCCAGCAAGGTCTTGGCGATGAAGAACCCGAGCCCCAGACCGCTCGCCTCGCTCTCGCCGCCGTGCCGGCGACGGTTGGTGACATAGGGCTCGCCGATGCGGTCCATGACCTCCGGGGCAAAGCCCGGACCGTCATCGGTGATGGTGACGGCGACGTCCTGACCGTTCCAGGAGGCGGCGACTTCGACTCGCTCGTGGGCGAAATCGACGGCGTTCTCGAGCAGGTTTCCGAGGCCGTAGAGGATCGCGGGATTGCGGCCCCCGACCGGTTCGGCCGCCTCGGCCGCCGAGAGAGCGACATTGATCGCAACGCCGAAGTTGCGGTGCGGCGCAACCACCTCTTCGATCAGCGTGGACAGCTTCATACGATCGAACGGAGCGCCGCTCGAGAGTTCGGTAAGCTTTGCCAAAATGGCGCGGCAGCGCTTGGCCTGCTCGTTCAAGAGCCGCACGTCGTCGGCGTGCTCGGAATCCGGCTTGATGGCGAGCTGCAGCTCTTTGGCGATCAGCGTGATGGTGGCGAGCGGCGTGCCGAGTTCATGGGCGGCGGCTGCCGCCAGTCCGTCGAGCTGCGAGAGGTGCTGTTCGCGTGCAAGCACCAATTCGGTTGCCGCCAACGCATCCGCGAGCTGGCGCGATTCCTCGGTGATCTGCCAGGCATGCAGGCCGATGAAGGCGATCGCGAGCAAAATGGAGAGCCACACCCCCATCACGTAGACCTGGGGCAATTCGAGCGGCGGCTCGGTATCCCAGGGCAGCGGATCGTGCACGAACACCAGCACGGTGGCGCAAGCGACGGCAAAGCCGCCGAGCATGAGCGTCATCCGCGCCGGCAGCGCGGTGGCCGAGATCAGAACCGGCCCGAGAAAAAGCAGGGCGAACGGGTTCTGCAATCCGCCGGTGAAGAACAGCAGCACCGCGAGCTCGGCGGTGTCGAAGGCGAGAAGCCACACCGCCCGATCGGGCTCGAGCCGCTGCGCCATCGGGAAACGAATGCGCAGCGTGACATTGAGCCACGCGGCGAGCGCGATCACCGCCAGGCAGGCCCAGATCGGCAGCTCGTAATCGAGCCCGAAATAGACCACCAGCACGGCGGTGGTCTGCCCGATCACCGCCAGCCAGCGCAGCCGAACGAGCGTATCGAGACGCACGCTGCGGCCGGTGCGGTGGGCTTCCTCGGGAGGTTGGTCGCTCATGCCCACTTGGTCGGTCATGCCCACAATGTACGCTTCCGCCCTGCGTGCTCAACGCCCCGCCGCCGGTCGGGCCGGGAGCGGGGCGTTCCCTCGACCGCCTGGCCCTTGCCTCGTGCGCCCGGCCGGGCCACATGTTGCGCTTGCGCGCCAGCGATATCCGACATGTCCCAAGCCGCCGAGCCCGCCATCGCCGTTGACCAACTGGTGAAGGTCTACAAGACCACCCGTGCGGTCGACGGCATTTCGTTCGCGCTCGAGCGTGGCTCCATCACCGGACTTCTCGGCGGCAACGGCGCCGGCAAGACCACCACCATCGCCATGATCATGGGCCTCGTCACGCCCACCGCCGGCACCGTCAAGGTGCTCGGCGCCGAGATGCCGCGCCAGCGCTACCATGTGCTGCACAAGATGAATTTCGAGAGCCCGTATGTCGACATGCCGCACCGGCTGACGGTGCGGCAGAATCTCACCGTGTTCGGGCTGCTCTACGCGGTTGAGGATCTCGAACGCCGCATTGCGTCGCTCGCGCGCGAGCTCGACCTGGCGGAGTTCATCGACCGTCCCACCGGCAAGCTTTCGGCGGGACAGAAGACCCGCGTCGCGCTTGCCAAGGCGCTGATCAATTCCCCGCAGGTTTTGCTGCTCGACGAGCCGACCGCCTCGCTCGATCCCGACACCGCGGACTGGGTGCGCGCGCATCTCGAGCGCTTCCGCAAGGAGCGCGGCGCCACCGTGCTGCTCGCCTCCCACAACATGGCCGAGGTCGAGCGCCTGTGCGAGCGCGTCATCATCATGAAGCGCGGACGGATCGAGGACGACGACACCCCGCGGCGGCTCCTCATCCGCTACGGCCGCGAAACGCTGGAAGAGGTGTTTCTGGACGTCGCACGCGGCAATGAGCGCGTTTTCGACCGGGGCGGTGACATTGGCGCCGCATCGCGTCGCCGCGATGGTGTTGCGCTATCTCTATCTCTTGCGCTCGTCCTGGACGCGGCTTCTGGAGCTCATCTATTGGCCGGCGGTGCAGCTCCTGGTGTGGGGGTTTCTGCAGTTCTACATCGCCCAGAATTCAGGTTTTTTCGCCCGCGCCAGCGGGGTGTTCATCGCCGCCGTGCTGATGTGGGACGTGCTGTTTCGCGGCCAGCTCGGCTTCTCGATATCGTTTCTGGAGGAGATGTGGTCGCGCAACTTGACCAATCTGATGATCAGCCCGCTGCGCCCGATCGAATTCGTCTGCGCGCTGATGATCATGAGCCTGATCCGGCTGGCGATCGGGATGGTGCCCGTCACCTTCCTCGCCATCGCGTTCTTCGGCTTCAACGTTTACGGCCTCGGCCTCGCCCTCGTGGCGTTCTTTGTGAACCTGATTTTGACCAGCTGGGCGGTCGGCATCGTCGTCTCGGGGGTGCTGTTGCGCAACGGCATGGGCGCCGAGTCGCTCGCCTGGACGCTGATGTTCGTGCTCATGCCGCTCGCTTGCGTCTACTACCCGGTGAGCGTGCTGCCGGAGTGCTCAATGTGCTTTATTTCTCGGCCGGCGTCGTTGCCTTCCTACAGCTGCTCAAAAGCGCGCGCCGCGTCGGCTCGTTGCTGCAAACCGGCGAATGAGCGGCTGCCGGTGAGCGGGTTCCACTGATTTGATCATGCCTGCCTTGCTGCGGCGCGAAAGCCATAGGGTTCCGGCAATCATTATGTGTCCATATAGAGCGGCGTGGATAATGCGCCGTGAATGTTGACTGTACGACAGATCCGCGACAATATGCTGCAGTGCGGCAAACGCCGCTGAAGGGCCGGGGACATGGCGATTGGTGAATTCGGCGGCGCGCCGGCCGCAACGGGCAACAATGGCCCGATGTATGCGGCACCGGCGTACTGGTTCTATGAAATGAGCCAGGCCGCGCTCAATCCCTCGCGCGCTTTCGCCGACGCCGTGCGGCTGTTCTATCGCAATCCGGCCAACCCCTTGTCGTACACCGCCTTCGGCAAGACCATGGCCGCGAGCCTGGAACTGTTCGAGCGTTCGACCCGCCGCTACGGCAAGCCGGAATGGAACATCAGTTCGACCGTGGTCGGCGGCGAACGCGTTCCGGTGCATATCTCCACCATTTGGGAGCGGCCGTTCTGCCGACTCCTGCATTTCGAGCGCGCCTTCGAGCACGCGCCGCGTCGTCCGCAGCCGCGCCTGCTCATCGTTGCGCCGATGTCGGGGCATTACCCGACGCTGCTGCGCGGCACGGTCGAAGGCTTTTTGCCCAATCACGACGTGTTCCTCACCGAATGGGTGGACGCGCGCATGGTCCCGGTGTCGGAGGGCGGCTTCGACCTCGACGACTACATCGACTACCTGATCTCGATGCTGCATCTGCTTGGCGGCGACGTTCACGTGCTCGCGGTGTGTCAGCCCTCGGTTCCGGTGCTTGCTGCAGTCGCGCGCATGGAGGCCGAGGACGATCCCTACGTGCCCGACTCCATGGTGCTGATGGGCGGCCCGATCGACACCCGGGTCAACCCGACGGCGGTGAACGTGCTGGCGGAGCGACGCGGCGTCGACTGGTTCCGCCGCAACGTCATCACCAAGGTGCCGTTTCCGAATCCCGGTTTCATGCGCGACGTCTATCCGGGTTTTCTGCAGCTTCATGGCTTCGTGAGCATGAATCTCGATCGCCACATCGAGGCGCACCGCAAGCTGTTCCTTCATCTCGTTCAAGCCGACGGCGATTCCGCCCAGAAGCATCGCGAGTTCTACGACGAATACCTCGCGGTCATGGATCTTGCCGCCGAGTTCTATTTGCAGACGGTCGAGACCGTGTTCGTGCGTCACGCCTTGCCCAAAGGCGAGATGACCCACCGCGGCATTCGCATCGACCCTGCGCAGATCCGCCGCGTGGCCTTGCTCACGGTGGAAGGAGAGAACGACGATATTTCCGGGGTTGGTCAGACCGAGGCGGCGCATCGGCTGTGCGTGAACATCCCGGCGAGCCGCAAGGCGCATTGGCTGCAGCCGGCGGTGGGTCACTACGGCGTATTCAACGGTTCGCGGTTCCGGGCGGAGATCGTGCCGCGCGTCGCGGACTTCGTGCTGTCGAACAATGCCGCCCGCGCGCGCGGCATCGGCAAACGCGCGCCCAAACGGGTGGGCGGCGCGGTGCTGGCGCCGCCGTTCGCCTTGGTCAGCGCGGCCAACGAGTAAGGTGCTTGCAACTGGCGCCTGCTCGGGCCGGCGCCAAACTCCCGGAAACGCCCTCCAAGCCGCGTCCTGCCGAGGTTTTTCTGTGATTCGTCAGCCGCGGGCGCCGAGCCATTGCCGCTAAACGATTGATCGCGCGGTCGATTTATCCACAAAGCCAACGTCGTCGATGCGCGGCCCGCCGCCAAGCGGCCTAGGCTCCGCGGCAAAAACCCTGAAAGCAGATTCAAATCTTTAACACGCCCAAGCTATTGTGGTGGTTGGCCGAAACGAGCCCCAGTTCTAGAGCGAGCCTTTATTTGTCGTCCGTCGTGCTGCGCCCTCTTGCTCATATGGCAGTATTTCCGCCGGGGTTGCTCAAGGGTGGATCCATGTCGCTGCGCGCGCTGCTCTATCGCCGTCCGAGCGAGCCCGCGGTCGTTCAGGTCGTTTTCGACAAAGCGATTTATCTCGTGCGCCTGCGCCGTCATCGCCAGGCGCGACGCTACACGTTGCGCATCGACGCCGCCGCCCGCGAGGTGGTTCTCACCATGCCGCCGCGCGGCAGCCTCAAGGAGGCGAAAGAGTTCGCGCAGAAGCACGGCGGCTGGATCGCGGCGCGGCTCAAGCGCTTGCCGGCGGCGGCGCCGTTCGCGCACGGCGTCGAGGTGCCGCTGCGGGGCGAGCCGCACCGCATCGTCAATCGCCGCGGCGTGCGCGGCACGGTGTGGACCGAGACGGACGAAGCCGGCAACTGGCTGCTGTGCGTTGCGGGTGAGCCGCCGCACGTCGACCGCCGCACCAGCGATTTCCTCAGACGCGAGGCGCAACGCGATCTCGAGGCGGCGAGCCGGCGCTACGCGGCCGAGCTCGGCGTTGCCATCAAGCGCATCTGCGTGCGCGACCAGTCGAGCCGTTGGGGCTCGTGCTCGAACACGGGCATACTGTCGTTCTCGTGGCGGCTCATTCTCGCGCCCTCGTTCGTGCTCGACTACCTTGCCGCGCACGAGGTGTGCCATCTGGTGGAGCTTAACCACTCGGCGCGGTTTTGGCGGCTGGTGAAGCGCCTTTATCCGGACGTCGAGCGCGCCAAGATGTGGCTCGACGTGCACGGCACCGACCTGCACCGTTACGGCCTCACCGCGCAGCGCGGCAATGGCGATATCTGATCGCGGAACTCGGGCAAGCCCGAGTTCCGGTGCAATCCATCCTCTTCGCAAAAAGTTCTTGCAAAGAATGATGGACCACCCGAAATCGGGTTCGGGCGTTTTGAGTGCGCAAGTCGGATAAATCCGACTTGCGTGGTCAAGCCCGCGGGTGACGCATGTCAGCTTGGCCTAGCTGCCGAGCACGTCTCTGCGTTCACGCGCCGAGCGGGTTCGGCGACACGTTGAGCGGCGCGATGCCGGCTTTGGCGGCTTCCTCCTGCAACGACGCGACCTCGTTGGCGCTGTAGGGAATGCCGCGCCTGCGGCGTTCTTCTTCGTGACGTCGCTCCGGCTCGCCGGGCGTGAGAACTTCGTCGAAGCCTGGCGCGGTGGGACAGGCGTGCACGCGCTCGATCAGCGTATCCATGCGGTCGCGATAGCTCTCTTCCGGCACGAACAAGTCGGGTTTCATCGCCAGGAAGAAATGGCCGACATCCTGCGGCCGGTCATAGACCTTGTACTGGTCGCCGACGTCTCCGCCGTAATTCGCGCCCGAGATCACGCCGCCGAAAATGTCCATGAGCATGGAAAGGCCCGAGCCCTTGTAGGTGCCGATCGGCAGCACCACGCCGCCCAAGGCGGCCTTGGGGTCGCGGGTCGGTTGCCCGTCGGCGTCGAGCGCATAGCCGAGGGGAATTTTCTCGCCGCGGCGTTCGGCGCGGCGGATCTTGCCGCGCGCGGCCACCGCCGGCGACATATCGAGAAGGAAGGGAGGGTGGCGGCCCGCGGGCGCGCCAGCCGCGAACGGATTGGTGCCGAGCAGCGCGGTGCGCGCGCCCCATGGCGGCATGGCCGGCGACGCGTTGCTGAACACGAGCGAGATCAATCCCACGTCGAGCGCTTGGCGCACGTAGGCGGCGGCCATGCCGAAATGGGTGCTGCGGCGCGCCGACACCACGCCGACGCCGAGTTCGCGCGCGATCGCGATCGCCTCCTGCATTGCGCGCGTGCCGACCACGAAGCCGAAACCGTTCTGCCCGTCCAACGCGGCCGCGACCGGCGTGACCCGCTCGGGCTTGAGCACGGGACGCGGATTGATCAGGCCGCGCCGAAGGCGGTCGAGGTAGCCCGGCAAGCGGCAGAGCCCGTGGGTGTCGACGCCGCGCAAATCCGCGCCGACCAGGCAGGCGGCGACGATCGCCGTGTCGTGCTCGGGCACGCTATGGGCGAGAAGCAGGCGCCGCGCGAAGGCGTCCGCCGCGCCGGCCTCGACGTAGAGGCGCGCGGCTTCGAGCGCAGGAGGCGCCGACATCAGAGCTTGATCTCCTTGACCTGTTGTGCGCGCGCGGCGCAGGCGCTCAACAGGAAGGCGAGGTCGGTCCCGGTCGAGACGTAGCGCGCGCCCATCTTTACGAACTCGGCCACCAGATCGGGACGCGTGGCGAGCCCGCCGACGCCGCAGTGCTTTCCGCGCTTGCGGCAGGCCGCGATGGTCTTGGCATAGGCCTCGCGCACGCGGGGATGGTCGTACTCTCCGGGAATGCCCCAATCCGCCAACAGGTCGTTGAGGCCGAGGAGCACCATGTCGACGCCGTCGACCGCCACGATCTCCTCGGCGCGGTCGAGCGCCGCGGCGCTCTCGAACTGCACGACGACCATGGTGGCGTCGTTGAGCGCGGCGCAGGCCTCCGCCGCCGGGAACGAGCGGAAATGGAGATGCGGCAGGCCCCCGGCATTCGACCGCTCGCCGAGCGGAGGAAATTTGGCCGCGCTCACCACCGCCTTGGCCTCGTCCGCCGAGCGGATGTGCGGCGCGATCACCCCGAGCGCGCCGCCGTCGAGCACGCGCGAGACATAGTCCGGCGTGTTGGCGGGAACGCGCACGAACGGCGCGATCCCGGCTTCGAGCGCGGCCATGCAGATCTGGCCGCAGGTGTCGAGCGAGAAGCTCGAATGCTCGATATCGACATAGAGCGTGTCGAAGCCGGCGGTGCGGGCGATGCGGGCGATCTCGACGGTGCGGATGAGCCGCACCGTCATCGACGCCACCACCTCGTCCCGCTATGCTGCCCGGCGTCCGCCTTTCGGCGGCGAGCGAGCACGGACTATCCATGAATTACACGACCGACTTCAAGTCGATCCGCGCCGAGGTCTCGGCGCAGGAATGGCAAGCGCGCTTCGATCTCGCCGCCTGCTACCGCCTGATCGACAAATACGGGATGACCGACCTCATCTACAACCACATCAACGCGCGTATCCCCGGCAGCAAGGACCACCTGCTGATCAACCTCTACGGCATGCTCTACAAGGAGATCACGGCGTCGAGCCTGGTGAAGATCGACGTCGAGGGCGAGATCATCTGGAAACCCGAGACCGACTACGGCATCAACAAATCGGGCTACGTGATCCACGGCGCCATCCATAAGGCGCGGCGGGACGTCGCCTGCGTGCTGCACACCCATACCCGCGCCGGCATCGCGGTGTCGGCGATGAAATGCGGGCTGCTGCCGCTGTCGCAGACCGCGATCCGGTTCGTCGGCCATATCGGCTATCACGACTACGAGGGGCCGGCGGTGGAGCTCGACGAGCGCGAGCGCATCGTCGGCGATCTCGGCCCGCACGATGCGCTGGTCATGCGCAACCACGGCCTGCTGACCTGCGGGGCGACCATCCAGCAGGCGTTCAACACGATGTATCAGCTCGAATTGTCCTGCCGCTCGCAGGTCGACGCCATGGCGGCGCGCACCGAGCTCGTCATGCCGGGCGAGAACGTGCTCGCGCACACCGCGCACCTCTATCAGCCCGGCACGCGCCGCCCTTATGGCGTGCTGGAATGGCCGGCGATGTTGCGTCTGCTCGAGGCCGAGGACCGCCACTCGGGCTACCCGCCGTATTGGCATTGAGATCAGCCTTGACCAGGCCGCCTATGGCGCAGGCCGCGATCGCGTGGCTGCTGCTCGGCATCGTTTCGGCCGCAGCCGGTTCGGCGGGCCGATACGCCGCGTATGACCACGGGGTTTACCTTCCTTACGTCAACGCGCCCGGCCCGCGCGACGACATCACCGCGCCACCGCTCTTGCGCATCTCGTTCGGAGGACGCAGTTACGACGCCGTCATGGATACCGGCTCGACCGGTGTCGTCGTGTCGGCGGACAAGATCCCGAACATCGAGCGTTTGCCGTCGCTCGGGCCGGGCGAGCTCACCTATTCCAGCTCCGGCCGCATCATGATCGGTCGATGGGTCGTCACGCCGATGACCATCGCGGGCGGTGACGGAACGCGCGTGACCACCGCGCCCATTCCAGTCCTCGCCGTCACCCGGATCGAATGCACGCCGCGCGCGCGGCGATGTACGCCCAGGGAGGCGCCGCGCCGGACTTCGATGTTGGGCATCGGATTCGGCCGCCGCCATGATCACCAGGCGCAAAGCGGGCCCGCGAAGAATCCGTTCCTGAGCATCGCCACGCTCGAGGGCAATGTGGCCAATGGAGCGCGCATGCGGCGCGGCTATGTCGTGACCCGGCGAGGCGTGCACATCGGGTTGACCGCAGCCAGCACCGGCGGGGACTTCGCCTATATCAAGCTTGCCGCGGCGCCGGACGAGCGAGACTGGGCCGGTGCGCCGGCTTGCATTTCGGTCAATGGCGCAAAGCCGGCCGCCTGCGGCAGCCTCCTCATGGATACCGGCGTGACCGCCATGTACCTGACGGTGCCGGAGAGCCAGGCTCCGGCCGAACTGCGCACCTTCAACAATGTCGGGCCGACGCTGGCGGCGGGCACGAAGCTCACGATCTCGATCCCCGCTGAGGATTCGCCCCAGGCGCTCTACACCTTCACGGTCGGCGACGACCTCAACCCGCTCGCTCCGAGAAAGCTCAACCTGGTTGGCGGCAGCCGCCCGCCCTTCGTCAATACCACCCTGCGCTTTCTCAACGGCTTCGACTATCTCTACGATGCCGAGGGCGGCTTCGTGGGTCTGCGTTGGACCGGCCGGCTCCCACAGTCGTTTGGCAGAGTCGTCTCGCCGTCCAATTGATGGCGCGGCGACCACCCCACAGCTGGGTCAGTACCGGTAGTCCTCGATCTTGAGCAGCGGAAACGCGCTCAAGACATGCGGCGCGTTCGCGGGCGGCGCGGCATGCAGATAGGTGCGGTCGAGTTCGGCGAAATTGGCGAGCGCAAAGCACTGCATGCGGCCGATGCCGACCAGATCGGCGCCGGTGGCGATCGCCTTGACGATGTCGGTGCCGCGGCAGATCGATCCGTCGACGATGATCTTGGCGCGGCCGGCCACGGCGGCCACGACCTCCGGCAGCACGTCCATGGAGCCGCGGCCGTGATCGAGCTGGCGGCCGCCGTGGTTCGAGACGTAGATCCACTCGACGCCATGGTCGAGCGCGATGGCGGCATCGTCGGCGGTGGCGATGCCCTTGATCGCGAGCGGGATCTTGAAACGCGACTTGATGCGTTTGACCGTGCGCCAGTCGAGCGCCGCTTGGAAGGCGCGGCCCTGCACCCGCCGCCGTCCCGCGGTCACGAAGCGCTTGGCGATGTCGCGCTCGCGCCGGCTGTAATGGGCGGTGTCGACGGTCAGGCAGAACGCGGCATAGCCGTGCGCGATCGCGCGCTCGACGTGATCGTCGACCCAGGCCTCGTCACCGCGCACGTAGAGCTGGTAAATGCGCAGCGCATCGGGCGCCGCGGCCGCGAGATCTTCGAGCCCGGGATCGCAGACCGAGCTGAGCATGTGGGCGGCCCCGAACGCATTGACCGCGCGCACCACCGATTCGGCGCCGGTGGGGTGAAAGCTCTCGAGCGAGCC
>WNFN01262105.1_pt1 | contig 11846 bp, 18 predicted proteins | sample 5400161 | NCBI WGS metagenome assembly WNFN01 (sample SAMN13153353, study PRJNA577476) | soil metagenome | isolation source: 80 cm saprolite on Douglas fir-dominated hillslope | place: USA:California | collected 2013-09-17
GGGCAAGCGCCTTCACCGCTTCGCGCCTGGAGACCGAGGTCGGCGACATCATCGTGTATGTTCCCGATGGCCTGGGAGTCACCATCCGCGCCGCGGTGGAAGTTGCCCGCAGCGACGGCATCCACAGCGAATTTCCGGAACTCAAGATCACGCGCTCCGGAGATTTTGGGGCGCGCGAGGCCTATGCCGAAGGCAGCCTGAACGGCGGAGGTCCCATGCTGCAAGTCCACACCTCGACGGGAAACATCGTGTTTAAACGCAAGGGAAAAGAATGAGACACCATACGAAATTTTAAGGAGTGCTTTTTATGATTCACACCATTGCAATCGCGCTGCTGCTCGCCTGGCTGGGAACACCGGCTTCACCCGCTGGGGCTGCACCGCAGCCGCAGCCTGAACCTCAAACCAAAGTGATCGCGCCCGAGGTGTACTTTTACACTTCCGCAGGCCACTCTTACCTGGGCGTGGACATCCAGGACGTCACCGCGGAGCGTGTGGGACCGCTGAAGCTCAAGGAAGAGCGCGGTGTGGAAGTCACCATGGTGGACCAGGACGCCCCCGCCGGCAAAGCCGGAGTGAAAGAGCATGACGTGATCCTGGAATTCAATGGCGCCGCTGTGGAGAGCGAAGAACAGCTTCGCCGGCTCATCCGCGAGGTGCCTCCGGGACGCACGGTGACGCTGGGCATCAGCCGCGATGGCAGCTCCATGAAGATCAGCGTGCAGCTTGGCGACCGCGGCAAGATTGAGGCCAAGGCCTGGCCTAAAGTCGCGCCCATGCCGGCGATGCCGCGAATACCGGCGCTTCCCAGAGTGGAAGGACTCCCCGGCTATGCTTTCCAGTTCCAGATGTACTCGTCCTCGCTGGGCATCCAAACGGAAAACCTGGGCCGCCAGCTGGGAGAGTTCTTCGGCGTCAAAGACGGTGAAGGCGTCCTGGTGCGCTCGGTGGAGAAAGGCAGTGCGGCGGAGAAAGCCGGACTCAAGGCCGGCGATGTTATTGTCCGCGCGGACAACGAGAAGCTGTCCGGCCGCACCGACCTGTCGCACGTCCTGCGCAATCACCGCGAGGGCGGCAAGATTACCTTGGGCATCGTGCGCGAGAAGCATGAACAGACCATCGTGGTCGAGCTGCCGGCACGGTCCAACGATTCCCGGCGCCATGTTATTAACTCCGATGAAATGGACTCAGCTGAGAGCACGGTTATCGCGATTGAAGACCTGATCGATAACGATGTCGATCCGGAGATCGAAAAAGCCACAGAAATGGCAGCGAGCAAGCTGCGATCTAGCGCGTACCAATTGCGAAAAGATTTAGTGAAGATGAAACCTGCGATTGAGAAAGCATTGCATGACAGCAAGTCGGAATTCAACCGCGCCTTCAAAGTGTTGCAAGAAGAAATGAAACACAACTCAATGATCTAGTCTCCTTATGTTTTGCCTTAAAAGAGCGCGGACGCAAACTCCGCGTTTCTTTTTTTGGGGCAAACACTCGCGGCTATGGCGGACTCAATTTGAGTAAAGTTTCTGGATCAAGATACAAACCATGCCAGCGGACCGCGAAATGCAAATGCGGAGCAGTAACGCGGCCGGTATTCCCGCTGGACCCCAGGACCTGGTTGCTCTCAACCTTTTCGCCTTCCTTGACTTTGATTTCCGAGAGATGCAGGTAGAGCGTGAGCAGGCCCTGTCCGTGGTCAAGCACCACGCAGTTGCCCTCAAAGTAGAGATTCCGCGCCAGGATGACCGTGCCGTGGTTCGACGCGCGCACTATGGTGCCGATCGCGGCATGGTAGTCGAGTCCCTCATGCTGGCTCTTCTTGACTCCGTTAAACATGCGCGCCGATCCGAACTCGCCGGAAACTCTGGACTCGACCGGAGAACCGAACCGGCCCGACCAGTAAGCTTCTTGCGCTATCTGCGAAAACAGGCGCTTCTTCAGCGCGGCCTCTTCCGCAATGCGCGCCAGCACGTCCTGCGGCGGCTCAACATATTGTGGAGCAACGCTGATCGAAGTTGCCGGATAGAGCTTCTCGCTCACCGCGACTTCGTAAGTGAATGAGGCGTTGACGTTGTCCTTGCTGCTTCCTTGCAGGCGCAGTGGATATTTCCCGGCGCGCGCATTCAGGTCGATTCCCGCGATCGCGTACCAGCAATTGCAGGCGTAGCCAAAACGGAATGACAACTCGCGGCCGGACCAGGTTCCGCGCAAAGAGCTAAGCGCTGCGGGCGCGGTGACGCGAAACAACACCGGCGAGCCATTGACCAGTTGCGCCGGTTCCCACTCGACGCTCCATGTGTCGCGGGCCAAGCTCTTGGCAGAAAGCGGCAGGGCGGCAACGAGAAAGCAAGCCAGCGCGATTTGAACACCAGCACGAAATTTCATTGCAAAAACCGCTGGAGTTTTTTCTTGACCCAGCTTCATTCCGCCCAGCGGCGGAAGATCAGTGAGCCATTGGTCCCGCCGAAGCCAAACGAATTGGAAAGCGCGATGCTGATAGGCGCCTTGCGCGCTGTGTTGGGGACGTAATCCAGATCGCACTGGGGATCGGGAGTCTCGAGATTGATGGTTGGCGGAAGAATCTGGTCCTTAAGGGCCAGGATGGTAATGCCGGCTTCCAACCCGCCGGCGCCGCCCAGCAGGTGCCCAGTCATGGACTTAGTGGAACTGACGGGGACTTTGGCATCAGCGCCGAAGGTGCGCTTGATGGCTTGGGTTTCCAGCACGTCGCCGATGGGCGTGGAAGTTCCGTGGGCGTTTATGTATCCGATATCCGCAGGCGTCAGCTTGGCGTCATGGATAGCGTTCATCATCACCCGGTAGCCGCCTTCGCCGTCCTCGGCCGGCTGGGTGATGTGGTAAGCATCGGCGCTCATGCCATAGCCGATGATTTCAGCCAGAATAGGCGCGCCGCGCCGCCGGGCGTACTCCAGCTCTTCCAGGATTACGATGCCCGCGCCCTCGCCCATCACAAAACCATCGCGACCCGCGTCCCAGGGACGGCTGGCCTTCTCGGGCGCATCATTGCGGGTGGAAAGGGCGCGCATGGCGGCAAAGCCGCCCACGCCCATGGCCGTGATGGCCGCCTCCGAGCCGCCGGCGATCATCACCTCGGCATCGCAGTGCTGGATGATCCGGTAAGCGTCGCCGATGGCATGGGAGCTGGTGGTGCAAGCGGTGCAGGTGGCCTGATTCGGTCCTTTGGCGCCGTAGCGAATGCTTACTTGGCCCGCGGCAAGATTAACAATGGCAGCAGGTATAAAGAAAGGCGAGATCTTGCGGGGCCCGCCGCTGATCAGGGCCGCATGCTCGCGTTCGATCACGTCGAACCCGCCCACGCCGGACCCGATATGCACGCCCACGCGGGTGGCATTCTCCGGCGTGACCTGCAACCCGGACATCTTTACCGCTTCCTCCGTGGCGGCCAGCGCCAGATGGATGAAGCGGCCCATTTTTTTTATCTCTTTTTTCTCGATAAAGTTCAGAGGGTCAAAATTCCTGACCTCCGCGGCGATCTGGCAGGCGAAATCGCTGGGATCAAAGCTGGTGATTTTTCTCACCCCGCTTTTGCCGGCAACGATGTTCTTCCAGACTTCATCGCTGGTATTACCCACGCCGCAGATCATACCCAAGCCCGTGACAACAACCCGCCTGGCCAAACTACTTCCCGCCTTTCGCGTGCTTGCCGATGTAATCAATGGCGTCCTTGACGGTGCGGATCTTTTCCGCGTCTTCGTCCGGGATCTCGATATCAAAGGCTTCTTCAAAGGCCATGACCAGCTCGACGGTGTCCAGTGAGTCGGCGCCAAGATCGTCTACGAAGGAGGCATTCGGGGTGACTTCGCCCTCATCCACTCCAAGCTGCTCAACAATAATCTGTTTTACTTTTTCTTCAACTGCTGTAGGCATCGGATTGTGTCTCCTTCTGTTTCTGCAAGATTCCATCTCCAGCCGGGACCACTTTTTCAACCAACCGCAAGAAATCCCCTGAGAACGGTAAACCGTTTAGTGTAATTGCTGGAAAAATGTTGTGTAAAGGGCCGCATCACGGTTTCTGGGAGATGAACCAGCGCGGAGAAGCCTGCGCGGCGCTGAAGATCAAGGCCGGACCGTGCAGGGGCGCGGATTTCCCTATGTATGTCATCTTGCGAACCCTCCTTCGTCATTCTACCTGTCCGCGAACTCTTGCGGAGCTTCCCGGCCTCGCTTGACCGCCGGGCCTCGCTTACAATGAAAACTTGCCTTCCAAAAACCAGCTCCTGCTCAAATTCACCGTCTGGATCGCAGCCCTCAAAGTGCTGGGGGCCTGGGGCGTGCTGATTCTGGCCGCGATCGACAGCGCCGCCCTGGGGATTCCCATGGATCCCTTGGTCGCCGGCTTCGTGTACTCCAACCCGCACCGCGCCTGGCTTTACTGCGTGGCCGGGGCTGTGGGCTCGGCGCTGGGCAGCCTGATTCCTTACGCCCTGGGCCGGGCCGGCGGCGAGCTGTTCCTGCTCAAGCGCATCGATGAAGCCAAACTGCAGCGCATACGCGACCGCTTTCAACGCCAGGAATTCCTGGCCCTGATGGTCCGGCCATTATCAGCGGGCGGCTGATACGCTTTGGCGTCCTGTCTGTGCTGACCGTAATCTTCGGTCCGCAGATTGTCGTCCAGGTAAAAAATCTGTTCAGAAACCATCCTTCGCTGGCCGTCCTGTTGGTCATTGCTGTGATCGCGCTGGCCTATGTTATTTTCCGGCTCATGCGCGCTCCCGTGACCGAAGTCGCCAAGGAGATGAAGCATCCATGACCGGGAACACCCTTGGTTGCAGCGCCCCGTCCTCCTCGTGTTCATAGGGGTTCTCTGGGGATCAACATCTGAGTTTTGCTTCGATCTGGAGTCAGTGCTGTCAGTAAGTCTTTTGTTTTCATTAAATCATCCATAAATATTCGCTCTTTCTTCGCACCCCCCCCACCCCCTCCCCCCTTCATCCCCATTCATCCCCACTTGATCACCACTCATCCCCAGGGGTATCCCCAGAACTGCATAAACAGGTGCATAAACGAGGAATATGCAGTTTGCTCCGTTTTTGCAGGTGACATTCACATCAATATCTTATCTATTGTAATACTGTATCGTATAAAGGTCAACGTGAATTGGCGGGCTCCGCGCCGCCTGTAGTTAAGCTATCGGAATTCAGCCTTTCCAAAAGATCAACGGTTATTTGGTTTTGCGGCCTGGCTGGAAGATCGAAAGCGGGCCATTAAGTCGTCCATGTAGAGGGCAACTCCCTGCCTGTCCTGAAGGCTCATGCTGTTCAACCGCGTTGCCAGCCGCGCTTTTGGATCTTTGCTGGCGGCCAGACGCGTCAGCAGAGTGGTGCCGTCGGTGAGCTTTTTGCTTGCATCCTCATCGTGACATTTGGCGCATTTACTGGCAAACATCTGTCTTCCTTGCTCGCGCAGGGCGGGGTCATTAGACGGCGGCGCGGGTGATTGCGCCAGCGCGAGCGCAATGAACAGCAAACCTGCTGCCAGAGGGAAAATCGTAACCCTAACCCGTCTCATAAACAACTTCCTATACGGTGTGCCGCACTGAACGGCTTACCCTTGCGACAGAAACCCGTTGACTGAATAGACTCGTTTGGGGCGAGAAAGTCAACCCGCCGAATTCCGGGAACTTTTTGGCCGCTGGCGGCATTACAGGTAGTGTAAGAAAGCTCTGAGCGGACGGCGGGGCGGGGCTGGCGAAGGAGACGCGGACGTTGACCATGATCAGCGACGAAGCCTTGATGCTGGAATTCCAGCGCGGATCGCGCGAGGCGTTTGAGGAGCTGTTTGCGCGCTATCCCAATGAGGAAGAGTGGAATAGGGCTGCCTATGCTGGTTCCAGAATAGATGTAACCCATTTTTTTAATAGCGCTTCGCTTCGCTGCGCGCTGGCCTACGGCGTGCGGAATCGAATGGGAGAGCGCCGTTTTCGGCACGACTGCGCAGGCCGTCACTCGTTAAAACTCGCTCCGCCCTAAACGCTTAAGTCATGCCCTGACACTTGTCTCGTTCGGATATAGCAACCCTGGAATCGCTCTAGTAGCTCCGCCAATCGCTGCGCTTGGTCGAACGCTTTTTTCGGCGCTCCCGTACCCGCTGGATGAATAACGGGATTACCTGCCAGGCACTCGCGCCGTCGAGCGGCGCCTTGGGAATTAGATTGAATACGACGACACACAGGCTGTAGAAGCCGAGGATGGCCAGTACGGCGTTGACCGCATCAAATCGGGTGTAGCCAAATACCGCGACCCAGATAACAAGAGGGAGCGCAACCACTGCCTGCGCCAAAACTCCGCCCCACGCGATTACGCAATGGTCGAAGCGAGACCACGGAATGTCATGGATGCAGTTACCATGGATGGGGTAGAGGTTTGATGGCCCATACCCTGCATCCAAGCCGTTGCGCCACGATCATATGGCCGCATTCATGGATCAGGATTAAGCCGAGGTAGCAAATCAATCCCACGATCGTCATGACCGGCCGTCGCAGAGTGCCCGCGAGCATGATGGTAACAATGAGAAGCACGGACCAGTGAACATACACGTCCACGCCCCTGACGCGCATGACCTGCGTGAGTCTGCCCAGCTTGAACACTTTGGCACCTGGCATTTGCTTGCTATTCCTTGTCCAACTCCTCGTTTGCTTCCGACAAGATCTGCCACAGGGCCTTGCCGCGATCGACAATCTGCTTTCGCCCGCACTTGGAGCACTGATATTCGCGCATGTCGCGGCCGGTGAAGGTGGTCCGTTCGATCTGGTCCATCTCAATGCCGCAATCGGGGCAGCAGGTGTCACTATGTTGAGTGTCACTCATATTTAGGCGCCAGCTTAGGCAAGCCGTCTCTATCCATGATAACCCTGATGGCTGAGTGCCTGAATGCTGCCATCACATGTACACTTATTACCGTCGGATGAACGGTCGTTCATTTTAAGGAGCCTTATGGACCTGAACCTGAGCGCTGACGAACTGAAGTTTCGCGACGAACTGCGGGCGTGGCTGGCGGCCAACGTCCCCAAGGACTGGGACGAGCATCGCGAGGAATCGCTCGAAGCCCGCTTTGAGTACCTGAAGCGCTGGCAGCGCAAGCTCTACGACGGCGGCTGGGCGGGCATTTCCTGGCCCAAGGAATACGGCGGCCGCGGCGCCACCCTGATGCAGCAGGTGATCTTCTGGCAGGAGATGGCGCTGGCCGGGGCGCCGCCGCTGGCCAACGTCCTGGGATTGGGGATCATTGGGCCCACCATCATCGCGTTTGGCACGGAAGCGCAGAAGAAGCGCTATCTGGCCAAGATCCTGAGCGCGGAAGAAATCTGGTGCCAGGGCTTTTCCGAGCCGGACGCCGGCTCTGACCTGGCCAACGTCCGCTGCGAAGCGCAGCTGAATGACGCAGGCGACCACTACGTGGTCAATGGCCAGAAAGTATGGAACAGCTATGGCTGGGCGGCCCACTGGTGCGAGCTGATCGTGCGCACGGACCCCGCGGCGGCCAAACACAAAGGCCTGACCGTGCTGCTGGTGGACATGAAGTCCAAGGGCGTGGAGGTGCGTCCGCTGCGCCAGATGACCGGCGAAACCGAATTCAACGAACTCTTCTTCCATGACATGCGCGTGCCGGTGGAGAACGTGGTGGGCAAGGTCAACGAAGGCTGGAGCGTGGCCATGGGCACGCTGATGCACGAACGCGGCACTTTTGGCGCCGGCTTGCAAGTCACGTACCGGCGAAGCATGGACCGCCTGATTGAGCTGGCGCGCACCACGCAGCGCAATGGCCGTCCTGCGGCCGAGGACCCGGTGATCCGGCAGAAACTGGCGCAGTGCTATGCCGAGATCGAGATCATGCGCTCGAATCAGATGCGCGCCTTCAACCGCATCAGCTCGACGGGCGTGCCGGGGCCGGAAGGGTCCATCCAGAAGATCTTCTGGAGCGAACTGAACCAGCGCTTTCAACAGGTGGCGCAGGAGCTGCTGGGACCCTATGGGCAGTTGGAAGGCGCCGATAGCTACGCCGTCGACAATGGCATGTGGGCTTACGGATACCTGCGCACACGCGGCAATACCATTGAGGCGGGAACGTCTGAGATACAGAGAAATATCATTGGACACTTTGTGCTGGGGCTGCCCAAGAGCTATTGAAAAGATCGGATGATCGGGAGATCGGGTGATCTGAAGCAACAAGAGTTTGGCCAAGGAGAACATAATGCAGTTTGGACTAAGTGAGAGCCAGCAGATCCTCAAAGACACGGCGCGCAAGTTTTTTAGCGGCGAGTGCCCGGTCGCGGAAGTCCGCCGGCTGATGGAGACGGCCACGGCATATGATCCGTCGTTGTGGTTGAACATGATCGCGCAGGGCTTTACCGGAATCATCTGCCCGGAAGAATACGGCGGGATGGCCCGGGCCGTTTTTCTCGACAGTGGCGCTGGCCGGCGCGGTGGTGAATGCAGTGGCCTCGCCGGAGCAGAAGAAGAAATACCTGGCGCGCATTGCCGGCGGCCAGGCGCGCTCGACCGTGGCCTTGCTCGAGGCGGGCGCAAGTTGGGACCCGGCTCATCTCAGGATGGCAGCGGCCGGTGACAAGCTAACAGGCACAAAGCTCTTTGTCACTGACGCGGCGGCGGCGGACTTCATCATTGTGGCCGCGCAAAACGGCGTGTTCGCCGTGGACGCGAAAGCCCCCGGCCTGCGCATCGAGCCAATGCAAGGCATGGACCTCACGCGAAAAATCTACTCCGTCCAATTTGCCAATACGCCGGCGGAACGACTGGGCGGCATGGATGGTCTGACCAAGGACGGTCTGACAAAAGCATTCGCCTTGGCCACTGCGGCGCTGGCCGCGGAGATGGTCGGCGGCATGCAGCGCACGCTCGACGTCACGGTCGCTTTTGCCAAAACGCGCAAGCAGTTCGGCAAACCGATTGGAATCTTCCAGGCAGTGCAGCACCAGTGCGCGGACATGTACCTGGAAACCGAGAGTTCGCGTTCGGCGGCGTATTACGCCGCGTGGGCGCTGGAGGAAAACGCGCCTGACGCAGCGGCGGCTGTATCGATTGCCAAGATGTACGCGAGCGATGCGTCGCGCACCGTGGGCAATCGCGGAATCCAGGTGCACGGCGGAATGGGCTTTACCTGGGAGAACGATCTGCATCTCTACTACCGGCGCGCCAAGGCGTCGGAAACCATGCTGGGCGACGCAAGCTTCCATCGCGAGCGGATCGCGCGGCTGGTGATTGACGGCGCTGCGCTCAAGACAAGGGAGAAAGAATCCAGCCGGGAGCTAGTCGCGAAAAGATGAACAGCAAGATTTCAGGGGCTGATTTCTATAAGACTTTCAGTTGAACGAAGGCACTTGTTGCGGTTTCTGGCTGGCCGGTGGTTTGCTGGTTTCGGAAGCAGCGGCGACTTGCTGCTGCGCGGCGGCAGCTTCAGCGGCGGCCTTGGCGTCGAGAATGCGGGTCTGCTGGTAGGTATAGATGACTCGGTGGACCACGGTGACAGTGGAGAGCACGGCCAGGACCCAGAGCACCGGCGCCATCACATGCCAGCGGGCGAACAACGCTCCGATAATCACCAACACCACGCGTTCCGGACGCTCCATGAACCCGACTTTGCAGGAGCCAATCAGCGACTCTGCCCGCGCCCGCGTGTAGCTGACCATGACCGAGCTGACCATGACAAAAGCCACCAGCACCAGGTAAAAGAAGTGGTTGGCACGGGCGTAGTAAACCAGAAGGCCGAAGAAGAGCGCGACGTCGCTATAGCGGTCAATCACGGAATCAAAGAAGCCGCCGAAGGTAGTGACTTTATTGGTAGCGCGGGCCACGCGGCCATCCACCATGTCAAAGATGCCGGCGCCGATGATGACCAGGCCGGCATAAAGAAACATGCGGGAATAATTCTGGGAGTTGGCGTAGCCGAACAGGACCGCAGCAATGATGTTGATGATCAGACCGATAAAGGTGAGCGCGTTGGGAGAGATGCGGGTGAGCGCAAGTCCGCGGACAATGGCGTGCAGCAGCACGCGGCATCCCCGTCCAAATGCTCCAGTCCAGGTCATTGCTATTGCGCCTCGTCGTGAATGGTCACGAGTTTCAGCACTTCCATCTCACGGTTGCCGGTGGGCGTGACCACCATCGCCGTATCGCCGACTTTCTTGCCTATCAGGGCCTTGCCGATGGGCGAAGTGGCCGAGATCAGGCCCTTGGAAACATCAGATTCTTCACTGGTTACCAGCTTATATTCTATTTCTTCTTCTTTGGCGTTATCGAAGACGCGCACCCGCGAGCCAAAAGCTACGCGGTCTCTGGGTATGTTAGAGAGGTTGACCAGCGCCAGTTCGCTCATGCGCTTCTTCAGCCGCCCCAAACGGGCATTCACGATCTCCTGGCGCTGCTTGGCCATGTGGTATTCGGCGTTCTCACTAAGATCGCCCATGGCCACAGCCTTCTTGATTTCCTTGGGAAGTTCGTGCGCCAGCTCGTGTTCCAGAGCGCGAATCTCTTCTTCCAGCTTTCTTTTGATATGCTCAGGCATCGTGCCGCAAAAACTCCTCTGTCCCAGTACCTAGGTGATGCGATGAAAACATCATTATAAACCCCTTGCGTTGAATGCGTTAACCGACAATGGCCGCGTTGTTTCGAAGTTATTCGCCGGCGATTCGGGCGGTTAAAACTATTAGTGAGTTGCGCAAGATCAGTAGGAAGCTTATAATAGATTTTGTCTTAGCTGTTCCCCTGCAGCCTTCCTTTCGGGTGTTTCATGAATGGTCATCTAAGCTTTCAGATCGGCGACAAGGTCGTTTATCCAAATCATGGGGTTGGGATCATCGAACAGATCAGCAGTCGCACGATCGGCCTCAATGTCCTGAAGTTTTACCTCCTCAAGATCAAAGCCAGCAGCCTCAAAGTGGAAGTCCCGTTCAACAATGTCGGCACGGTCGGCCTGCGCCCCGTGGTCAAGAACGGAGAAGTTACCAAGATCTTCAACTTCCTGGTCGACGGGAAGTGCGACAACCACGCTGACTGGAAATACCGCTTCAAGGAAAACTCTGACAAGATGCGCACCGGCTCGCTGCTGGAAGGGCTGCGGTTGCTGGATGAGTCCAGTCGCGACACTGAAAACGTGCTTGAAGCGTGACCGTGAACACCGCTGCCGTCCTCACCATCAGTCTCAACAAGGCCCTGTCCAAGAGCAAACTGAAATTCCCCGAAGTCACCGCTGACGCCTAACCTTGCTCCGCTTCAAAATCACTTTCGCAGCCGCTTAGGGCTTCCTTGCGTGTCCCGTCTTCCCATCCAGAAGATCGATCATGTGAGCTAGCAGTCCAATCACGGCCGCGAGTGACTCGGCAGCGCCTTCGGGGCTGCCTGGCAGGTTCAGGATCAGCGATTTCCCACGAATCCCGCACAGCGCGCGGCTGAGCGCCGCAAACTGTGTTTTCTTGCCGCCTTCGAGGCGCATCTTTTCTGGAATGCCCTCGACTAGCTTTTCCACCACCGCCCGTGTTGCTTCCGGAGTCACGTCTCGGGGCGCAATGCCGGTTCCGCCTACGGTCACCACGAGTCGCACCCTCTCACTGCATTCGATGAGCTGGGCTGCAATCAGGTCTTTTTCGTCGGGCACAACGGAAGCGTGGATAACCTTGAACCCCGCAGCCTCAAGCCGGCGCGTGATCGCCGGTCCGGAAAGGTCTTCGCGTTTCCGCTGAAATGACGAGTCACTGATGGTGAGGACGGCAGCGGTGTTCACGGTCACGCTTCAAGCACGTTTTCAGTGTCGCGACTGGACTCATCCAGCAACCGCAGCCCTTCCAGCAGC
>WNFN01260896.1_pt1 | contig 11837 bp, 10 predicted proteins | sample 5400161 | NCBI WGS metagenome assembly WNFN01 (sample SAMN13153353, study PRJNA577476) | soil metagenome | isolation source: 80 cm saprolite on Douglas fir-dominated hillslope | place: USA:California | collected 2013-09-17
AGTCCGTTCTCGACGGTCATGTGGCCCGGGCCGACGTGTTTCCAGCCGCTGAGATCCTTGCCGTTGAAGAGTTGCTGCCACGGTTTTTCGCTTTGCGAGTAACCAGGAATGGCGAGTGCCGCGCCTGCGGCGAAAAGAAAAAACAAATTGCGCATAAGCCCCCTTTTGCCGCTGGACATACTACAAGATTGTAGGACTACCGAAGGAGAAATTTTGGAGCGCCTAGGCGAGTCTCATTTCAGTTCGCGGAGCCAGATATTGCGGTAACGGACCGGGTGGTTGTGGTCTTGCAAGGCTAGCGGGAGTTTTTCTGGGCCGGCGGTGTACGGCGGGCGCACGTGATGGCCGGTAGGACCGGTCAGTTCGACATTATCTTGCACAAGCACGCCGTTGTGGAATGCGGTGATGCGAGCTGGGCGGAGGAGCTTGCCGGAGGCGTCAAAGCGCGGGCCGTGGAAAATGATGTCGTAGGTTTGCCATTGCGCGGGCGCGCGCGAAGCGTTCACGAGGGGAGGGAATTGGCCGTAGATGGCGGATGCTTGGCCGTCGGCGTACGTTTTGCTCTGGTAGGAGTCGAGGACCTGCACTTCATACAGGCCGTGCAGGAAAACACCGCTGTTGCCGCGGTCCTGGTCTTGGCCCTTCGCAGGTTGGGGCTCGGCGAACTCAACGTGCAGCTGGCAGTCGCCGAATGCTTCGCGCGTGTAAATGTATCCCGCTTTAGGGACGACTTCGAAATAGCCGTTCTCTACCTTCCATTTGGCCGGAGTGCCGTCTTTGTGCTGCCACTTGGAAAGATCTTTGCCGTCGAAGAGGACAACGGCGTCGGAGGGCGCGCGGCCTGCGGCGTCTTGCGTGCTTGCGGTGCCCGGTTCGATCACCGCGGGAACGGGGCGGTTGAGGTCGTGGATTTGCCACTTGGGATCGACTTGGGTTTGCGCAAGAGAGAGAGTGGCAAATGCGAACAACGAGAAGCACAGCATGACAACGGTTTTTTTCATTACAAGCCTCACTAAATGAATTTCACGCTGACCTTGAAACCGCGATTGCAAAAACGGCGGCTCGCCTGCGGCAGGCAGGCAAGACCGCCGCACTCCACATTCGAAGCCTTGCCGCGCTGGGGCGCAGCGTGCTGCGCCCCTACAAAAATCCCCCTACGCTCCGGCACGGATGCGCATGCCATAGAAGGAACGGTAAACGAAGAAAAATGAAACGGCGAAGAAGGCCGCCGCCAGAATGTGGGTGAGGCCCTCGCCTTGCGAGGCGGTCAGTTGCACGGCCAGCTCCACGGCCAAGAGGCCGAAGAGCGTCGTGAACTTGATCACCGGATTCAACGCTACCGACGAGGTGTCTTTGAAGGGATCGCCTACAGTGTCGCCGATTACCGTGGCATCGTGCAGCGGCGTGCCTTTTTGCTTCATCTCGACTTCAACGATTTTTTTCGCGTTGTCCCAGGCGCCGCCGGCATTGGCCATGAAGATGGCTTGGTACAAGCCGAATGTGGCGATGGACATCAGGTAGCCGATGAAGAAGAAGGGCTCGACGAAGGAGAAGGACAACGTCGCGAAGAACACGGCGATGAAGATGTTGAGCATGCCCTTCTGCGCATATTGCGTGCAGATTTCGACGACGCGCTTGCTGTCGGCGACGCTGGCTGCGGCGGCGCCGTCGAGCTTGATGTGGGCCTTGATGAACTCAACGGCACGGTAGGCGCCGGTAGTGACCGCTTGTGTGGAGGCGCCGGTGAACCAATAGATCATGGCGCCGCCAGTGATGAGGCCAAGGACGAAAGGCGCGTGGAGCAGCGAGAGTTTTTCGACGTTCACCGTAAGGCCGTGGGTGAGCGCCATGATGATGGAAAAAATCATGGTAGTGGCGCCGACTACGGCAGTGCCGATAAGCACGGGCTTGGCAGTGGCTTTGAAGGTGTTGCCGGCGCCGTCGTTGGCTTCGAGAAGAGTCTTGGCGCGCTCGAAGTTGACGTCAATGTTGTGGTCGCGCTTTAGTTCGGCTTGGATACCGGGGATTTGCTCGATCAGAGAGAGTTCGTAGACCGATTGCGCGTTGTCGGTGACCGGGCCGTAAGAATCGACCGCGATGGTGACGGGACCCATGCCCAGGAAGCCGAAGGCTACGAGACCGAAGGCGAAGACGGGAGCGGCGATCATCACGCCGCTGAGCCCAAGGTTGCTAATGAGGTAGCCGGTCGACATCAGTGCAACCATGGCGAGGCCGATGTAATAAGCCGAGAAATTTCCAGCCACAAACCCGGAGAGGATGCCGAGAGAAGCGCCTCCTTCTTCGGCGGACCTAACGACCTCTTTGACGTGGCGTGACTCGGTGGAGGTGAAGACTTTTACCAGCTCGGGGATGATGGCGCCGGCTAGCGTACCGCAGGAGATGATGGTGGCGAGCTTCCACCACTGCGAAGAATCGCCGCCAAGCGTCGGGATGATGAGCGAGGAGACCACATAAGTAAATGCGATGGAAACCGCGGAGGTAATCCACACCAGGGAAGTGAGCGGGGCTTCGTAATTCATCTGGTCGACATTGCCGTAGCGTGCTTTGGCGATGAGGCCGTTGATGAAGTAAGCGGCGGCGCTTGCTGCGAGCATGACGATGCGCATGACGAAAATCCAAACGAGGAGCTGGACCTGCACGGTGGGATTTTTCACGCCTAGGAGGATGAAGGTAATCAGCGCCACGCCCGTGACGCCGTAGGTCTCGAAGCCGTCGGCGCTGGGGCCAACGGAGTCGCCGGCATTGTCCCCAGTGCAGTCGGCGATTACGCCAGGATTGCGCGCGTCGTCTTCCTTAATCTTGAAGACGATCTTCATCAGGTCGGAACCGATATCGGCGATTTTGGTGAAGATGCCGCCGGCGATGCGGAGGGCGGCTGCGCCGAGCGATTCACCGATGGCGAAGCCAATGAAGCACGGCCCGGCGTAGTTTCCTGGAACGAAAAGAAGAATAAGGAGCATCATGAGCAGCTCGACGGAGATCAGCATCATACCGATGCTCATGCCTGCTTCGAGAGGCGTGTGGTAAATCGGGTACGGCTTGCCGCGCAGGCTGGCGAAAGCGGTGCGCGAGTTCGCGAAGGTGTTGACGCGAATCCCGAACCAGGCGACACCGTAGCTGCCTGCGATGCCGATGAGACTGAAGATGAGAATAATGGGCAGCGTAACTTTGACGGGCTGGACCGGAGCGAGCACGCCAAAATACAGAACGATGACCACGGCGATGAACAGCCAGAGAACAACGAGGAATTTGCCCTGGGTGATAAGGTATGTTTTGCAGGTCTCATAGATCAGCTCTGAAATGTCGCGCATGGAGCGGTGCACCGGCAGATTCTTGAGACGGCTGTAGATTACGAGGCCGAAGATCAGGCCGAAGATGCAGAACAGAATGCCGAAGAGTAAAAGTCTGTGGCCATCCACGCTGCCATTCAGGAACTGGACCGACTTAAGATCGGGGAGCTTGAGGCTGGCTTCGCCGCCGGCTTCCTCGGTAGTTTGAGCGAATGCGGCCGCGGCGGTGAGCAGGAAAGCGATGGCGGCGCCTGCGCCGAATTTTGCGAGTCTACAAGCTAGTGCCCAGGCAGGTGTAAGCCAGGTGCGCATCAACACTCCTCCGTGAAAACAAACAAGATTTCGAAGTTAACTGCGTAACGGTCCTGGGCATGCTTTTTCCGGCACACCAGTAAGCCTGGTGTTGCTTGCGCGCCGGGAGGAGCTTGCCAGACTACAAGAAAGCCCCATTTTGTAGATGGGACCGGAAACTTGAAACCACAGGCACCGAGCGTCATTTCGCTGCTCTACCCCGGGGCAGGAACCCTGGATGCTCGGCACACGCCATTCCGAAGTCGTTGATTTATAACATTTCGCTAATGGCGGGTCAAACGTGAGGCTATGATTTTTGTCTGCTATGGCTGAAGGTTTGCGTCTGTCTATTGAGAGGCGATAACGGAAACGCATCGCTGCCGCAAGCGCGAGCGATACGGGGCTTGCCAAGCGATGGTAACATGCGTCATCGTTCCAGGACGAATAGAACGAGTCGGAACAGGGGAAATGAACAGTCACGCCAAGTTTACCGCGACGCGGGAGAAAGTCGCGTCGCTTTCGCTGCGAGACGAACGGGAAATCGCCAGAAAGGGAGGCGCCCTGGCGGGAAGTTTTAACGCGTAAGTCCGTCGAATCGCATGCCATCTCACTTTATCGACTCACACGAAGTCGGATACGCGCTCGGAGAGCCGGCCGCTCGGCGGAATTTGGGCTGGCCGCGCATGTTTGAGGAGAAGCGCGGTTGAGGAACCATTTCTTTATCACTGGGACGGACGCCGGGGTGGGCAAGACGACGCTCGCGGCTCTACTGTGCGCGGCGCTGGACGCGGTGTATTGGAAACCGATACAAACGGGTACGCTGGAAGGTTCCGATCGCGTGACGGTGATGCGGCTCGCGGGAATTGGCACGGACCGCACGATCGATGAGGTGTACAAATTTGTGCCGCCGGTTTCGCCGGACCTCGCGGCGCGGTGGGCGGGAACGGAGATTGATCTCGGGCGCATCAATCTGCCGAACAGTTTGAATACCGACTGGGTGGTGATAGAAGGCGTCGGCGGCGTGCTGGTGCCCATCAATCAGAAGCAGTTCATGCTGGACATGATGGTGAAATTCAAGCTGCCCGTGATCCTGGCGGCGCGCAGCAGCATCGGCACGGTGAATCACACGCTGCTGACGCTGGCGGCGTTGCACGCGGCAGAGTTGCCGGTGCATGGCGTGGTGCTGATTGGAGATCAGAATCGCGAGAACCGGGAAACGATTGAGCGCTTCGGCCATGTGCGAGTGATTGGAGAAATTCCAAGATTACCCAACCTCCATCGAACGGCACTGATGCAAGTGTTCATGAGTCATTTTGATCGCGGCGCGTTTTCTCAGTAAAAATGCTCAAGAGAAGTAACGATATAACGAAGCAACCAGGAGGGAGCACGTTTCATTGCCCGCACAGCTTGGCGCTTGGAAACAGAAAATCGTTGCGTTTGCGGGGACGCTTGGCGCGCCAGGGCTGTTCCTGATTTCGTTTCTCGATTCTTCCTTTCTAACCTTTCCGATCATCAATGATTTGTTGTTGATTCAGCTTTCGATGCAGCGGCCTGCGCGTATGCCTTTATACGCGAGCATGGCGGCGCTCGGCTCGTTGCTGGGGTGTGTTTTGCTGTTTTTACTGGCCCGCAAGATCGAGGAAGCTGCGTTTCATCGAAGGGTAGGCGCGCGGGGCGAGGCAATCCGCCACTGGGTGGTGCGCAATGGATTTGGCGGGATGCTGGTGGCGGCGATGCTGCCGCCGCCGACGCCATTCAAGTTTTTCGTGCTCGCGGCGGGAGCCTTTGAGATGCCGCTGCTGAGTTTCGCTTCCGCGATCGGGTTGGCGCGCGCGATTCGATATTTTGGCGTTGGATACCTGGCGGTGCGATACGGCGCGAATGCTTTGCCGTATCTGGCGCAGCACAAACTGCAGTTTACCGCGTTGGTGATCGCGTTCGTCGCGGTGAGTTACACGGTCTCGCGAGTGCTACTGAAGGAACGGAAAACACTTACGAAGTGACATTTAGCTGTGAGCTTGAGAGAGGACGCTTTTTTGGGAGTGCGGCGGTCTGGCCGCCGCTTTTACAGCGTTCAGTTATCGCACCGATGTCTCTCGCGCTCTCAGTCGAGGGCTACATTTTTCGATCCCAGACTACTTCGTCGCTTAGCACTTTGGCGTTTGGATCGGTTTCGACGACCGCGATGACGCGAGGACCGGAACGTGCCTCGCGTTGTTCGGCCAAGTCGCGGAGCTGTACGCGATAGCCAGTGTTCGTTTTTTCTACCGTGGCTTTAGGGAATTTTGCAGCTAGCAGAAATCGGCGAACGGATTCGGTATTGCGTGCCGCGTCCAGCGGAGCGGAGGACTCCGGCTTGTAAAAAATCGCGGCGGCATCCGGGGTGAACAAGGAGCCGGGCGCCAGATTCAGATCCAAGTCATGAAACGCGCGCTCCGCTTCCACGATACAGTGCCAGTGAAAAGGCGAGTCCGATTCAGCGAAGGCTGCGACTCGCCGTGGCAACTCGCCCCGATAGGTGCGGGCTTCCATCATTGCCACAGCGTTGCCGTGCAAAATAAATCGCGCCCCGACGTAAATAAAAATTGCCAGCAGAGCGATGATTGCGCCGATTCGTCCGCGCGGGGCTTTTGACTTCGCGCCGATTTCTTCGGTGACGAGCGCGAGTAGTTGCGGCAAAAGCGCGCCGGCGAGAAGCATCAGCAGAATCCAGAGATCGAAGTGCGCGACCCAGTCGGCTGAATATCGCTGCGCGCGAAAAGGCCACAGGACCTGGACGCTTTCGTTTTGCGTGAGGTCCATCGCCGTGCGAAGGGTGCTTGCGGCTAGCAAGGCAAGAAAAACTGTGCGAAGGCTGTCCGCGTTTGGTTTGTGGCGCGTCGCCAGCATCGCGGCTATGCAGAAAACGATGGTGACACCGAGCGTTCCGACCACCGAGTGCGTGTACGTGCGGTGCCAATCTAAAAATGCGGAAGGGCTGACGCCGGCGCTGAGCTGATCGAGGTCGGCTGCGGCCCCCGCGAGAATTGCGACGATCAGCGTGGTGCGCGAGGCTCTCGGGAACACGGCGCGGGTGATCGCGTAAGACGCCAACCCGTGCGTGAAGGCGTCCATTTAATTGTTCGTAGGCATTTTCGCCGCGGCGGAATCCTTTGGGACCAAAAGTTTCAGTGCGCGCGGGACGATTTTGAATTCGACGGGGAGGCGCGCGAGCGGCTCGCCGTCAATCTGCGCGTAAACCGGATTCGAGTCGAGCGGCTCGCAGACGATGCTGTTCGCTTTCCAGTAGTGCACGCCTTCCGTGCCGCGCAACTTGCCGAGCCACAGCGTGGGCAAATAGCTGAGATAGCGGAAGCCGCTCTGTGTCGTAAGCCCCATCATTTCGAATTGATCGGCGTACAGGTCGGCTTCAGTGGTGATGCGAAAAGGGCCGCCGTAATGTTTTGTTCTGCCAACGACAACTAAGGTGGCATCCAACGTTTTCTCGCCAGTGACGACGCGAAAGTGCGGGAACTTGTAGCGGAAGACTTCGCGTGCGCCCTGCCACCAATAAGCGAGAATGCCAACGCGCGCTTTCAAATCGAGATCGATGGAGTACACGATCATGCCGTCGGGACCAGCGCCGGCGACGCTTAGAAAGTAGCGTGCCTTCGATGGTTCTTTTAGCGGAGTGGCGAGACCTAGCGCGATTTCCTTTACTTCCCCGCGAACCAATTTCTCCGCGGCAGCCGGGATATCCCAGGGCAAGCCGATTTCCTTGGCGAGCACGTTCGCCGTGCCGCCGGGAAGCAAGGCCATGGGAACGCGATGGCCATTTTGCTGCGCAGCAAGGCCGTTGACGACTTCGTTGAGCGTTCCGTCGCCGCCGCAAGCGATGACCAACTGGCGTCCTTCGACGGTGGCTCGCTGAGCCATTACGGTGGCGTCCCCGGGCGCTCGCGTTTCCTGAAGGTCCGCTTCGATGCCTCCGAGCGACAGAATGCGGCGAGCTTCATCCAGCATGCGCCGGCGGCCTTTGCCTCCGTTGCCGGCGTTCGGGTTGTGAATCAGTAAAGCATTGCGAAGACTTGGCAGCATGAACCGTTCCTGGGCGCTCGCAGCGGCGCCGCGAAACCTCCATTCTATATAATATGATGCCGATTCCGATGAACGTTCTTCCGAGGGTTCCATGGCCAAGGCGGTAGCCGCCAAACACGAAGTCGAAGAGCTGCGCGACAAGCTGCGCCATCACGAGTACCTCTATTACGTTTTGGACCAACCAGAGATTTCGGATGCCGCGTATGACCGGTTGATGAAGCGGCTCGAGGAGTTGGAAGCGGCGCATCCCGAGCTGATTACGCCGGATTCTCCTACGGTGCGGGTCGGGGGCACGCCGCGCGCTGGTTTCCAAACCGTGCAGCACGCTCGCCCAATGCTGAGCCTGGACAACGCGTTTTCCTACGAGACGTTGGCGGATTTTGACCGCCGAGTCCGGCAGGGAAGCGGCCGCGAGAAAATCGAATACATCGCGGAGCACAAGTTCGACGGTCTGAGTATTTCGCTGCAATACGTGAACGGCGGCCTCGCGCGCGGGGTTACCCGCGGCGACGGGCGAACCGGCGAGGACGTCACCCCGAACGTGAAAACGATTCGCTCGATTCCGCTCCGCGTGGACCCGGCTGCGCTGAAGAAACTGAAGCTGCCGCCGACGTTCGAAGTGCGCGGCGAAGTCTTGATGACGCGCAAGGCGTTCGAAGCCATGAACCGCCAGCAGGAAGAGAGCGGCGGGAAAATCTTTGTGAATCCGCGCAACGCCGCAGCGGGCTCCGTGCGGGTACTCGATCCTTCCATCACCGCGCGGCGCCGCCTGGAATTCTTTGCGTATTACTTGCTGGTGGATGGCGAAGTTCCTTTCGCGAAGCATTCCGATTCCCTCGAAGCGCTGAAGCAATTGCGCTTCCGCGCCTCGGAAGATTGGAAGCTGTGCGACGGAATCGAGCAGGTCTACAAATACTGCGATGCGTGGGAGCCCAAGCGCGAAGAGCTGCCCTACGAGATCGACGGCGTCGTCATCAAGGTCAACTCCCTGGGCATTCAGCGCGAATTGGGCTACACCGCGAAAGCCCCGCGCTGGGCGATTGCGTACAAGTATCCAGCCCGGCAAGAGACCACCGTGGTGAACGATATTCGCGTACAAGTCGGCCGCACCGGCACGCTGACGCCCGTAGCCGTCCTCGAGCCGGTGCAGGTCGGCGGCGTCACTGTCAGCCGTTCCACCCTGCACAACATGGACGAAATCGACCGCCTGGGATTGCAGATCGGCGACACCGTGCTGATCGAACGCGCCGGCGAAGTGATCCCTCACGTGCTAAAGGTGACCAAGGAAGGCGCGAACCGCAGACCGTTTCGCATGCCGAAAAATTGCCCGGAGTGCGGCAGCGCCATTCACCGTGCCGAAGGCGAAGTCGCCTACCGCTGCGTCAACGCCGCCTGCCCCGCAAAACGCAAAGAATCGCTGCTGCACTTCGCCAGCCGCCACGCCATGGACATCAACGGCCTCGGCGACAAAATCGTCGACCAGCTAGTGGACAAAGCCATGGTCAAAGACATCGCGGACCTGTACACGCTGAAGCTGGAGAACGTAGCGGAACTAGACCGCATGGGCGAAAAGTCCGCGCAAAATCTCCTGGACCAAATCGCAGCCAGCAAGAAGCACACGCTAGCGCGGCTAATCTACGCGCTAGGCATTCGCATGGTAGGCGAGCGCACCGGCCAACTCCTTGCCGAGCATTTCTCCTCCTTGGATGAATTGGCGGAAGCCAAGGAAGACCAGCTCTTCGAGGTGACCGAAGTAGGCCCGAAAGTAGCCACCGCCATCGCCGAATTCTTCTCCGAATCCGCAAACCAAAAAATAATCAAGAAGCTAGACAAAGCCGGCGTCCGCCCCACCGGCGAAAAGCGCATCCTCAAGAGCCAGAAATTCGCCGGCAAGTCTTTCGTATTCACCGGCGCCCTAGCCAATCGCTCCCGAGAAGAAGCCGGCCAATTAGTGATGCAACACGGCGCCAAAGTCTCCGGCTCGTACGACAAGGCCAAAGAGTTAGGCGTCCCAGTCCTCACCGAAGCTGAATTCGAGAAGTTGCTTGGATTGAAATAAAGAAATGAAGCGCCCCGCGGAATTTCTTGGGTAGTACCGGCAACTCACGGAATATCCGGAAGGCGGAGCGCCTTGTGGCGCTCCGCTCCCGTTGACCTGATGTTCCAGCCGAGCTCAGTGCTCAGTGGTGACCGCCCCCGCCCCCGCCACCACCGGCATGGCCGCCGCCTCCACCGCCAAAGCCACCGCCTCCAGCGTGACCGCCGCCACCGCCTCCACCATGAAATCCACCTCCACCTGGAGCGCCTCCTCCAGCGTGACCGCCCCCTCCAACATGACCGGCACCTCCGCCCTGAACACCACCTCTGCCCGGAGCGCCTCCCATTCCGCGCGAGCCCATAGAGCCGCTTCCTCCATGGAAGCCTTCGCCACTATGTCCTCCGTTGAATCCTTGGCCCCCATGGAATCCCACGCGGGAGCCCGCCGCCACTACACCACCACCGTTGAAGCCGCTGTTGCCGGAATGGCCAGGCCCGTGGTAGGAGCCGTGATCGAAGTGATCGTAGTAGTGAGCTTCCTGATGCCCCCCATCTCCACCGTGCCCCCTATCACCACCGTGCCCTCTGTCGCCACCATGCTCCCTACCATCGTGCCCCCTGTCGGCAGAGTGCTCCCTACCATCGTGCCCCCTGTCGCCACCATGCTCCCTATCACCGTGGTCCCGATCGCGAAAGTGATCAAAGTCTCGATCAAAATCATGGTCGAAGTGGCCGAAGAAGAAAAACGGTGCGAAGCCCACGTCAAACGCTGAATAGAAACCCCAACCGAATGGGCTGTAGAAGATTCCGTTCCCTGGAACGAACGTATAAGCGCCATAATACGGATCCCAATCCCAACCGGCTCCGTAACTACCCACTTGGTAGTCTTGCGCCCGATCGACGTTGGCTTCCGCCAAATAAGAAGAGCGCAGGCTGCTCCAGCGATACAGATCGTCCTGGACTTCTTTGTCGAACTTCTCCGGCTTCATCGACGCGCCAGCACCGAAGGCGAGTTGATGCTCATTCTCCACCTTGATGTTCTGGCCGTTCACTTCGACATTGGCTTCGCCCTGGTAGACGCGAACGAGAGAGTGGTCCGCGTCAAAGTCATATAACCCGGTCTTGGTAAGGCGAATCTTCGCGCCGTCCTCCGCAACGACAATGTTGTTTTCCGGGTGCAGCTCGGCTATCTCCACGGTGGCTTCGCCTTTGTCCAACCGAAGTTCCGTATCGGTCAAAGTGGGCGAAATCATCATCACAGAGCTGTTGTCGCCGAGTCTAAAAAAGACGCCCGGCGTCAGGAGAAGCTCCGCCTTGCCTACCCCCGTTTCTAGCGACTGACCGGGCTTCAATTCTGTCTTCCCGATCGCTTCCGGACCGAGGCCTTGCCCTTCCATAGAAGCTTGGCCCTCGATGTAGTTCAAACTTCCCGGACGCGCCGGATTCGCTTTTGCATGTTCTGACTGAGCTGGGTCTGCGCCCCAAGCGGGCGCCGAGAGAGCTGCAGTCAGGAAGACGCCTGCAATTGCTGTCAACCTAGACTGCCTCATATTTTGTTGCCTCCACACTGTTAGATGCAGAGTCTGCTCGTTGTGAGTACGATTTTTGGAAATTACTCTGAGGCATACATCCTTTCGGGTGTAATAGTACTCGGCGTGCGACTTTCAAGTGTCGCAAGTGTTGTGCTTCATGCATGACCGCGCCTTCGTCTGTGCTCGGCGTGTAGTGACAAGCCGTGTCGGTCATGTCTTCGAGTGCGCTGCCATCCCTGTGTTCGCTGCGAAGGCGCGAAGGATTCAGCAGAACGACGGTCGACACCGCGACACCTTGTGCTGAACAGCGCAGAATATCTCAGGCGTGCGATACCGCGGCACGTTCCGGGGCTGAATCCACTATCTGATTCTTTTTGAACGCCCGTTCAATCACGTCGGCGGCCAAGTCCAGTCCCTGAGTTTGTGCAATCACTTTCTGGAAGTAACGGGCTCTGTCGCGATAACTTGGATTCTTTCGTACTCTCTGAATCAACTCCGAGAGACGTTCTGCCGTAAGATCTTCTATTTCCACGAATTCACCTACTCCGTGATATGCAACCCTGGCAGCGACGCCTGGTTGATCGAATCC
>WNFN01213860.1_pt1 | contig 11833 bp, 9 predicted proteins | sample 5400161 | NCBI WGS metagenome assembly WNFN01 (sample SAMN13153353, study PRJNA577476) | soil metagenome | isolation source: 80 cm saprolite on Douglas fir-dominated hillslope | place: USA:California | collected 2013-09-17
CACGCCCGACGCCGGCGGCTGCAATCGATTTCCTGTCGCCCGCCTTAGCCCTAGCCGCCGCTTCCGCACCGCGCCAGGATCGCCGGCCAGGTTTCAACACGTGGATCCAGGGTGGAAGGCCGTGCGCCTGATCCGCGCTCACTACGCCCCGATACCGTTTCGCGAGCTAGCCGGAGCGGTATCAAGCCTGCGAAGCAACATGCTCGGCTGGCCGTATGACCGGCCGGGCAACGACTCTCACGAGGCTGACATGCCGTATCAAGTTAATGCGAAATCCGCGCCACCCTGGATCCCGGAAAGGCCGCAGGCTGGCCGTGGACTGCCTGCCCCCCGCTATGCGCTTGCGCCAGGAGCGCATTCGCCCGCCCGCGGCTGCCAGGACGGCGCGGCGGTCGAGCTGCGCGAGTTGTGCCACGACCTGACCATGCCCGCGGCTTCGATCAGGCTGCTGGCCAGCGTGGCGACCAAGGAGTCGGATTCGGATCCTTCCCTGAAAACCCGATTGCGACAGATAGCCGACGAAGCCGCCCGAATCGCAGATATCTGCGGCTACTTTCTCGATCCCGCCCGCAGGAGCGGGCCGTCCGATCTCCGCACCCTTGTGGCCGACGCCGCCGAAAGCGTCCGGTCACGCTATCGAGGAACGATCGACGTCGTGGCCGAGACGGTGACCGCGGCGGCTCACCCGGTCGACGTCGTCCGGATCCTGGCCAACCTGCTGGACAATGCCTGCCGGGCCGCCGGTCCCGAGGGGCGGGTCCTGCTGGTCGCGGAGCGTGACGCAGAGGGGGCCCGCCTGGTCGTGGCCGACTCCGGCCCAGGATTCGGCCACGGGGAATCCGGCCGGGCGTCGCTCGGCCTGGGCATCGTGGCGGCCCTGGTGCGCCGCAACGACGGGGCCCTGCAGATGGGCACCAGCGACCTGGGGGGACTGGCCGTGGCCGTCACCCTCCCCGCTGCCGACCGCGCCGTGGCTCCCGGCCCGCGGCCCAGTACCGCGGGGGAGGAGGTCCCGTGAGGATCGTCATCTGCGATGGTCACCGCGTCTTCGCCGACGCGCTGCTCGGTGCCAGCCGGGGAGGACGACCCCCCAGGCCCCCCCCGCCCGAGGCTAGCCAGGGTGGAGGGCCCACGCAGACCTCCCCGCCCGGCCAGCCGGCCGATGCCTGCGTCATCGATCTGCGCCTCCCGCGCTCGGGCCGGCGTCCGGGGATCGGGCAGGCCGTTGCCGCCGTTCCCGGGACCGCGTTCGTCGCGCTGAGCGGATCGGCCGATCCTTCCTCGCTCCGCCACGCGATGGCCGTCGGCGTTCGCGGCGTGGCGCTGAAAGGCGATGATTTCGGGGAGTTCCTGAGAGTTCTCACCGAGGCCGTCGCCAGCCAGGGACAGGGCGCCCGGGAGGCCGGATCTCCGAGTACAGAGCCGGTCATCTTGTCGGCGTTGGCCCGGGCCGCGCTCAGGCGCGGTGACGGCCTGGCCGCGGGGCCGTCTCAGTTCCTGACCGAGCGCGAGCGCGAGGCGCTCGCCCGGCTGGTCCGCGGAGAAAGCACGGCCGGCATGGCCAGGGCCATGGGCGTGCGTCGCCTACGCGGTCCGTGAAGAGCTCGTGGACGTGAGCGGCTGGCAGCTCGACCAGCCCGCGGTCGGTACATGACGCCGGTCAAGCTGCTCATCGTCGATGACCACCGGGTCTTTGCCGAGGGACTGGAGGCCGTCTTCCGCGCGGAGCCGGACTTCGAGCCCATGCCGGCCGTCACCGACCCGAACCAGGTCGTCAGCGTCGTAGCGGCGCACCGACCCGATGCCGTGATCATGGATGTGCAGCTCGGAGGGGTCAGCGGCATCGACCTCACGGCGCTGCTGACGGCCCTGCCGGCGCCACCTCGGGTGGTGGTTCTGACCGCCTACTCCGACACCGCGACGGCGATCGGTGCCGTTCAGGCCGGTGCCGTGGGCTTCGTGTCCAAGGACGGGCCCGCCGAGCACATCGTCACCGCGGTCCGCGCTGCGGTGCTGGGCGGGACGTGGTTTCCGGCGAACCTGCTCTCCGCCGTCCTCGGGGCCCCGGAAAGCCCGCTCGCGGGGCCGCTCGCGCAACTGTTCATCCAGCTCACGGACAGAGAGCGGGAGGTCCTGCAGCTCATGGTCTGCGGGCTGGACCGCAAGGCCATCTCCGCGCGGCTGAACCGGTCGCCGGACACCGTCAAGACCCATATCCGCAACATCGCCGCGAAGCTGGGGACGAGCAGCATGGCCGAGGCGGTGGCCGTGGCGCTGCGCGCTGGCCTGCGCCCGGTATTAAGGGGGTGGGCGTCCTCCCGGGCCAGCAGAGTCTAGGACGCGGCCCAGTTTCCCGGGTCCGGGGCGCCGAGGGGAACGGTCGCGGCCGAGGCCGGCACCGACGACGGGGTGACGAACGTGCTGCCGCCCGGCCCGGCCTCCACGGCCTGACTCAGCGCGCTGCCCTTCAGGTACCTGCTCCACGGCAGGAACCACATGGTCCACCCGTTGTCCCACACGCCCGCCCGGGGGCTGCCGGTGATCGTCACCGGGTCGCCGGGAACCTCCATGCTGTAGTAGAGCTGCGCATCGGCCGGGGGCATGTTCACGCAGCCGTGGCTGACGTTCGTGAAGCCCTGCTGGCCCACCGACCAGTAGGCGTCGTGCAGGTAGTCGCCGGACCAGGTGAACCGCACCGACCAGGGCACCGGCAGGCGGTACCCGGGGCCCTTCATGATCACGGGGTTGCCCTTGTCGATGGTCAGGTACGTACCGTTCGGCGTATCGTCGCCGGGCCGGCCGCTGCTGATCGGCCAGTTGGCGTACAGCTTGCCGTTGCGGTAGAGACTCATGTGGTGCGTGGCCGTGCTGGCCACCACGATCAGCGAGTTGCCGATGGTGAACGACTGGGTCAGGGTGTGGTCGCCGTACACGCCGGGTGCGCCCTCAACGCCGTTAAGGTGCCCGGTGAAGCTCACCTGCGTGTTCGCGGGCCAGTAGCTGCGCGGCCGGAAGTACAGGCAGACCGGCGCCATGTTGCACGGGTCGTCCCAGTGCCATGCGCCCACCACCGGCTTCGACGTGGACAGCCGCAGCGCCTGCTCCACCGCCGCCTTGTTGGTGATCTCGTGGCTGAAGTACAAGATGATCGGCATGCCCACGCCGTAGGTCTGGCCCTGCCCCTCGAGGATCTGCGTCCTGAACGTCTGCGACGGGGCGAGGGTCCGGAACGTGCTCCTGCGGGTCACGACCTGGCCTGAGCTTTCTGTTGCCCTGGCGGTGACCGTGTAGCTCTGCGACACGTTCAGCGCCCACGTGCTGTGCCAGGCGCTACGGGCGGCGTTCAGCGCCCCGCTGACCGGCTCGCCCGACGTGGTCACGGTCACGCCGCTGATCTTGCCCTGAGCGGCCGTTACGGTGATCCCCTGCGCCGGATTGACGCTGGCGCTCCCGTTGGCCGGCGTGATGGACAGCGCCGCCGCGCCGCCGGTCGCCTGCTTTGTCGCGCCGGCGCTCGCGTGCGGGCTGGAGGACGTGCTGCCGCCTCCGGAGCACGCGGTCGTGACCAGGCCGAGGATGCAACCGATCGCAGCCACCGCGAGCAAGCGGGGCCGGCCGTGCCCGCGATGCCACGGGTGCCAGCCCGGTCGGCGAGCCCGTGAGGGTGAGGGGCCATGTCCGTTCACGTCTGGACCTCCCGCCGCTGAGACGGCTCATGCGTAAAACGACTGGGCTCACTGCTCGGTTCGCGGGGCGGCCGCGGGGCTGCCATCGCCGAAATCGGAGCCACCGCTGGCTGTACGGTCCGGCAATGTGCCGTCCCGCAGTGTGCCGTGCCACTTCGGGCCCTCCCGCGCTGGGCCCGTCGCGACGCCGGACCGGTCACCCCTGACGTTGCCGTCCAAGGGTATTCCGGTCGGGCAAGCGGTGCGAATTCGTAGCCTACCCGTACGGATCAGTGCGATAGCCGCGGCCAGCACCACGATCGCCACGGCGATCCAGGGGACATAGTCGCCCAGCCGGTCATACAGCGTTCGGGACGAGGCGGACGGGAGCGCCAGCCGGACCACGGCGGCGCCGCGGAAGGAGGGGCCCTGCCACGCCAGCAGCCGGCCGCGCGGGTCGAACGCGACCGAGTCGCCGGTCAGGGCGGCCTGCATGACCGGGCGGCCGGTCTCCGCGGCGCGCAGCGCGCCGAGCGCGGCGTGCTGCGCCAGGACCCACTCCTCCCAGCCGGCCTGCCAGGTGGAGTCCGAGGTCTGGTAGACGATCAGCTGGGCTCCCTGATCGGTGTCCACCCGCGACATATCGGGGAACGCCGACTCGAAGCAGATCAGCACCCCGATCGTCAGCGGCCGGCCAGTGAAGGGGGAAGGGGAGGCGGGTGGGGTGACCTGCATGACGTGCGCCCCGGTGCCGGCGATCATGTTCTGCGGCGCGGCCTTGCTGATCTTGGTGAGCCAGCCGAGCTGCTGCCGGAACGGGATATATTCCCCGAACGGCACCAGGCGGGTCTTGACGTACCTGGCGTCGACGCCGGTGCTACTGAGCAGCACCGCGACCTTCGACTTGTCGCCGTTTGGCGCTATGGAGTCCTGGTTCAGCAGGATCTGCGCGTGATCGGCCGCGGACAACGCCTCCAGCTGATGCAGGAGCCAGCGGTACTTGGGCAGGTTCAGGTCGTAGGCGATGCTGCTCTCTCCCCAGACGACCAGGTCGGCGCGGTCGCGGGCCAGCCCGGCCGACAGCCGCTGGCTGGCGTTGACCCTGACCGCGGGGCTGCGCACGACTCCCGTCTGGACCATGGCGATCGTTACGTGCCGGCCGACCGGCGCGGCCGAGGTGAGCGCGTAGGCGACGGGGCCCGAGCCGATCGCGACCGCCGCGGCGCCCGCGCCGATCAGCCGGACCGGGATGCGGCGGGCCACCGCCGCGACGAGGATGCCCGTGTTCGCCGCCACCAGCGCGAAGCTGACCAGCCACACGCCGCCCAGCGCGGCCAGGGCGAGGAAGACCGGATGCTGCCACTGGCTGGCCCCGTACACCGCCCACGGTCCGCCGAACCCCTGCCAGGAGCGAGCCCAGTCGGCCACCAGCCAGCAGCTCGGCACGACGGCGAGCGCGGCCAGCGCGCGGAGCGGCGTCACCGGCGGACGCAGCAGCCCCCAGGTCGCGCCCCCGACACCGGTCCACAGCACCCCGATCACCGCCGCCGCGAGCAGGAGCCCGGGGCCCAGGTTCGGGATCAGCCAGTAGAGCGAGGCGATCAGGAACCCGGTCCCGAACCACCAGCCGCGCACCGCCGCCTCGCGCGCCGACGGCGCGGCGCGGAACAGCAGCATGCCCGGGACCAGCCCGAACCAGGCCAGGAACTCCAGATTCGGCGCGGGGAACGCCAGGGCAGGCACCGCGCCGGCGGCAAGCGCGGCATAGTGAACCGGCCGGGTGAAGGCGCGCCAGAATGCCACATCCCTATTCTGTGTCCATAACGCAACGCCTGGGTCGCGCGGGAGGCCTCAGCGAGGCGGATTGCCGGTCAGCGCGCACCCGGACCACGGGTCAGGCGAGCTGTCCAGGAACCGCGGAGGAGTCCCGGCGCGCTCGCCGCCGCTCCCGGCTGCCCAGAGCGAGTGCCCAGGCGAGCGCGGCCACGGCCAGCAGGCTGAACGCGATTTCCGGCGCCTCGCCCGCGCGCTGGGCCAGCGTGGTGCCGCTCAGCAGCGGCACGCGGGCCTCGAGCACGGCTGGCTGCCACGTCCGGCTATGGGCGATCAGTGAACCGTCCGGCGCGATGATCGCGCTGACGCCCGTCGTGCCCGAGACGATCATGGCGCGGTCGAACTCGATCGCGCGGATCCGGGCCATGGCCAGCTGCTGCAGGGTCTCGCCCAGCTGGCCGTCCAGCTCGAAGTCGGCGTCGTTGGTCTGCTCGGTCAGCAGGTTCGCGCCCGCGCTGACCTCGGAGGAGACCAGGCTGTCGAAGCCGACCTCGTAGCAGATCACGTCGCCGAGCCGGATCTTCCCGACGCGGAACACCACCGCACGGCGGCCCGGCGTGAAGTCCACCGGCTGCAGCGACGGCAGCGAGCTGAACGCGGCGATCAGGCTCCGGAACGGGATGTACTCGCCGAAGGGCACGAGCTGGCGCTTGACGTAGATCGCGACCGGGCCGCGGCCCGGCAGCCAGAGCTCGCCGGTGTTGCGGCGCGGGTTGTCCAGCACCGCGCCGACCAGCACCGGCCGGTCGATCGCGCTGACCGCGCTCGCGATCGTGGCGTAGGTGAACGGGTCCAGGCCGGGGTCGATGTCGGTCGAGTTCTCTGGCCATATCACCAGGTCCGGCGCCGGGCGCGAGCCCGCCCTGACCTGCGTGGCAAGTTGCCCGGTAGCCGCCGCGTGGTTCTCGGTCACGGTTGTTTCCTGAACCTGCTTGGCGAACGTCCCGGCGCGGGGAACGTTGCCCTGCACCGAGGCCACCTCCGCGGTCGGGCTGCCGGCTCCCCACTGGCCCGCGGGCAGTGCGGCGCCGGCCAGGGCGAGGCCAGCAGCGGCCGCGCAGCCGAGAGCGGGGACGGCGCGGCGGCGGATCGCCGCGGCCGCGCCCGCGGGGCCGCGGCCCGAGGTCAGCAGCGTCCAGGCCAGCGTCGCCGCGGTCAGCGCCACCAGGAACGTCAGCAGCGGCGGGCCGCCGTACGCGACCCACCGGACCGTCGGCGCCTGGGCCTGGCTCATGGCCAGCCTGCCCCAGGGAAAGGCGTAGGGCCACCGGTCCCGGAACGCCTCGACGGCCACCCACCAGCACGCGACGGCCACCGGCCAGGCGCGCAGGCGCAGCATCAGCCGCTGGCCTATCGCGAACAACGCGAAGATCACCGCCTCGGCGACCGCCAGGGCGGCCCACGCGTACCAGGCCACGTTGATCAGCCAGGACAGCAGCGGGATGAAGAACGCCAGGCCGAAACCGAGCCCGACGGCGAACGAACCGCGCAGGCTCCGGCGCCAGAGCGCGACCACGAACAGCCCCGGGCCCACGGCCGCGAGCGGCCAGAAGCCAGCCGGGGGGAATGCCGCCGCGAGGGCCAGGCCGCCGGCGATCGCCACGAGCATCGCGGGAAGCAGCGAAAGGCCGCCGGACGTGTCGGGCCGCTGGGCCCGCCCGGCCGCCTGGACCGGGCCGGCGCGCCGGAGACGCTCATAGGCCCGGCGATCGCTACGGCCGCCGGGCCGCCGCATGGAAGCAGATCTCGAGATCCCGGTCTGCCCGGCGGCCCCCGGCGAGCGGTCCGTGGCGCGTGTTGCGAAATGCAATTTACCGGTTCCATGGGATTGCAGCTATCTAGCGTGATACTCTCATCACCATCTGTTGAGCATGGGGCGGGCCAGATGGGCGCTTTTCAGATGTGTGAGGTCCTGAGCACGTGATCAAGATCGGGTACGCAGACCTGCCGGGCGGCTTACACGTCCGGGCCGTGACCCGCGGCAAGGACACGGTGATCTACCTGCTGCCCGGGCTGACGGTGGAGCAGCGCCGGGCCGCCCTGCGCCGGGTACGAAGCAGCGCGCGCATGGGCCAGGGGCCACCGCTAACGGCCGTGGGCCTCGCGCGCGCCGTCATCGCCGACCGAATAATGACCACGGTCAGGAACGTGGCCGGCGCGACGCGGGTGCACCCTGGCATGTTCGTGCCCCTGATCGTGATCCTCCTGTCCGCGGCCGTCGCTTGCTTCGTGCTGTCGTCGGTCTCCATCAAGATCCACTCGCCGCAGGCCGGCGCGCCGGAGACGCTCATAGGCCCGGCGATCGCTACGGCCGCCGGGCCGCCGCATGGAAGCAGATCTCGAGATCCCGGTCTGCCCGGCGGCCCGGCACCCCTCACCGAGCCCCTTCCCTTTCCCGTCCCCGTCGCCCGGCCCCAACCCATCGTCAGCCGCGCCCTTGCCGTCTCCGTCCTCCTCCCCGTCCCCGACCGGGTCGGATGGCAGCGGGCTGTGCGTCAACGCCGGCCCGCTGGGCGTGTGCGTGTCGCTGTAGGCAGCGCAAGACCGTTCAAGACGGCCGTGCTGACGCGGGCCAGCATGGCGGGCGTGAGCCCGTCGTTAGCTGACGGCCACGGCAACGGAGCCGACCGGAGGGAGAGCCCGCGGTGAGCCGCCGGGGCTGGGCGCTGTTCGCAGCGATGAGCGTCATCTGGGGCATTCCGTACCTGCTGATCAAGGTGGCGGTGGGCGGCGTGCCGGTGCCGGTGCTCGTTCTAGCCCGGGTGGGGATCGCCGCGGCGCTGCTGCTGCCGCTGGCCGTGAGGCGGCGGCAGCTTGGCGCGCTGCGGCCGAAGTGGCGCTGGCTGGGGGCGTTCGCGCTGGTCGAGATCGTCACGCCCTGGCTGCTGCTGTCCGACGCCGAACGCAGGCTCTCCAGCTCGATGAGCGGACTCCTGGTCGCGTCCGTGCCGATCATCATCGTGGTGCTCGGCCGGCTGACCGGCGGCACGGAGCGGCTCACCGCGGTCCGGTGGGCTGGGCTGCTGGCCGGGCTGGGCGGTGTCGCCGTGCTGGCCGGGCCCACGGCGGCGGGTGGCAATGCCTGGTCCATCACCGAGGTCCTGCTGGTCGCGGTCTGCTACGCGACCGGGCCGCTGATCGCGAGCCGGAAGCTCGCTGATCTCCCGCCGCTCGGCATGACCGCGGCGTGCCTGGGCCTCGCCGCGATCGGTTACGCGCTCCCGGCCGCGCTGACCTGGCCGAGCGCGCCGCCGTCCTGGCGCGTCCTCGCCGCACTGGCCGGCCTCGCGGTCGTCTGCACGGCCGCGGCGTTCGTGATCTTCTTCCAGCTGATCGGCGAGGTCGGCCCGGCCCGGGCGAGCGTGATCACCTATGTCAATCCGGCGGTCGCCGTGACGCTGGGCGTCTCGGTGCTCGGCGAGCGGTTCACGCCATCGATGGCGGGCGCGTTCGCGCTGATCCTCGGCGGCTCGGTGCTCGCCACCCGCTCCGGCCAGCGCCGGGGCGCGATCCCGGAGCCGGACCGCGAGGACAGCCCTTCCGCGTCCGTGAGCCAGCCGTAAACCGCTCCGCCGCCCCGCTGTCGCCCGACTAGACTCGCCCAGGTGATCGACCTCAGGTCCGCACGGCAGGAGCCCGACCGATACCGGGCGGCGCTGGCCCGGCGTGGTGCGGCGAAGGATTTTGACGCGCTGCTGGCCGCGGATGCCCGATGGCGCGAGGCCACCGAGCGGGCCGAGACCCTCCGCGCCGCCCAGAAGAAGCTGTCCAGGAGCAAGCCCGGGCCGGACGAGATGGGCCAGCTGCGGCGGCTGGCCGCCGAGCTGGCGACCGCGAGCGAGGAGCTGGCCCAGGCGGCCAGCGAGCGCGAGGAACTGCTGGCCCGGATCCCGAACCTGCCCGACCCCACCGCCGCCGACGGCATGGACGAGGACGACGCCCAGCTGATCCGGACCTGGGGCGAGCCCCCGCAGTTCAGCTTCGCCCCCCGCGATCACACCGAGCTCGGCTCGCCCCGCGGGCGGGTCGACATGGCCCGGGGAGCGCGGCTGTCGGGTTCCAGGTTCGCGACAAGCTGGCCAGTCAGGGCTTCCTGCTGGTGCTGCCGCCGATCCTGGCCGGCGAGCGGGCCATGTACGGAACCGGCTTCCTGCCCACCGAGGAGTCCAACCTCTACCGCCTGGAAAAGGACGACCTCTACCTGACCGGGACCTCTGAGGTCGCGCTGGCCGGGATCCACATGGACGAGCGGCTGGAGGAGGATCAGCTGCCGGCCCTGTACGCGGGGTTCGCCACCAACTTCCGGCGCGAGGCCGGGGCGGCAGGCAAGGACACCAAGGGCATGTTCCGGGTGCACCAGTTCGACAAGGTCGAGATGTACGTCTTCTGCGTTCCGGAGCAGTCCGCCGAGTTCCACGAGCGCCTCCTGGCCTACGAGGAGGAGATCGCTCAGGCGCTGGGCCTGCCCTACCGGGTGATGAACATCGCGGTCGGCGACCTCGGCGCGCCCGCCGCCAAGAAGTACGACATCGAGGCCTGGTTCCCGGCGCAGCAACGGTACCGGGAGATCACCTCCTGCTCGAACACCACCGATTACCAGGCCCGGCGGCTGAACATCAAGTTCCGCGCAGACCGCGGGCTGGAGTTCGTGCACACGCTCAACGGCACCGGCGCGACCGCCCGCGCGCTCCTGTCGATCATGGAGAACTTCCAGGACGAGGGCGGCACGGTCGCGATCCCCGAAGTGCTGCGCCAGTACGGCGCCCCGGCGACCCTCGGCACGCCGCGTTAGCCCGGGCCCGCCGGCGCTGCGCTTAAGCGGCGAGCCCGGGCCGGTGACCGCCACGACGGCAGCAGGCCGCAGGTACGCGAGATCGGCGCGGACCTGCGCGCGGGACGGGGCACGGGGCAGCGATGATCCCTCCCACAGCGCATCCAGGTACACGAAGAAGCGATTGATGCTGACCGGGCCGTAGTACTCCATGGCGGTCTGCCCGGCCCGGTTGGACCCGACGAAATAGCCGCCCATGAGCGATCCGGGCTCGCCCGTGTCCGCCTGCCAGCGCAGCGTCTCAGGGAAAGCCGAGTACGGCACGGGGACGACGAGCACGCGGGCGTCCGGCGCCAGCCGCAGCCCGGCGAAGGCCACCTGCCAGCCAGCCGGGACCGGCCGGACCGCGCTGGCCTGGTAGGGCAGCGGAATCAGGGGCAGCAGCGCCAGGACCGCGACCGCGAACGGCAGGCTTCTTCGCCGCCAGCCCGCGGCCCCCGGCGCCGCCGAGCGCGCCAGGTCCAGCGAGAAGGCGAGCACGACAGCGGCCGCGCCGTCGGCGAGGATGGCGAACCGGTCCGGCAGAATCTCGCCGAGGATGGGCAGGCCCTGCAGCCAGTGCCAGGGCAGGAGCCCCCCCGGGAAGTGGACTCCCAGGAACGTCCGGCTTTCACGAGCAGCGGCCAGCCCAGGTAGGCGAGATACTCCGCGAGAAAGTTGTTGCCACCGCTGGCGACGGCGGCTGCCGCGCTGGCATTTGTGTGGAAGAGCAGGTCGCCGGGTGGGGTCACGAACGCGCCGAGGTGGCTGCTGTAGTCACTCAGCGCCTCCCAGCTGCCATGGGCGCTGAGCGGGCCGCGAAGCTGCGCCCAGAGGGCGCGGCCGCAGATCAGCAGCGCGATCCCGGCCCCGACCGCGAGCCCGAGGGCGGCGTCACGAGCCCGGGCCCGCACGGCCCGCGGATGACTGGCCGCGAGCGTGATCACGAGCACCAGGCCGACGATGGCCGTCTGGGCCAGCAGTTCCTCCCCGGTGAACAGCTGAGCGGCACTCAGCAGGCCCAGCCAGACGCCGGCGCGCACGGGGTGGCCGCGGCCGGTGACGATCCGCAGCAGCGCGTCGATGATCAGCGGCGGCAGCACCGCGAACTGAAAGTTGTAATGGCCGATGCCGGAATTGATCAGCGCCGTGGAGAACCCGTAGACCGCGCCGCCCAGGGCGGCCGCGGCGACACTGGCCCCCCACCGGCGCAAGACCCAGAACAGGCTGGCCGCCGAGCCGGCGAAGCCCAGCGTCAGCACGATCGCGAGGCTGACCTGCGGGCCGGCCAGCAGCGTCACCGGGGTCAGCAGCATGCCCGGGAGCAGGAACGACGTGTTCCCCATCATGTTGATGCCACGCGGCGCGTTCATCGCGGCCGTCACCAGCGCCGGCAGGTGCCCGTGCGCAACCGCTGTCGCCGCGTAGCGCAGGAACCAGGCGAACAGGTCGACGTCTCTAACGTCGCCGACCTGCGCCCGCGACGCGGGGTCGGCCCACAGCCGCCAGGTCAGGGCCAGGGCAC
>WNFN01013354.1_pt1 | contig 11830 bp, 11 predicted proteins | sample 5400161 | NCBI WGS metagenome assembly WNFN01 (sample SAMN13153353, study PRJNA577476) | soil metagenome | isolation source: 80 cm saprolite on Douglas fir-dominated hillslope | place: USA:California | collected 2013-09-17
CCGCCGACCGCCTGCTCGCCCTGGCCGAGCGCTGGCAGGACGCCGGCCCGCAGCAGGCCGACCCGCAGCCGTGATCGTGGTCAATCCTCAGAACTCCTAACTGGGTCGATTCTCCGGGCCAGCCGGCCGAGGCCGGCCCATCCCGCCCCCAACCGACGCGCATCAACGTTGGAAACCGCCGGGTCTTGCCAGCGATCGGTTAACGATATATCTTTGAGCTATCAAGAAATTCTCATGGGGGGTTGAGATGAACGAGCAAGAGACGAACGACCAAGACTTCAACGAGCACTGGAGCGGCCATCCGCATCGGCATCACGGCGGCCGGCGGTTCAGGACGAGGTTCGGTCCGCCGGGCTTCGATCAGGGAGGCGACGTGCCGGGCATGCCCCCGGCCCCCGGAGGCCCCGGGCGCCCCGTGCGCCCCGTGCGCCCCGAGCGGGCAGAGTTCGGCGGCCGCGGCGGTTTCGGCGCCGACTTCGGTCCCGGATTTCAGGCTGGCCCCGGTTTCCACGGCACGCCTGGCTTCGGGCCGCGGGCACGCGGCTACGGCCGGCGCGGTGGCCGGGCAAAGCGCGGCGATGTACGCGCCGCGGCGCTGGCGCTGCTCGCCGAGGAGCCGATGAACGGGTACCAAATCATCCAGCAGATCACCGATCGCAGCGGCGGCCTCTGGCGGCCGAGCCCCGGGTCGGTGTATCCGGCGCTCGCGCAACTGGAGGACGAGGGCCTGATCGTGCTGCAGGCCACCGCCGGGGAACGGCGCGCGTACGCGCTCACCGAGGCTGGCCGCAATTACGTGGCCGAGCATGCCGAAGGGCTGAAGGCCCCGTGGTCGGCCGTATCAGGCGATGCTGCCAGCGCGGCTGCCGACCTGCACTCGCTGGTCCGCCAGGTGCACGTCGCCGCTTTCGGCGTGCTGAGCGCGGGTACAGATGCCCAGATGGCCCAGGCGCGCAAGATCCTGGCGCAGACCCGCAGGTCGCTCTACCGGATCCTGGCCGAGGAAGAAGAAGCGGGCACGCCGGGCAGTGGCGCGGAGCCCGGGGCTACACCAGCGGATGAGGTTCCTGGCCGTGACTAGGCTCAGGTCCAGGGGCGAGGTGAGGAGTTGCCGGTGAGCCCGCGAGCAGGCACGAGCGCCGGTCAGCGGGACGCCTCTCAGGCCGATGGCGCCTGCGACGGCAATCGGGCTCCGGTCATCGCGGTATCCGCGCTGACCAAACGGTACGGCGAGGTCGAGGCAGTACGCGGCATCGACCTCGCCGTCCACGCGGGGGAGACATTCGGATTTCTCGGACCGAACGGCGCGGGAAAGACGACGACAATCAAGATATTGTGCACGCTGGCCAACGCCACGTCGGGGACGGCAACAGTCGCGGGTTTTGACACCGCGACCCAGCGTGACGCGGTCAGGCGCAATATCGGGCTGGTGTTCCAGGACACCACGCTGGACGGCTAGCTGACCGCCGAGCAGAACCTGCGTTTTCACGCCGAACTCTACGGCGTGCCAAAGGACGCGGTCCAGCCGCGGATGCGGCAGGTGCTCGACATGGTCGGTCTCTGGGACCGGAAGGACGGCCTGGTCAGTACCTACTCCGGCGGCATGCAGCGGAGGCTGGAGATAGCCCGCGGCCTGCTGCACGCCCCGCACGTGCTGTTCCTCGACGAGCCGACCGTCGGCCTGGATCCGCAAACTAGGTCATCGATCTGGGCCTACATCAACGAATTGAAGGCGCGCGAGGACATCACCATCTTCCTGACTACGCACTACATGGACGAGGCCGAGCACTGCGACAGGATCGCGATCATCGACCACGGGAGGATCGTGGCCATCGATACGCCAGAGGCGCTCAAGGCCAGCGTGGGCAAGGACAGGGTGCAGATCCACACCGCCGACGACCAGGCCGCGATCGCCGCGCTGGCCGCCAATTTCGGCATCGAGGCCGCCATGCACGACGGCGCGCTGACCTTCTCGGTCGCCGGGGGCGAGCAGTTCGTGCCCAGGCTCTTCACTGAGCTCAGTGTTCCGATCAGGTCGGTCAGCGTGTCCAGGCCGTCGCTGGACGACGTCTTCATGTCCTACACGGGCAAGACCATCCGCGACGCCGAGGCATCTGGAACCGATCCGATGCGCCAGATGGCGGCCCGCATGCGAGGGAGGCGATGACCATGGTGACCGATACCGTCACCCCGGCCGCGGAATCGGCCGTCGTGGATTCGATCAGGGTCGCCGGGCCGGCCGGCGGGCTCAGGCACGACTTCAGGGCCATCAGCATCGTGTGGCGGCGCGAGCTGATCAGGTTCAGGTCGGACCGGCTCAGGGCAGTGACCTCCCTAGTCCAGCCCGTACTGTTCCTGTTCATCCTGGGCACGGGACTGTCCTCGCTGGCCGGACGCGGCATGCCGCCGGGCGTGGACTTCAAGACATTTATCTATCCCGGCGTGCTGGCGATGTCGGTGCTATTCACGTCGATCTTCTCCGCTGGCTCGATTGTGTGGGATCGCGAGTTCGGTTTCCTGCGCGAGATGCTCGTCGCACCGGTCAGCCGGGCATCCATCGTTATCGGCAAATGCCTGGGCGGCGCCACGATAGCAACTTTCCAGGGCATCATCTTCCTGGCGCTGGCGGGCTTCGCGCACGTGCCTTACAACCCGGTCCTGCTGCTCACGCTCGTCGGCGAGCTGCTCCTGCTGTCGTTTACGCTCACGGCGTTCGGCGTCATGATGGCGGCCAGGATTACCCAGTTTCAGGCGTTCATGGCCCTTACCCAGATGCTGGTCATGCCGTTGTTCTTCCTCTCCGGAGCGCTTTACCCGCTGAGTGGCCTGCCGAGCTGGCTCACGGTCCTGACCAGGATCGACCCGCTCACTTACGTGGTCGGGCCGATGCGGCACGCCGTATTCAGCCACCTGAGCGTTCCCGCCGGCGCACAGCACCTGCTCGCCCCCGGGCTGACGTGGGCGACATGGCCGGTCCCTGAGTGGCTGTCACTGGGAATCGTCGCTGTCATGGGGGTGGCGATGATGGCGATCGCGATCGCCCAGTTCCGCAAGACCGAGTAGCCGACGCAATGGCCGGAATGGATCGCGCCCGTTCGGCGGGTTACGAAGCCGGGCGGGCGGAAAAGGGCGACGCCGGGTGGCTACGGGGGCAAACCACCCGGCGTCGCATTCATCGGCGCTCCGACGGGGGCCCGGAACGCCGGCAACGGTGCCCCAGCGGGGGACCAGAGCACCGGTAAGCATGTTACACCGAACCGCCCCCATGTGCGTCAAGACCGGATAGAAGCGAATCTGCGGATGATGGCTAGCTAGTCCTAGCCTGGATCGCCGATTTGCGCCCGGCATTGCTGATAAGCACCTGCCGGGCTGTGATAAGCGCCTGCCGGGCTATCGATCGTCGCCGTCGCGCTCCGGCCCGCCGCGCTCCGGCCCGCCGCGCTCCGGCCCGTCGCGCCCAGCACCGGGCGGCACGTAGCGCTCGGGGAGGTTCGGCCGGTACGGCCGGAATCCGGTGGCCCGTGCCGGCCCGCGGGTGTTGGCGACGACGACCGCGAAGTACGGCAGTGCGATCGCCCCGGCGGCTGGGATGATCGTCAGCCAGCCCGCGTGGTTCAGGAACATGACGACGGTAATCACGAAGCAGACGACCCGCACGCCCATCATCACGAGGTAGCGCCGCTCACGCTGGCCGATCTCGGCCGAGCGGGACTGGTGGGCCTCAGTGACCAGATAAGCCTGGTCACGCCGGGCGCTCCGATGGCTTCGCACGTCTCCACGTTAGGCGCCGCACTGCCGGGAAGCTAATCAGGACCGGCGCGAGCCAGCCAGCGCGTGACACAGTGGTCGAGCAGGCGCGGGCAGTGCAAGCGCGTGCATCAGTTACCTGGAGGAACATATGACAAACCGGACGTACCGGGTGACCGAGATAGTCGGCACCTCACCCGACGGCGTCGACGGCGCCGTGCGCAACGGGCTGCAGCGGGCGGCGCAGACCCTGCGGCACCTGGACTGGTTCGAGGTCACGCAGATCCGCGGCCAGATGGAGGAGGGTCAAGTTGCCCACTTCCAGGTCGGGATGAAGGTCGGCTTCCGGCTCGAAGACTCCTGACCGGACCAGTCTGCGATACTGACTAACCGTGTCCTTCCCCCGGAGGTAGTCCATGAGCCGATCCGTGCTGGTTACCGGCGGCAACCGGGGGATCGGGCTGGCCATCGCGCGACGGTTCGCGGCTGCCGGGGACGCGGTGACCGTCACGTCCCGTTCCGGCGAGGACATCGCCGGGCTGACCGTGGCCAAGTGCGACGTCAGGGACGCGGCGTCGGTCGACGAGGCATTCAAGGCCGCGGAGGCCGCACACGGGCCGGTTGAGGTGGTGGTGGCCAATGCGGGCATCACCAGCGACCAGTTGCTCGCGCTGATGAGCGAGGACGCCTTCACGTCCGTGGTCGATACCAACCTGACCGGCGCCTACCGGGTGGCCAGGCGCGCGGTGCGGCCGATGATGCGGCTGCGCAGGGGCCGGATGATCTTCATCTCGTCCGTGGTCGGCCTGCTGGGATCCGGCGGCCAGGCCAATTACGCGGCGTCCAAGGCCGGCCTGATCGGGATGGCGCGCTCGCTCGCCAGGGAGCTTGGCAGCCGCAACATCACCGTCAACGTCGTCGCGCCCGGCTTCGCTGACACAGACATGACGAACGAGCTGAGCGCGGAGCGCAAGAAGGCGCTCGTCGCCAGCGTGCCGCTCGGCCGGACAGCCTCGGCCGACGAGGTGGCGGGCGTGGTGCAGTTCATCGCCGGACCGGACGCCGCTTACATCACGGGCGCGGTCATCCCGGTGGACGGCGGCCTCGGCATGGGCCACTGAGCGGAGCAGGAAAGGGCCAGCGATGGGACTACTCGACGGCAAGCGGATTCTCATCACCGGAGTGCTGACCGACTCCTCGATCGCTTTCCACGTGGCCAGGGTCGCGCAGGAGGAAGGCGCGACTGTCGTGCTCACCGGCTTCGGCCGGCTGACGCTGGTCGAGCGGATCGCGAAGCGGCTGCCCGACCCGCCGCCCGTGCTCGAGCTTGACGTGACGAACCCCGACCAGCTCGACTCCCTGGCCGATCGGGTACGCGAGCATGTTGGCTCGCTAGACGGGGTGCTGCACGGGATCGCCAACGCCCCGGCCAGCGCGATGGGCGGAAGCTTTCTCGACACGCCCTGGCAGGACGTCTCGGCGGCCGTGCACGTGTCGACGTACTCGCTGAAGGCACTCGCGATGGCGACGCTGCCGCTGATGAAGGACAACGGTGGGTCGCTGGTTGGGCTGGACTTCGACGCCAGGCTGGCCTGGCCGGCCTACGACTGGATGGGCGTTGCCAAGGCGGGACTTGAGTCATGCTCCCGCTACCTCGCCCGCTACCTCGGCCAGTACCAGATCAGGGTCAACCTGGTCGCCGCCGGGCCGCTGCGCACGATGGCCATGAGCTCGATTCCCGGAGTCGAGCAGTTCGAGTCGATGTGGAGCGGCCGCGCCCCGCTGGGCTGGGACCTGAGCAACCACGAGCCGGCCGCGCGGGCGTGTGTCGCCCTGCTGTCCGACTGGTTCCCGGCCACGACGGGGGAGATCGTGCATGTGGACGGTGGCGTGCACGCGATGGGCGGCTAACGCTGCTCGCGCCTAGCGGCCAGCCGGAAAAAACGCGGCGACCACTGTGCGTAACCGAAATGCGCGAGTGGGGCCCATTCGCCATTCAAGAGTCCTGCATCGATAGCAATTTGTGACGATGTTGGCCTGGGTTCGCTACCTCACGCAGTTTACGCTTCGGCAAAGCTGCCGGCCTGGATCTTGCGCTGCGGGCCAGCCCGGCGGACCACAGGAAGGTGGCAGGGCCTGTCTGCGACGCTGACCCCCGATCATGGCAGCCGTCGTCCGGTCGGCCCCGTCTACCGTGACCGCCCTGAGAGCAAGGGGATCTGATGAAAGTCGCCCACCCGGTTCTGAAGATGGCGGCCTGCGCCGTCGTCGGAGTAACCGCTCTTGCCGCCTGCAGCAAGAGTTCAAACAACAACGTCGCACCGACTATCAAGGGAGCCTTCGGCTCCGTGCCGGCCCAGACCGGAACGCCGCACGCCGGCACGATCACCGTTGCGCAGCAGCCGGGCGCCACTCCGACCTGGATCTTCCCGGTAACCCCGGGCGCCAACGGCTCGGTGTACACCGCCTATTCGTTCCAGTACCAGATGTGGCGTCCGACGAACTTCTTCCCTAACGGTTCCAAGCAGATCGAGAACAAGGCCATGAGCGTGGCCGGCGACCCGGTGTGGAGTAACGGCGACAAGACCGTCACGATCAAGTACAAGAATTGGAACTGGTCCGACGGCAAGCCGGTCACCTCGAAGGACGCCGAGTTCTTCATCGACCTGACCAAGGCCGCGGTAAAGATCAGCGCCGCCGACTACTCGCAGTACACCAAGGGTGTCGGCATCCCGGACCAGGTGGTCAGCATGTCCACGCCGGACAGCCACACGCTGGTGATCAACCTGAACAAGTCGGTCAACCCGACCTGGTTCTGGGAGGACAGCCTGGCAGGCATCTCGCCGCTGCCGGTGCACGCCTGGGCCAAGGCGTCGGCCAACGGCCCCGTCCTTGACCCGAACGTCCCAGCGAACGCCACCAAGATCTACAAGTTCCTGGCCGCCCAGTCCAAGTCCGTCACCACGTACGCGACCAACCCGCTCTGGAAGGTTGTGGACGGCCCGTACCAGCTGACCTCGTTCAACAACACCACCGGCGCGTTCACTTTGTCGCCGAACCTGAAGTACAGCGGCCCGCATGCCTCGAAGCAATCCAAGATCTCCGCCGTGCCGTTCACCTCAGACACCGCCGAGTGGAACGCGGTCAAGTCCGGCAGCATCGACGTGGGCTACGTCCCGTTCACTGACCTGCCCCAGGTCAACTCCATCAAGTCGCAGTACAACGTCTTCGGCTACCCGGGCTATGGCTTCCAGTACGTGGCCTTTAACTTCAAGGACAAGACCGGCGACTTCAACAACATCGTCAAGCAGCTCTACATCAGGCAGGCGTTCGCGCACCTGGAGAACGAGGCCGGTTACATCAAGGCCTTCTTCTTTGGCGCGGGCAGTCAGGGTTACGGCCCGATCCCGGCGATCCCGCCGAACCCGTGGACTCCGCCGAGCGCCACCAAGAACCCGTACCCGTTCAGCGTTCAGGCAGCCATCAACCTGCTCAAGTCGCACGGCTGGGCCATCCACCCGAACGGCACCGACGTGTGCGTGAAGCCGGGCTCGGGGACGGGCCAGTGCGGCGCCGGCATCCCGGCGAACACCAAGCTGGCGTTCAACATGATCTACAACACCTCGCCCGCGATCATCGGCCAGCAGATCACTGACCTGGTCTCCCAGGCCAAGAAGGCCGGCTTCAACATCTCGCTGAAGTCCGACAACTTCAACCACATGATCGCCACGTACTACAACGTGGCTGCGCCGCAGAACGTCGACAAGTGGGCGATGGAGGACTTCGGCGGGTTCAGCATCTCCACCTACCCGACCACGAACGGGATCTTCAACTGCAACGGTGTCTACAACATCGGCAGCTACTGCGACCCTCAGGCCGACAAGCTGATCGCGGCCTCGACCGGCGGCAGCGACCCGAACGCGGTGAAGGCAGAGGCTGACTACCTCACCAAGCAGGTGCCCAGCCTGTTCCAGCCACTGGTCGACAATATCGAGGTGTGGAAGAAGACCATTTCCGGTCCGCCCTTCTCGTTTGAGTCGCTGACCCAGTACCAGCTCCAGCCGGAGTCCTGGTACTTCAAGAAGTAATGCCTGCCTCCGGGCGGTGACCCGGAATGCTGGACACTCCCTGTTCTCCTGTGGTAGCAGGAGAACAGGGAGTGCCCGCGCAGTATGTCCGCGCATGTGAATGTCCGCGCCGAAAGGCGAGAGAAGGGGCGATGCGTGACCGCCTACCTCATCCGCAGGCTCGACGCAGGCAGCGGTCAATTCCTGGAATCGGCAGCACGGTTTCGACAAGCCCTGGGTTGTGCAGTACCTGACTTACATGAACCGCCTGAGACACGGTAACCTCGGCTACTCCTTCAAGGTGAACCAGAGCGTGGCCGCGCTCTTCGGCCAGCGCTGGGCGCGCAGCGCCTATCTGTCGGGTATCTCCCTTGTGCTAGCGGTGGTGATTGCGATCCCGCTCGGCATCTACCAGGCCGTCAAGCGCAACACCGTGGGCGACACTGTCGTCACCTCGCTGGCATTCACTACCTACGCGATGCCGGTCTTCTTCCTGGCGCTGATACTCATCCAGGTCTTCGCGCTCAGCTTCCCGATCTTCAGCTTCGAGGCGAGCCAGTCACTGTCGCTGTGGCGCGTCATAGGCGACTGGCATTCGATGACGCTCCCAATCGCGACTCTGACTTTGCTGTCGGTCGCGGGCTTCTCTCGGTACATGCGGTCCACGTCCATCGACACGCTGGCCCAGGACTACATCAAGGCTGCCAGGGCGAAGGGCCTGCCCGAACGACTCGTGCTCCTCAGGCACCTACTACGGAACGCCTGCCTGCCGCTGGTCACGCTGATCGGCCTGTCCATTCCGTTCCTGCTGGCAGGCAACCTGATCACCGAGTATGTGTTCAACTTCCAGGGCCTTGGGCTGCTGTTCTACAACAGCCTGGGAAATGTTGACTACTACGTGCTGCTGGCCTACACGCTGGCCGGCGCGATCCTGACGGTCGTCGGCAACTTCGTCGCTGACATCGCCCTGACCATCGCCGATCCGCGGATCAGGCTTTCCTGACAGCTAGCACCACGACCTGGAGACAGCAGTGGCCAACATCGCGCCCTCCCTCAGCCCGCTCGACATCACCCGCGCCCCAGAAGGCGGAGAGATCGGCGCGGTTCAGAGCGGATGGCAACTCGGGCTCCGCGAGTTCGCGAAGAATAAGCTCGCCGTTGCTGGGATCGCGATACTCCTCTTCTACGTGCTGTTCTGCTTCGCAGGCCCGCTGTTCTATCACGGCAATACCGTCAATTCCGATCTCATCCACACCAACCTGCCGCCCGGCAGCGGCTTCCCGCTTGGCACGACCGACCAGGGCTTCGACGAACTGGGCCTGCTCATGAAGGGCGGCCAGGCGGCGCTTGAGGTTGGGTTCTTCGCCGCGTTCATCGGCATCGTGATCGGCATGCTCTGGGGCGCGATTGCCGGGCTGGTCGGCGGCATTGTGGACTCGGCGATGATGCGCGTGGTCGACATATTCCTGTCGATCCCGTTCCTGTTCATCGTGCTGATCGTTGCCGTCCGCTACGGCGCCTCCGTGCTCGGGCTCAGTCTCATTATTGGCGCCTTCACCTGGCTGGTCCCGGCCAGGCTGGTCAGGGGCGAGGTCCTCACGCTGCGAACGAGAGACTTCGTCTCGGCAGCGCGGAGCGCCGGATCGGGCCGCTGGCGGCTGATCAACCGGCATCTGATCCCCAACGCGCTGGGCGTCATCATCGTGAACGTCACGTTCAACGTCGCCGACGCCATCCTCGCGGTAGCCGCGCTCGGCTTTCTCGGCTTCGGGCTGAACTACCCCACTCAGGACTGGGGCGACATGCTCTCCAAGGGCGTTTCGTACATGCAGGACGGCTACTGGTGGCTGGTCTACCCGGTGGGCGCGTCTATCGTCCTGGTGGTGATGGCCTGCAACCTGATCGGTGACGCACTGCGCGACTCGCTCGACGTGCGGCTCCGTCGGCGCTGACCGACAGCAATGGCCCACCCGCCCACAGTGAGCTGAGAGGGACCCCGGATGCCCCCCGTCATCGAGATCGACGACCTGTCTACCCACATCCAGCTGACCAGGTCGGTTGTGCAGGCTGTCGGCAATGTGAGCCTGCGCATCGAGCCGGGCGAGACGCTCGGCCTGGTCGGCGAGTCGGGCTGCGGAAAGTCGATGACGGGGTTGTCGATCATGGGCCTGCTGCCGCCTGGCGGGCACATCGTCGGGGGCTCGGTCAGGCTCGGCGACCGGGAACTTGTCGGGCTGCCCGATGCTGAATTGCGCAAGATCCGGGGCAACGAGATCGCGATGATCTTCCAGGATCCGCTGACCTCGCTCGACCCGACCAAGACGGTCGGCTACCAGGTGGCCGAACCCTTCAGGCTGCATCGCGGAGGCAGCAAGGCCGAGGCACTCGAGCGGGCGGCTGAGGTGCTCGGCCTGGTCGGGCTGCCGAAGCCGAACGAGCGGCTCACCGACTACCCGCACCAGCTGTCCGGCGGTCTCAGGCAGCGTGTCATGATCGCGATGGCCCTCACGTGCGAGCCCAAACTGCTGATCGCCGACGAGCCAACCACGGCGCTCGACGTGACGATCCAGGCGCAGATACTCAAGCTGCTCGACGACCTGAAGTCACGGCTCGGCATGGCGATGCTGCTGATCACGCATGACATGGGCGTGATCGCGGGCCACGCGGACCGGGTCAACGTCATGTACGCGGGGCGCATCGTCGAGACGGCGGAAACCGGCAACCTATTCAAGAGGATGCATCACCCGTACACCCAGGCGCTGCTGGCCTCGATACCGCGGCTGAGCCAGGACGCCTCCCAACGGCTGCTCAACATCCCCGGCCTGCCGCCCGACCTGGCCAGGCCGCCGGCCGGATGCCGGTTCGCCGCCAGGTGCAGCCGGGCAACCGACAAGTGCCGGTCCGACGAGCCGCCGCTGACCGGGGAAACCGGCGAGCACCTATTCGCGTGCTGGCATCCGGTGGACGGGCCGATCGGCGCCACGGACGGCAACGGCACCAAGACGACCGTGACCGTGTCCAAGCGGCGCCCGGCGCCCGAGGCCGCTACCGGGCCCGACCAGGTACTGCCGGGCTCTGTCCTGCTCGAGGTCCGCAACGTGGTCAAGGAATACCCGGTGAGGGCGGGCGCTATCTTGCAGCGCAGGGCGGGCGCCGTGCACGCCGTTTCCGATGTGTCGTTCACCGTGAACGCGGGCGAGACATTCGGCTTGGTCGGCGAGTCTGGCTGCGGGAAGACCACGATCGGCAAGATGATCGTCGCGCTCGAACGGCCGAATTCGGGCAGCGTTCTGTTGGCCGGGCGTGACATCTCCGCTCTCAGCGGCGGGGAGCTGCGCAGGAACCGCAAGAACTTGCAGCTGATGTTCCAGGACCCGTACTCCTCGCTTGACCCGAGAATGCGGGTCGGCGCGATCATCAGGGAGCCGCTGGTCATCCAGAAGATCGGATCCCGTGACGAGCAGCAGAAGCGGGTCTACGATCTGCTCGACGAGGTGGGCCTGCCGCGTAACGCCGTCGAGCGCTACCCGCATGAGTTCTCTGGCGGCCAGCGCCAGCGGATCGGGCTGGCCAGGGCGCTGACCCTGAATCCGCAGGTGATCGTGGCCGACGAGCCGGTCAGCGCGCTCGACGTGTCGATCAGGGCCCAGGTGCTTAACCTGATGAAGCGCTTGCAGGCCGACCATGACCTGACCTACGTCGTGATCTCGCACGATCTGGCCGTCGTCAAGTACATGGCAACGAGAATCGGCGTGATGTACCTCGGCAAGCTGGTAGAGCTCGGCTCCGGCTATGACATCTACCAGCGGGCGGCGCATCCGTACACCGCCGGGCTGATCGCGACGATCCCGGTGCCCGAGCCCGAGGTGGCACGCGTCCGGCGCGGCGCGGGCATCGCCGGGGAACTGCCGAGCCCGATCAATCCGCCGTCCGGCTGCCGGTTCCGCACCAGGTGCCCGCTCGCCCAGGAGATCTGCTCGGTGGAGGAACCCGAGCTGCGGTCGTTCGGGCCCGGC
>WNFN01244695.1_pt1 | contig 11829 bp, 8 predicted proteins | sample 5400161 | NCBI WGS metagenome assembly WNFN01 (sample SAMN13153353, study PRJNA577476) | soil metagenome | isolation source: 80 cm saprolite on Douglas fir-dominated hillslope | place: USA:California | collected 2013-09-17
ACGGGCCGTACCAGCAGCGCCTTCGTCAGCTCCACGTTGGCGATCTCCGCATCACCGCCGATGTGGTACACCCGCCCGGGCCGGCCCTGCTCCAGCACCAGCTGGATCCCGCGGCAGTGGTCATCGACGTGCACCCAGCCGCGGACGTTCAGCCCGTCGCCGTACAGCGGCACCTTCCGCCCGTCCAGCAAGTTGGTGACGAACAGCGGGATCACCTTCTCCGGGTACTGGTACGGCCCGTAGTTGTTGCAGCACCGGGTGATGCTCACATCCAGCCCATGGGTCCGGGCGTACGCTCCCGCGATCAGGTCCCCGCCCGCCTTGGCCGCCGAGTACGGCGAGCTCGGATCCAGCCGCGCCCCCTCCGCCCACGACCCCGACGCCACGCTCCCGTACACCTCATCGGTCGACACCTGCACCACCCGCGGGACTCCCGCGTCCAGGCACGCCTGCAGCAGCACCTGCACCCCGGCCACGTTCGCGGCCATGAAGTCCGACGCGCCCGCGATCGACCGGTCCACGTGCGTCTCCGCCGCGAAGTTGACCACCACGTCGTGGCCGGGCACCACCGAGGCCAGCAGCGCACCGTCGCAGATGTCCCCGCGCACGAACGAGAACCGCGGGCTGGCGGCGACCGGCTCCAGGCTGGCCAGGTTGCCGGCGTAGGTCAGCTTGTCCAGCACGGTCACCTGCGCGTGCCCGTAACCGGGATAGCCGCCCTCCAGCAGCGTCCGCACGTAATGCGAGCCGATAAACCCCGCCCCGCCGGTAGCCAGGATCCTCATGAGCTAATCTGCACCCTGCTGTGGTCTCCGAGTACCAGCCGGTGTGCCTGCCGGACTTTCGGCGCGGGGGTCACCTCGACGTCGCGGCCGATGAGCGAGGCTTCGATGCGCCGGACTCCGCGGATCGACGTGCCCCGCAGCACGATGGAGTACTCGATCTCGCTGTCAGCGATCGTGCAGTCCCCGGCCACGGAGGTGAACGGGCCCACGTAAGAGCCGGACACCCGCGTTCCGGCCCCGATGATGACCGGGCCGACGATGCGGGAATCGCTTATGTCGGCACCGCTCTCGATGACCACCCGGCCGATGAGCTCGGTCGCCGCATCGACCCTGCCATGCTGGGCCGGATTCACGCTCTCCAGGACCATCCGGTTGACTTCTAGCATGTCGGCGACGTTGCCGGTGTCCTTCCAGTAGCCCGTGATCGTCGTCGACCGCACCTTGCGGCCGTTGTCGATCAGCCACTGAATGGCCTCGGTGATCTCCAGCTCGCCCCGCCATGACGGCGACAGCCGCGCCGCGGCCTCATGGACGGCGGGCGTGAAGATGTAGACGCCGACCAGTGCGAGGTCACCCTTGGGCTGGCTCGGCTTCTCCTCGAGCCCGATCACCTCGCCGACGGCGTCAAGCTCCGCGACACCGAACTGGCGCGGATCCGGCACGCTGGTCAGCATGATCTGTGCGTCCGGGCGGCCGACCCGGAACTCCTCGACCAGCGCGCTGATCCCGCCCACGATGAAGTTGTCCCCGAGGTACATGACGAAGTCGTCATCGCCGAGGTAGTCACGCGCGATCAGGACAGCGTGCGCGAGCCCGCGCGGCGCGTCCTGCCGGATGTAGGTGACCTCGAGCCCGAAGGCGCTGCCGTCGCCCACCGCTTCCCGGATCGCCGGGGCGGTGTCCCCCACCACGATCCCCACGTCGGTGATGCCCGCATCGCGGATGGCCTCCAGGCCGTAGAACAGGACCGGCTTGTTGGCGACCGGCAGAAGCTGCTTGGCGGAGGTGTGCGTGATCGGGCGCAGCCTCGTCCCGGAACCCCCGGACAGTACCAGGGCCTTCATGGCACCGAACTTAGCGCACGTGGGCGGCTGGCGTAGCGAAGCCAGGAGACACCGGACCGTAGCGGCCGACGCCGACGGGCCCGCCAGCGGCCTCGGGCGGCTTCACCGCGTCGCGGTGATCATTCAGTCGACCCGTCCGGCTTGCGGTTATCCCGTCCAGCGGGCTGCAGATGCCCCCAGCACTTCTCGTTTCCCCGTGAACCGGGGCAAATATCTCGTGATCGCGCCCTCTGAGCGCGGGTCAGGGGTGTGAGGTTCCCATGGCAGAAGTGAGCGTCCAGCGGCCCGGCACTTCCGAGGAGTACACGGGGGTCAGCACCCTTGAGGTCCTGACCTCAGCCGTGAAGTATCAGCGCTTTCTGACCGGGCTCCTGACCCGTGCCGCGGGCGTGCCCGCCGCCGGAGGCAAGGTCGCCGACTTCGGCGCCGGCCTCGGGGCCCTCTCCCGCGATGCGCGATCACTCGGCTGGCAGGTGACCTGCATAGAACTTGACCCCGGGCTGCGCGCGCGCCTGGGCGCGGACGGATTCGACGCGGCCGAGTCGCTGGACGATATCTCGCCGCGCTCTCTCGACTTCTTGTACTCCTACAACGTCCTGGAACATATCGAGGACGACACGGGCGTGGTCAGGGCCTTCCATCGCGTGCTCAAGCCGGGGGCTCCGCTGCTGCTCTACGTGCCGGCGTTCGCGTTGCTTTATGGCCCGCTGGACCGGGCCGTTGGCCATGTGCGCCGTTATCGCAGAAAGGGCCTGACTGACCTGGTCGAGTCGGCCGGCTTCACCGTGGAGGTGTGTCACTACTGCGACAGCCTCGGCTTTGCCGCCGCGCTGGCTTACCGCGGCGTCGGCGACCGCTCGGGTCAGCTCGACGAGCGTGCCGTTAAGTTGTACGACCGCATCCTCTTCCCGTCCAGCCGTCGCCTTGACTATTTCGCACAGCGGTTCTTCGGAAAGAACCTGGTGCTGATCGCGCGCCGCTCTGGCGGCTAGCGACGCCGAGGAAGCCCTCACGCTCTCAGCTTCGGACGGCGGTCACCGCGCCGCGGTGATCATCAGGTGCCAGCCGATGGCCCGGCCGAGCCGGCGCCGGACGCCCAGCGGCAGCCGGGTGGTCAGCGGCCCGAAACCGTAGGTGAACGGGTAGTCCGAGTGGACCTCGACGCTCGAGAAATCGCGGAACAGCCGGCGAACGCCGCCGCGGCTGAACGTGTACACGACCGGGCAATGATCCTGGCGGTCGTTCGGCGACTCGTACGGCAGGCGCAGCGCCCGGTGCACGAGGTTGACCAGCGAGTCCCGGTGATACAGCATCACGTAGGCCGTCCCGCCGGGGCGCAGGACCCGGTGCACCTCCGCCACCGACCGCTCGATATCCGGCGTGTGGTGCAGGACCCCGAACGAGTAGACGGCGTCGAAGCTCCGGTCGGGAAAGTCGAGCCCCTCGGCGTTGCCGAGCCGGAAGTCGATCGAGGCCCCCCGGTGCGCCCTGAACTGCCTCGCCACCGCGAGCGCGTTCTCGGTCAGGTCGACCGCGGTCACCTCGTAGCCCCGCCTGGCCAGCTGAATGCTGTCCACGCCGATGCCGCAGCCGACCTCGAGGAGCCGCCGGCCCCCGCCGTCCATCGACGCGAACAGCTCGGGCAGGTGATAGTGCGTGTCGTACCGGCGCTGCTCGATCTCGTCGAAGTACGACTCCGAGGCCCGCTCGGCATCGGTGTAGTACTCGTTGTTGATGTGCGCCTGCCAGAAGTCACGAACCGTGTCAACCGTGCTGCCGTGCTGGGGTTTCATGGCGTCATGCTCCTTCGCGAGCGGGCGGACGAGCTGGCCCCGGCCGGCACCGCCTGGCCCCGGGTGAACGCCTCGAGCCAGGTCTCGACGCCGATCATCTGCCAGAGCAGGAAGTAGTGCCACCGGAGGCGCTGGCGGGGCTCCGCCCTGAGCACGGCCTGGACGAACTCCGGATTGAAGATACCGGATCGTCGCAGCCGGTCCGGCGACAGCATCTCCCGGACCATGGGTCCCAGGTCCTTCTGGTACTGCTCCACGGGATCGAACGTGAATCCCCACTTCCGCTTGTGCAGGACGCGGTCGGGAAGCACCCCGGTCAGCGCCTCCTTGAGCAGCCCCTTGGGGCCCCTGGCGAAGCGCACGTCGTCCGGGATGCGGGCGGCGAAGCGGACCAGCTCGAGGTCGAGCAGCGGCACGCGCGACTCGACGGAGTGCGCCATCGACATGGTGTCCTCGTTGTGCAGTAGGTCGCAGACCATCTTGGTCGCGAACTCGGCCCGCAGGGCCTGGCTCTCCAGGGGGCGGCCGTCGGCGAAGTAGGCGTCGTAGTCATCGCGGGCTGACACCGTGAGCCGCTCGGCGAAGTCGGGGGCATACACGCGCCGCAGCAGCGCTGGGTTGAAGTCCCAGGCGTTGCGGAGCAGCAGGTAGTTGCGGGCGCCGTCCCCGGAGGCCGCGAGCCACTCGAGCTTGCGGGTGGCCAGGTCGAGGTTCGGACGGCCCAGTCCCGCGGACCGGCGCGCGGCCCAGTCCAGGGCCGGGGCCAGGGCTCGGACCGCGCTGCCGATCCCGCCGCCGCGCAGTCGCCTGGTCCGGAGCAGGTAGCTGTAGATGTCATAGCCGGCGAACAGTTCGTCACCGCCGAGCCCGGACAGCACGACCGACACGTGCTCGCCGATGAACCGGTGCAGCAGGTACAGCTGCAACGAGTTGACCTTGGGTTCCTCGGTATGCCAGATGGCCTCCGCCAGGTAGGCGAGGGCAGGCTCGCGCAGCACCACTTCCTGGTGCTCGGTGTCGAAGGTGCGCGCCACGAAGGCGGCGTCGCCGGTCTCGTCGGTGGGCTCGTCGAAGCCGAGGCTGAACGTCTTGATGGGCCCGCTCGTGGTGCGCCGGAGCATGGCCACGATCGAGCTCGAGTCGATGCCGCCGGACAGCGAGACGCCGACCGGCACGTCCGAGATGAGCTGCCGCCTGACCGCCTCCTGGTAGTGAAAGCGGATCCCCTCGGGCCAGTCGCCCGCGGGAAGGCTCTGGTCCGGCGTCCAGTCGATGGCCGCGTACGGATGCAGCCGGGCCCGGCCTCCGGCGAACTCCAGCACGTGCCCCGGGGGCAGCCGGCTGATGTGCCTGAAGAAGGTCCGGTGCCCGGGCACGTAGCGAACGTTCATCGACAGGTGCAGGCTCGCCTCGTCCACCTCGGCCTGGACCAGCCCGCTCGCGAGCACGGCCTTGGCCTCGGACCCGAAGGCCAGCAGGCCGTCCCGGACCGAGTACACCAGCGGCTTCACCCCCAGCGGGTCCCGGACCAGGAACAGCGTGCGGCGCGTCCTGTCGAACAGCGCGAACGCGAAGATGCCGTTGAGCCTGGCCGCGAACGCGATCCCCTCGTCCTCGTAGAGATGGGGCAGGATCTCGGTGTCGCAGTGGGTGGTCAGCCGGTGCCCGCGGGCCAGCACCATCTCGCGCAGCTCGGGGTAGTTGTAGATCTCGCCGTTGTAGACCACGACGACCGAGCCGTCCTCGTTGGCCATCGGCTGGGAACCGCCCGGCACGTCCTGGATCGCCAGCCGGCGGTTGCCGAGGTGGACCGACTCCCCGTTGAAGAAGCCCTCGCCGTCGGGCCCCCGGTGGGCGATCGTGTCGGTCATCGCCCGGAGGAGCTCTTCGTCCCCGAAGCCCGACATACCCGCTATCCCGCACACCGCTGTTCCCCGTCCCTGCTGAGCGTCATCGTGGTTATCGGTCCCCCGCGAAGGAACTCTCAAAGTAGTCGATCATCCACGCGGTGACATCGATCTTCTCATCGAGGAGCCGCTGCCGCGCGGCCTGCCACGCGGCGGCCGGCGTCGCGAGTATCTCCTCGATCGCGGACAGGGCCATGTCGTACTGGTCCTCGGTGAAGTGCCGCACCAGCCCGTACCGCCGTTCCTCGTCGTCGGTGTAGCCGCGTCCCGTGGTCGCGATGAACACCGCCGGCACGCCCAGCACGGCCGCCTCCGAGGACATCGTGGCCGATTCCCCCACCACCAGCCGGGCGCCGGAGATCAGGTGATGGATCTGGTCAACGCGCCCCCGGACCTCGAGTTCCGCGAGGTCGGGGGTCAGCGGCCCCTCGGAGGAGATCAGCACCCGCCCGCGGCGCTGCAGCACCTCGACCAGGTGGCGCTTCTGCTTGGCCTGCAGGCCGCGCTCCTTCCGGTCGTGGACGGCCTGCCAGGACACGAACCGGACGATCGAGTACGGCTCCCCGGGGGTGAGGCCGAACTCGGCGAGCACGGCGGGGTCCGGCTGGAAGCGGTTCGGGTGCAGGTAGGCGAGCTCGTGGTACCCGGCGTAGGTCGGGTGGCGCCCGGGGACCGTGCCCTGGTAGCAGTCCGGCGTGCACACGCTGTACGCCAGGGGGTACACGATCCGGTTGGTCTGCACGGCGAACTCGGTGTCGTAGAACACCACCGCGGGCACCCGGCGCGGCCGCAGGGCGCCCGCCAGCGCGATCGACGGGCCCATGATCCCGGTCATCACGTCCGGCCGGAACGAGCGCATGATCTTCATCAGGCGCGGCGTGCGCTGGGCCATCTCGACGGCGAGGCCCGCGCCGCCGCTCTTCTGCCGCGAGATCTGCTGGTAGGGCAGGCCGAACGCCTCCAGCAGCTCGACCGACCGGTCCTTGTCCCTCGCGGTGATGCACAGCTCGTGCCCGCGCTCCGCCATCTCGTTATGGAAATTCCGGAAGAAGTGGACGTGCGCGGGATGCAGGATGTCGATGAGGATGCGCATGCGATCAGGCGGTCCTCGACGCGCCGGATGAGCGGGAGCCGGACGCGTCCCCAGTATCCGTAACGGGACGGCGGGCCACCGCCAGGACGCCCGCGCCCCACCGCGGCCGGGAGAACTTCCCGAGGTAGCTGGCCGCGAGCAGCAGCGGGAACACCGCGGCGTACTGCACCTTGCGGCGCTGGTCGGCCCCGGTGATCAGGTAGGAGATGTTGTTGGTGAACGTCTCGATGGTCCCGTAGGTGTACTGGTGCGAGGTGACCTGGAATCCGGCCTCCTGCAGCTTGCTCACCAGCTGGTCGGCGCGGTACCCGGGCCGCACGTGCCCGGGGACGTCGAAGTTGACCCGGCGGCCGAACATGATCCACCGCCGCTCGTAGCCGGGGACGTGGGCCACGAGCCGCCCGCCCGGGCGCAGGGCGCGGCGCAGCGTGCGCATCGCCGCGATGTCGTCCTCGACGTGCTCGAAGTTGTCGACGCTCACGACCAGGTCGAACGCATCGGAGAAGTCGAGCTTGGTGACGTCGCCCTGCTGGAAGCGGCAGTTGGTCAGCCCCGCGCGCTTCGCGATCTCGTTGGCCCGGGCCACCAGGTCGGGCTCGAGCTCGACGCCGGTGACCTGCGCCTCCGGATGCCGCTTGGCCAGCTCGAAGCTGAATACCCCGGAGCCGCAGCCGGCGTCCAGGATCGCCTGGTACGAGCCCTCGGTGGCCGGCAGCACCCGCCGCAGCCGGATGCGCAGCCCGTTGGCCGGGGCGCCGAGCAGGTTCGCGTACATCCGCTCGAACCGGCTGCGGCCGGGGTCGAGCGAGAGCTCGCGGCCAGGGAATCCCCTCATGATTCGTCTCCGCAGTTCTCGAGGTAGCTGGCGAGCGCCCACGACATCCAGCCCTGGCACCAGCGCAGCTCGCGGATACGGGTCCGGTATCGCCGGCGTTGCTGGTAGTAGAACCACCCGCTCTTGGGGTCCCACATGTGGTCCAGCGTCCATTGCAGCACCCGGGCGGCGGTCGCGGCCCCGGAATCGAGGTGCCGCTGCTGGAGCGAGAACGTGATGACCCCCTGGGCGCACCCGTGGATATCGATCGGATAAAGGCGATCGCTCATGAACCGCGCCGCGCCGTCCGGCTCGAACAGGCGCCGGGAGTAAAACTCGATGCCGCGGCGGTAGGCGGACTCGAACTCGTCGCTGCCCGCGGACAGCCCGTACTGCAGGATCGCGTCGAGTATGAAGCCGGTGTGGTAGTTGTCGTGGGTGATATGGCTGGCCGACGGCGGATCAGCGTAGAACCAGGCTCCGTAGTCGGTCTGCTTGGAGACCACGTAGCGGACGAGCCTGCCGCCCTCGCGGATAAGATCGCCGTCGCCGCCGATCGCGCCGAGCCGGGCGGCCAGGGCGCCGGCCAGGGCCGAGACGTCCATGACGATCCAGTCGATGTTCGGGTCGGGCACGTAGCTGACGCACCGCCGGTCGTCGTCCTCGAACAGGGTCTTCGGGGCCTCGAGCAGGAACCGGACGGCGCGCGTCGCCGCATCGAGGTAGCGGTCGTCGGCCAGCGTCTCGTACCCGTCGAGCAGGGCCTGGCCGACGAACGACGTGACCACCCGGTTCGGGAAGTCGCGCGGGGCGAAGAACCCGACGTCCTGCCAGGGGTAGGGATAGCCCCAGCACAGCCCGTCGAATCCCGGGGCCGGGTGGTCGATCAGCCAGTCCAGCAGTTCTCGGGCCTCGCGGGCGTCGTCGGGAGATCCCGTGATCCGGTGCCGGGCCAGGAGCGCCCGGGCGAAAAGCGAGAGCCCCTTCGCGTTCCTGGCCTTGCGCACGCCGACCAGGGGCCGGATGTCGACGGGGCTGCGGGTCACCACCTGAATGGCGCCGAGCCGGCGCAGCCGCGACCCGCCGGCCAGGCGCGCCAGGACCGGCGAGTTGAGCCCGTCGTGCTTGGAATATCCCCCATAACGCTCCGACCGCGCGGTCTGCAGCACCCGGTCGAGCACGTCCAGATGGGTCCCGCCCCCCCGCCGGGCTGTGGCCGTGAATCGGTCCTCTGTCATGACAAACGATAACCTCGGATCTGCTGGCGCTCTTCAGACCCCAGAGCGGGAAGAGCGGCCCAGGCCTGACGCAGGCCGGGGGAATCAAAAGTACCGGAAAAGGTTAGCAGCAGGGCGTCTGATCCGCGCCCCAGGCCGTCGAGACCTCAGCGAGCCGGGTAGCGGACTGACTCTGGTAGCGTGGCGCACCGACAAATTGAGCCGCTGTGGCCGTGATGCGCGGCCCGGGATACGCGATCGAAAGCAGGTTGGGGTCGGAATGAAGCAGGTGTTCCGTAGGGTGATCGATCGGCGCGGACGCGTCCTGGTCGCCGACCTTCCCGTTCCGCACATGGGACCCGACCAGGTCCTGATCCAGAGCCACTATTCGCTGATCAGCTCCGGCACGGAGATGGGGACGCTCTCGAAGACGCCGGCCGAGCTCGTGCGCCAGACCATCTCGGATCCCTGGATGCGGAACGTGGTCAAGCAGACCATCCTCGCCACCGGGCCCAGCCAGACCGCGCGGCGGGTCTGGCACGAGATCGTCACGCCCCGGGAGATCGGCTACAGCGGCGCCGGGACCGTGCTGGCGCTCGGTGACCGCGTGGAAGGGCTCGAGATCGGCCAGACCGTGGCGTACGCGGCCAGCGGCCACGCCGAGGTGGCCGCGCCCTCGATCAACCACGTGGTGCCCGTCCCCGACAGCGTGGACCTGCGCCACGCGGCGTTCGTCACGGTCGGCGGCATCGCCATGCAGTCCCTGCGCCGCGCCGACCTGAAATTCGGCGAGACGGTCGCGATCTACGGCCTCGGCCTGGTCGGCCAGCTGTGCGCCGGCATCGCGAAGGCCGCCGGATGCGTGGTGGTCGGGATCGACATCAACCCGAAGGCGAACGAGCTGGCCCGGGCCGCCGGAGCCGCCCTGGTGGTCAACCCGTCCGAGCCCGGCTGGAAGCGGCGCATCAGCGATTTCACCGGCAAGAACGGGGTCGACGCCACGGTGATCTGCGCCAGCTCGGACTCGCCGGAGATCATCAACTCGGCGATGGAGATCACCCGGCGGCAGGGCCGGGTGGTGATCGTCGGCTATGTCAAGCTCGACATCCACCCGAAGAACTTCCTGTACCGCGAGATCGACCTGCGCTACTCGCGCGCGTACGGGCCGGGCAGCTACCACGCCGGCTACGAGAAGGGCCGGGTCGACTACCCGTTCGGCTACGTCCGCTGGACCGAGAAGCGCAACCTCGAGGAGTTCATCCGGCTGGTCGCCACGGGGGCCGTCAACCCCGAGCCGCTGATCGCGGGGGTCTATCCCGTGGAGCGCGCCCAGGAGCCGTTCGATGCGATCCGCGAGCGGACGCTGCCCGGGGTGGCCGCCCTGATCTCCTACGGATCCGATCCCGACCGCAGCCGGACCATACCGGTGAACCCGCGCCCGAAGCGTGACGGCAAGGTCGGGATCTCGCTCATCGGGTTCGGCAACCACGTCCTGGGCATGCACCTGCCCAACCTCAAGTCCCTGCGCGACGTCGAGATCCGCGGCATCGCGTCGGCGACCGGACGCAACGCCTCCGTCGCCGCCCAGGGCCTCGGCGCCACGATGATCACGACCGACGTCGGCGAGCTTCTCGCGGACGAGGGTACTGACGCGGTGATGATCTGCTCGAACCAGCCGGAGCACTACGAGCACGTCCGCGCCGCGATCTCGGCCGGGAAGGCCGTGTTCATCGAGAAGCCGATGGTCACGCGCCTCGATGACTTCGGCGAGCTGCTCCGGTTGATGGAAACGCAGCCCACCCTGGTCACGCTCGGGCTCAACCGGCGTTACTCGCCCCTCGTCGACACCCTCCGCAAGTCGCTGAAGGCTCCGGCCGACTTCGTCGAGTACGTGATTGCCCAGCAGCCCTTGCCGCCCGATCACTGGAGCCTCGACCCGGTGGACGGCGGCGGGAGGCTGGTCAGCGAGGGCGAGCACTTCATCGACCTGTGCAACCTGCTCATCGGCAAGCGCCCGGTGTCCGTGACCGCCCGGGCGCTGGGCAAGCTGCCCGACGATCTCCGGACGCTGTGCAACTTCTCGGTGACCCTGCACTACGACGGGGCCGCCGCCACGGTCGTGTTCAACGAGTCCGGCGTCCCGGGCTTCCCCCGGGAGCGGCTGTCGGTCTTCGCCCGCGGCCAGGTGGCGATCCTGGATGACTTCGGGAAGCTCACCGAGTACGGGCCGGGCAAGCCGCACAGCCAGGGCACGGGCCTGCACAAGTCCATGGGCCACGCCGAGGAGCTCGAGCAGTTCGTCCGCGCCGTGAAGGGCGAGCCGAACCACCTGCTGTCCTGGGAGGGCTCCTCACTGGCCACGCTGTGCATGTTCGCGGCCCAGGAGAGCATCAGGATCGGAGCCGAGATCGACCTCGACCAGTTCCACCGCTCCCTGCTCGAGGACCCCGCCGACGCCCCCGCGGAACCGTCCGACACCACCGACGAGCCCCCCGCCGACATCACCTAGCCCTAGCCACCCCCGCCAGCGCTCTCCGGGCCTGCCGGCCCGTCAGCCGGCGTGCCCCGGTCGTAGCTCGTCCAGCAAGGAAGTGATCATCGGTGTCAGCCATTCGCTGAACTCGACCGACAGGTGCGAATCGTCCCTGAAGACCAGGAGATTGCCCACCACGGCCGGGCAGGCGTTGCCGGCGCAGATCCAGCCCGCCGGGTCGACGAGCGTGACGCGGCCCAGCTTCTGCAGGGCCTGGTTGATGGCCCGGTGCCGGGCCGGATACGTGTAGGCCTGGCTCATCGGCAGGTTGCAGGCCTTGACGTCGTCAAGATGGGCGGCCACGCAGGAGGCGACGTTGTAGCCGGGGTAGGGGGTGTCCTCCAGGTACACGATCTTTGCGGTGGTCGTCTGCTGGAGCGTGCGCACGGTAGATACGGTGGCGTCGGCATACGCCGTGGGGGACACGTTCGGGGCCTCGTTGTCCGAGCCGGCCACGATCACGACCGTCGGTTTGATCCGCGCGATCCGGCGCAGCGTCAGGGCCCGCCAGGTGTCGCACTCGGTGTAGATACGGTTCAGCTGGGTGCTGAATACGGTCAGTTCCTGAGGCGGGCACCCCGATTTGGTCAGGTTGACGATGCGCCAGCGGGCGTAGACTCCGG
>WNFN01223734.1_pt1 | contig 11828 bp, 10 predicted proteins | sample 5400161 | NCBI WGS metagenome assembly WNFN01 (sample SAMN13153353, study PRJNA577476) | soil metagenome | isolation source: 80 cm saprolite on Douglas fir-dominated hillslope | place: USA:California | collected 2013-09-17
CGCGTTCAGCCGCAGCGGGATGGCCCAGCGCGTGCCGCTGCACGTGCAGTCGGTCGTCGAAGAGACGCTCGAGCTGCTCGCTGCGTCGCTGCCTGCTGACGTGCGGCTCGAGAGGCGACTCGATGCGGTCAATTCGGCGGTGGTGGGCGACGCGACCCAGTTCCACCAGGTGGCGATGAACTTGTGCACGAACGCGCTGCAGGCCATGGAGCACGGCGGGGTGCTCACGGTGCTGCTCGATCGAGTCGCGTTGCCCGAGCGGCGCGCGCTTTCGCACGGCGCGCTCTCCCCCGGTCCCCACGTGCGCCTGTCGGTGAGGGACACCGGCAGCGGCATTCCGCTGGTGGTGTTCGAGCGCATGTTCGATCCATTCTTTACCACCAAGGGCGTCGGCGATGGCACGGGGCTAGGACTTTGGCTGGTGCACGGCATCGTCGCAGATTTCGGCGGCGCCATTGACGTCACGACGCAAGCCGGGGTCGGGACCACATTCACGGTCTGGCTGCCGGCGGCGGGCGAGACGACCAGGCTCGTGGCCGAGCCCCCGGAGAAGCCGCCGTACGGAAACGGTGAGACGGTGATGATCGTAGACGACCAGCACTCGCTGGTGGCACTCACGGAGCTTCGACCTGGTCCTCACGGACCAGACCATGCCGGACCTGAGCGGCGTTGACCTCGCACGGGAGATCCGCCGCGTGCGCCCCGAGCTGCCGGTCGTCCTGATGAGCGGCTACAGCGGCGCGCAGATCACGGAGCGCGCGCGCGCGGCGGGGGTGGCCGATCTGTTGCGCAAGCCCCTCGTGCGCCGCGATATCGCCGAAGCGCTCGGGCGCTCGCTGCGCCGGCCTCAATACAGCACGTCGACCGGCACGCTATCGCCTTAAAACGTAGTTGCGGCCAAAAACTTCAAATCTTCACTCGTGCACCAACTGTTCCACAATTTGTTTGGATAAATCAATATGTTATAGCATATACAAAGAATCTTTATGAATGTACGTTTCGCGGAACGTCTACTCATGATTGCGTGACCTTGGCCTGAACTCTAACGTTAGCCATACGATGGAAACTGTCTTCAGGGCGATGGGCGCGGTGCTTATGCTAGTTGCGCTGTTTGCGGGAGGCTGCGCTTCGCTGCCCGCCGGTCCAGCAACCGTTCCGCTTGCGACACCGTGCGACGACTGCCTGCGCGGCGTTACTAACTTTGCGAAGGTATCGCCGGCACTGTGGCGAGGCTCGCAGCCGACAGCCGAAGGATTCCGGAATTTGGAGAAAGCTGGAGTCAGGACAGTTATCAACGTTCGACATGATCACGATGACGCTAAACTCCTGACAGGAACGCAGCTGAAATACATCTGGATTCCAATGCGGCCATTGAACCCTACGCAGGATGATCTCGTACCATTCTTCAGGGTGATTCAGGATCCTGAAAACTGGCCCGTCTTTATTCATTGTTGGAAAGGCAACGATCGAGTCGGATTCTATGTTGCCGCATACCGGATCGTTGTCGATCGGTGGAATTCCGACGACGCAATCCGCGAAATGGTCCCGTTCCACTACAGCCCGTTGTGGTTTCGAATTCCCCACGTTTTGCGCGGGATTGACGTCGAGAAGTTGCAGGCTCGAATAGCGGCGCCATAGATCGCCAATGTGTTGGCACGGATTGAGCGATGATTTGGGAGGTCCGTCGTAGGAGTAGTCGAGAGTGCTGACTATCTTCCAGTCTGACCGACGGCAGTCGTCGTCTGGCGCGGGTCGATAGACTGACCGGCCGCGCCATCCTTCTCCGCGTTCACGAGCCTGTCGAGAACGCGCCGGAAATGCGCGAGAGGCGCGTCCGCCAGAATGGCGAGCATTTGGAATTTCGGATCCTCCTCGAGCGTACTCTGCTGCCTTTCGATGATCTCCTTGTCTTCCATGAAGCCCTCGATCAGGCTATCGAGCAGTGAAAGGGATATCGTGGAGTCTTCGCCCTCAAAATTGTTGAGGTAGGACCAGAAAAAGTGAGTGGTCCGCTCGGTTTCCGGCGTCATGAACTGGCAGTTTCGGTACTCCTTGGCCCCAGCGACGTTGCCGGCCTGAGCTCCCTGTCCGGCTGGGGCGAACAGGGTTTCCATGGTGAAGATGCCGGGTATGACCATTGTGGCGATATTGCGGCGATCCACCTTGACGCTTTTGTTGCGAATCACTTTCTTGTGGAATGGAGGCGGATCGCTATCGAGGTGCCAGCGCTCGACGCGAAAGCCGCGCTCCAGTCGTTCTACGACGGTCGGTTTCGTGATGAATGCATATTCTTCCGACCCGCCCAGCGTTTTGGTGTGCACGAACGCCAGATGCGAGAAATCGCTCAGGTTGTCGACGATCAGCAGATAGTTCGCGTCATAGTGAAGGTACGCCGGGATGCCTTTCCAATTCGGATCGCTCAGGTAGGGAAGATCGATGATCAGCGCGGGGTCCGCTTTTGCGGTATCGCCCATCCAGACCCATATGAAGTGGCTGCGCTCGACCACAGGATAGCCGCGCACCTTGAGCTTTGGCGGAATCATGTCCTGCCCAGGAATCTGCACGCACTTACCGGTGCCGTCATATTTGATGCCGTGGTACATGCAACGCACGCCATCGCCTTCGAGGCGGCCTTTGGAGAGCAGCGCTCCGCGATGCGGACAGCGATCATTGAGGGCAATGACATTGCCGCTCTCGCCGCGGTAAAGCAGCACATTCTCGCCGAGCAGCGTCCGGCTCAACAGTTTGCCGTCGATCAGCTCGTGATCCAAAGCCGCAACGTACCAACAGTTTTTGAGAAACATGCCATTTCTCCCGCTTTCTCATCTACCCGAAATGTTTCGCCTGAAGAAACTCGATTTCTCCTATTGTACTGCTGCAAACGAATAGGCGATATTTCCGTGTGACCGGCGCGCAGGGCACGAATACAATAGCTGAATGTCGTCCCTCGATATGCAACCGGCCGTGCTGACTGCCCACCCTTCGACCCCCAACGACGCCGTGCGCAGCCTCGAGGTGCAGGTGCTAGCGGAAGAACCCGGTATTCTCGTGTTCCAGTTTTCACTAGACGCGGATATGTCCCGCGTCCGCGCTCCCGATCCCCCATCCGGCGGGGGTGGACGGGCAGACGCCCTATGGAAGCACACGTGCTTCGAGGCCTTTGTCGCGCCTGCGGATGCACCCGGCTACCACGAATTCAATTTTTCGCCCTCGCTCGACTGGGCGATCTACCGGTTCAGTGCCTACCGGGAGGGAATGTCGATCGCCGAGATCGGCCGAATTCCGGAAATCTCCGTGCGTGGAGGCGACGACGGCCTCGAACTCCAGTCGACTGTGCACCTAGCGCATCTGGTTGACTTGGGTGACGCTCGTCACCTGCGGATCGCTCTGGCCGCGGTCATCGAGGACGAGGATGGTAGACTTTCGTATTGGGGACTACGGCACCCGCCCGGCAAGCCCGATTTCCACCACCCGAAGGGTTTCGCATTGGAAGTTGCCCGCTCATGAGGTTTGGAATCGACCGACTGCTCGAAGAGCCCGAGGTGCGCAAGCCTCTGGCGGGACGGCGCGTGGCTCTGTTGGCGCACCCCGCTTCCGTAACACGCAACCTCGTCCATTCCCTCGATGCGCTGGCGACGCTCCGCGACGTACGTCTGAGCGCGGCGTTCGGCCCTCAGCATGGGTTGCGCGGCGACAAGCAGGACAACATGGTCGAGTCGCAGGACTACACCGACCCCGTGCACGGCATCCCGGTCTTCAGCCTTTACGGTGAAGTACGCCGGCCGACCCCCGAAATGATGGATAGCTTCGACGTTCTGCTCGTTGATTTGCAGGACGTCGGGTGCCGAATCTACACGTTCGTCACCACGCTGCGTTACATGCTCGAGGCGGCTGCGAAGAAGCACAAGGCCGTGTGGGTTCTGGATCGTCCGAACCCGGTGGGCCGGCCCGTGGAGGGGCTGACGCTCAAGGCAGGCTGCGAAAGCTTTGTCGGCGCCGGCGCGATGCCCATGCGTCACGGCCTGACACTCGGTGAGCTTGCGCAGTGGTTCGTGCGGACTCTCCATCTTGACGTCGACTGCCGCGTCGTGCCGATGGAGGGTTGGGAGCCAAACGGCGCACCGGGATATGGATGGCCGCTCGGCCGGCGGACGTGGGTCAACCCGAGTCCCAACGCACCCAATCTCTGGATGGCGCGCTGCTATCCGGGCTCGGTGATGCTCGAAGCCACGACGTTGTCGGAAGGTCGTGGGACCACACGGCCACTGGAGGTGCTGGGTGCGCCGGATCTGGGTGTGAGGGAGTTGCTGGCGGAGATGCGTTTGCTGGCAGCGCCATGGATGAATGGCTGTCGGCTGCGGCCCTGCTGGTTCGAGCCCACGTTTCATAAGCACGCGGGGAAGCTCTGCGCGGGCGTCCAGGTGCATGTGGAAGACGACTCGTACTATGACCACGAGGGATTCAGGCCTTGGCGATTGTTCGCGCTGGCGTTCAAAGCTCTGCGGCGGCTGCGGCCGGACTACGAGATCTGGCGCGATTTTGCCTACGAGTACGAGAAGGACCGGCCCGCGATCTACGTGATCAACGGGAGCGATCTGCTGCGCCGTTGGGTGGACGATCCGGCGGCGACGCCCGCCGATCTGGAGGCGATGACGGCCCCCGACGAAGGCCGCTGGCGCGGCGAGCGCGAGGCGGTGCTTCTTTACTGACGGCATTCACCGGTCTAACGAGCCGCAGCGAGTTGCTGCTTGAAGGGATTCAAATCCTCCGCGGGCGTGTGACTCTTTTCCATTTCTGCGACGGCCGGCTCAAGCAAGGCCGGCCCTTCCGCCCTAAGGCTTCCTTAAGCCTACTTCGCCTCGGCCACCCACTTCAACGTGGCCAGCCATAGATCGTGGCCGCGGTGCATCAGGGTCTCGTCGCTCTGGCGCAGGCCGGCCGCATCCTTGCCGACCCCGGCCTCATCCATGACCACACGGCACATGGCGTCCTTGGGTTCGAGGTACCAGGAGTGATAGAAAGTCGGCGGAGTCCCCGGCGCATAGCCGAACCAGCCCAGGCGCTGGTTCGGTACAGACTCGTGCACCTTGCTTTCGATGGCCAAGCCGAAGGTGGTCCACCGGAACACCGTGCCGTCCCGGAGCACTGGCTCCCCGCCCTGGATCTGGACATCCTTGGAGTTGGGGTACCAGGTCGGCCAGTTGTCGGCGTCGACGATATGGCTCCAGACCCGCTCGCAGGACGCGTTGATGATCAAGTCGTTGTGGGCGAACAGGTCGGCCTTGGCCGGATCGAAGCCGGCCGGCCAGTGGATATCCGGAGAGCGGTGGGCGAGATCGTCTCTCATTGACATGGCTTTGTATCCTTCTACGTGAAGAGCAGAGTCGGGACCGGCCGTCGCGCCCGCACTAGCGAGCCCGAAGACCAACAGGGAGGCTGCGGTAATGCGGCCGGCATTGAGCAACGCGGTGATGTCTTTCATGCGCGTTCTCTCTGGATTAGAGTTGCAATGGCCTGGTCGAGGCTGATGGCACCCTTGCGGGCGTGTGCGCCACGATCCGGGAAATCGATCCAGCCGGCATTGAATCCGTCGATCATCTGCATGCGGGGCGTGGGATTCTTCATGCCCTGAGTACGAAAGATCGATTCCCAGCGATCGCGCGGCACGACCTCGGCGCGTACTGGTGTGCCGAGCACTTTGGCGAACGCTGCGGCCAGGGCATTCGGCGAGACGCGCTGCGCGCCCTCCAATTCGACTACACGCTTGCCCTCCCAACGCTCTTTGAGGAGTTCTGCGGCAGCACGACCCACGTCGTCGGTAGAGACCATCGGGATGGGGCGGTCCAGCGGCTGCAGATAGCTCTGGATGAGTCCCTTCTTCGCCGAGGCGATGTCCCAGGCGGCGTTTTCCATGAACCAGGCCGCGCGCAGGAACGTCACGGGCATCGGCAGGCTGCCGAGGGCTTCCTCCATCCGGCCGAGCACGTTCAGCAGGTTCGGCTGCGGCGCGTCCGCACCGACGGTCGACAGCGCCACGACCTTTGTGGGTTTGGCTCGCGCAAGAGCCGCACGCAGTGAGTCGATAAAGCGGGCGGCCTCGGGGAAGCCGGGGGCGGGGTCGAACACCGGAGGGAGCACTACGAAGACGCCCGCCGTGCCCTCGAACGCCGTCGCGAGTGCCGCCGTGTCTGAGATGTCGGCAACGGCAATATCGCACCCCAACTGCGCCCAGGCGGCGCCCTTGCTGCGATCCCTGACGACCGCCCGGACGGGCTGATCGTCCGAGAGAAGGCTGCGGGCAACCGCTGCCCCGACTTTTCCTGTGATACCGGTAATTGCAAACATGCGCGCTGCTCCTTTTCAGTAAATCGCCGCCGTCGGCGTGGACGGCAATATCCCACCGGCTCATTCGTGATTAAATAGCGTTTATGTGAATAAAGTCATGACTAAAAAGCAGGAATTAATATGGCTTTCGACGGCAAGCTGCTCTCCGGAGTGACGGTGCTGATCGCGGTGGTGGAGGCCGGGACCATCGCGAGGGCGGCCGAAGCACTCGGAGTATCGCCCTCCGGTGTGAGCCGGGCCCTCTCGCGTCTCGAGCAACGCGTGGGCGCGCGCCTGCTGGCGCGGACCACCCGGTCGCTCTCGTTGACGGATGAAGGCCGGCGATTCTACGAGCAAGTAGGGCCGCACCTGGCCGGCATCGAGGAGGCAGCCATCGAGGCCGCGGGTTCCGCCAGCAAAGTGCGGGGACGGCTGCGGGTCAATATCGATCCGTTCTTCTCCAGGATTGTCTTGTCGAGGCATCTAGCGGCGTTTCTGGCGCGCTACCCGGACCTTTCCGTCGAACTGATCATGCGGGATTCCGTCGGCGATCTAGTCGCGGACGGATTTGACCTGGCCTTGCGCTTCGGCGAGCCGCCCGTTGGATCTTTCGTCGCCCGAAAGCTGATCGAGACGCGGGTGCTGACCGTGGCCTCGCCTTCCTACATCAAAACCCATGGAAGGCCGCGGCATCCCAAAGAGATCGAAGAACGCGACTGCATCGATTTCTACGATGCGGCCAACGCGCGGCCCTACGACTGGGAGATGAGACGTAAGAAGGAGGTGCTGCCGCTGCGGGTCAAGGCGCGCCTTCTGGTGTCGGATTCGGGAACGCTGATCGGCGCGTGCGAGGCGGGCGCCGGCATCGGCCAGATCCTGGAAATCGGCTGCGAACAGCTTCTGCACAGTGGCCGGCTGATCGAGCTGTTTCCGGAATGGTCGGAGGAACGCTTTCCCCTGTACGCGATCTACCCCTCACGGCTGCACCGCGCGGCGAAGGTGCGGGCGTTCATAGAGTTCTGCCTGGAGATCATGGGCGGAAATCAGGCCAAAGTTCAGAGGAAGGCTCGGTGAATCTTCTAGACCTTCGCAGCAGCGCTCTTGAACCTACCTCCGTCCGCCGCCGTCCGATCGGATGCTTGATGGCGAATCCTGTTCGGCGCCGGACCGGTCGAGTGGCGGAACGTCAGGGAGGAGGGCAGCATGTGTTTAGAATGGTCGGCCGGCTCCCCGCTCAGCATGCCCAACAGCAAATCCGCCGCTTGCGCTGCCATGTCCGGGATGGGCTGGCGAACGGTGGTGAGCGCCGGCCACGCTTGGCTCGCGAGCGGCGCATCATCGAATCCGACGACGGAGAGATCCTCGGGTACCCCCAGTCCCATACTGTGTGCCACCGTCAGTACACCGGCCGCCATCTCGTCGTTACTCGCGAAAATCGCAGTGGGCCGCTTGCTCACCGGCACGGTGAGAAGCTTGCGCGCGCACTGAACTCCCGAAGCGTGGGAATTGTAGCCCTGCGCGACGAGAGATTTGTCGAGGCGCAATCCGCAGGTCTTTAGTCCGTCGAGATACCCGCGATACCTGTTCATGACCGCGGCATGATCCGGATTGCCGATGATGAAGCTGATGCGCTGGTGGCCAAGGGCGGCGAGCTGTTCGGTCATGCTCGCGCAGATCTCCCGGTCATTGGTACAGACGCTGCGGTAGGTATCGGTGTGCTCTCCTGGGGCAATGCGTACGAAAGGAATTTTCTGGCTCTCCAGAACCGTTGTCACCGCGCTCAAGTCCGACAGAGGCGGCGTCAGAATTACGCCGTCGACGCGCGATTGGCGCACGTTGCGGGTCACATCTGCGGCGAGCGAGGCTGCGTTGTAGTCGCAGGGTTCCATGACGACCTGATACTTGGCCGCGCGGCTCCTTTCTATCACTCCCGCCAATACGCTGGTCGTGTAGTAGCCGCACGATATGTCGTAGAGCAACCCGATCAGATAGGAGCGATTACCGCCAAGCCCACGCGCGGAAGGATTGGGGTGATAGTCGAGCTTCTCGATCGCCCGCAACACTCGCTCGCGAATCTGCGGCTTGACGCTCTTTATATTATTGATGACACGCGAGACAGTCTTTATCGAGACGTCGGCGTGTTTTGCGACATCGATGATGGTTGAGTTTGCCATACCGTTTGCGACAATGGCGCGTCGCAGTGCCGAATGCAATAGGTGAGGCCGAATCCGTACGGGAACAACGGGGAGTCGCCCATGCCGCTGCGATTGGGGTTGCCATTCGCGGCGCTCCGCGGCCACGCGAATGATAATTTGCCGGTAAAGTCGTAGTTGATTGCGCCATTATTTGCACGAAATAGGACATCGGCGATGCCCGCGCCTTCGCTACCCGGCAGCCACGCCACTACGAAAGCATCGGCTGCGTCCAATTCTGCGGTGACGCCTCTCGGGCGGCCGGTCAAAAACACCGCGACGACCGGCACGCCTCTTTGCCGCATGCGCCGCACCAACGCCAAGTTCGAATCGGGCCCAGACTCGTCAGGCACGGCTGCCGGTGTTCGAGGGGCGGACCAGGCCCCGCGCGGACTGACTTCGGGAGCAGGCCGGAGAATGTCGATGGGATCGGCTCCTCGAAATTCGACCGTCTTGATGTCGCCATGCCACTCGCCATAGGGGTTCTCGCCGAACACAACGATCGCGACATCCGGCCGGGACCGATACGTGCCGTCCACGCTCAGAGTTGCCGTGCCGCCTGCCGGTACTACTGCGGCGCGAATACCCCCGAATATGGATGTTGCACCCGGGAAGTCCGTGTTGGTATTGCCTGTGCCTTGCCAGGAAATCGTCCAGCCTCCCGACTGCTTGCCGATGTCGTCGGCGCCATCGCCGGCAACCAGCACATTGATCCTGCGGCGCAGAGGCAGCAGCCCGTCCGAATTTTTGAGCAACACCAGAGACTTTCGGACGGCTTCGCGGGCGACCGCGCGATGTTCCGGCGCGCCGACCAGCGCAAGCCGATTTCCAAGCGGCCGGGATGACGGACGGCCCTTCTCGAACAGGCCGGCCCGAAGCTTCACTCTCAGAATTCGGGTAACTGCGTCATCGATTCGCGATTCGGGTATGTCTCCGGCCCGTACTTGTGCGACGGTGTTCTGCAGGAAGGCATGCCATTGCTCCGGCACCATGAACAAGTCGATCCCGGCGTTCACCGCCTGCGAGCAGCGGTCCTTGGAGCAACCCTGTACCTCATCGATCCCGTCCCAGTCGCTCACGACCAGCCCGTCGAATCCCATGCGCGTCTTGAGAACATCCGTCAGCAGATGATGCTGACCGTGCAGTTTGCTGCCCTGCCAGCTGTTATAGGACGCCATGACGGTCTGCACGCCGGCTTGGATCGCCGCGACATACCCCTGACCGTGAATATCGAAAAGTTCCTGTTCGGACGAGAGATTGTCGCCGCGATCGATCCCGCGGTCCGTCCCGCCGTCCCCGATATAGTGTTTCGCCGCGGCCACGACATGGTTGATGTCGAGAAATGTAGGCGTGCCCGGCGTGCCCTGCAGACCTTGGACCATGCGCCCGGCGTAGGCGCGCACGATGTCCGGCCGTTGCGAATATCCTTCGTAGCTGCGCCCCCATCGATTGTCGCGAACGACGGCCACGGTCGGCGCGAACGTCCAGTCGATTCCGGTCGCGGCAACCTCACGCGCGGTGACTTCGCCGATGCGTTGAATGAGATCGGGGTCATGTGCCGCACCCAGGCCGATGTTATGCGGAAAGAGCGTAGCTCCGATGACATTATTGTGGCCATGCACCGCATCAGTACCCCAAATGACGGGTATCGGCGGAGCGCCTTCCGACGAGTCCATGGATGCGTCGTAGTAGCGGTCCGCCAGTGCGACCCAATCTGAAACCTTGGCATATTTATCGTTGGCAGGAAACGCACCGCCGCCATTGAGTATGGAGCCCAGCCGATAGGTCCTTACATCTTCCGGCGTGACATACCGTATGTCCGCCTGGACCATCTGCGCAACCTTCTGCTCGAGAGTCAGGTGCCGCAACAGGTCGGCGATGCGCGCTTCCATGAGCGGCTCGCGCGGCACAGGACTCGCCACCGATGGCCAAATCATCGACTGCGGCGCGGCGACGGGGTTCACCTCGCCGGCGCTGGATGATCCAAAAACGGCGCACACACCGCTCAGCGCGATCGCGGCAAGGGTCAGACAGCGGCTATTGAGCGACGGCGGGAAACTGATCATCTTTACCTTTACCTCGATCGGAGAGGTAGTTGGGCCGCGGCGCTCGCGTGACGCATGACCGCTCCGCATCGGAGTGCTGAGGTTGCCGCCATCCCTTCCTCACAGTTGGTTCGATCGTGGGTGCACAAATACACTAGCAGTACTAGCGTTGTCAAACAAGGAGTGATATCGGTTTCTGTAGTGACGCGAGATATCGCAAAGAGTGCTATTAGATTAGCTACAACTGTAAAGACAACGATAGTATTTCTAGGAATCATATAGCTTGAGGAGGCGATGTTCCATATGCCGCCGCGGACGTTCGGGTTCAAGGCGCGGTATAGGCTCTAGACAGACGCTACTGTAGCGGAGCATGGAACGTCGCCCACGGGAAGGGATACACTGACAATCCGTAGAACACGATCTTCCTGAACAAATTCTAGACGTGAAGGCCATTGTTGAGTCGGCAAGAGCCTGATGCGAAACTGATGGCGTCCTGCCCGCACCGCCCACCTTGCCCGGGCTGCCCGCGGTTCGGTGAGCGCGGCATCGCTCCTGCCGCGCGCGGCGCGCTGGATGAGCTGGCGCGCGCCCACGATTTGCCCGAGGTTGAGGTCATTTCCGGGCAAACCGCCGGGTTCCGCCTCCGTGCGCGGCTGGCCATCCGGGGCCGGCTGGGCTCGCCCAAGCTGGGATTGTTCGAGCTCGGTACCCACCGCGTGGTCCACATCCCCCACTGCAGTGTTCAGCACCCCTTGATCAACCACGTCGCTGCCGTCGTCCGGCGCGCTCTGGTCGATGCCCGAGTGACCAGCTACTCGGAGAAGGCCCACTTGGGTCACGCGCGCTATCTGCAGGTGGCGGTGGAGCGCAGTTCGCAATCCGCGCAGGTGGTGATCGTCGCCAACAGCGCTACGCCCGCGCCCTTGGCAGCGAGCTTCGATTTGATCCGCGAGCGGCTTGGGTCGAAGTTGCACAGCCTGTGGTTCAACGCCAATCAGGAGCGCTCCAATACCATCCTCGGTCCCGATTTCCAACACTGGTGCGGGCCGGCCAGCGTGGTCGAACGCTTCGGCGGGGCTGCCGTGCATTACCCGCCCGGCGCATTCGGGCAGAACAATCTCGACATCGCGCAGGAGATCATCGAGCACGTGCGCGCCCAAATCCCGCAAGGCGCGCGGTGTCATTGAGGAGCGAATCGAGACCGCAGCTCACGTACACGAAACGTTCGGGGGGATGCTGGCTCAGATGCTCGATCAGCTCAGGATCG
>WNFN01207748.1_pt1 | contig 11827 bp, 15 predicted proteins | sample 5400161 | NCBI WGS metagenome assembly WNFN01 (sample SAMN13153353, study PRJNA577476) | soil metagenome | isolation source: 80 cm saprolite on Douglas fir-dominated hillslope | place: USA:California | collected 2013-09-17
AAGCTCGAATTGATTTGGTCATTTCTCAGAATCTCCTTGGCAAATTTGGGCCCTGAATCGCTGGCCAGAGAAACAGGCCACAAACGGGCTAAAGGTAAGATACGTTGATGGAAAAAAAGTTACAGGCGGTGAATGACGCACGGTGTCTGTGCCGAACTTTGACAACCTGCTCAGTTCTCGAAGATGGCGGCGGGCTGCAATGCAACCCGGATGATCCAACAATCGTAGGGGCGAAGTGGCGTAGGCAGGGCGCTAGCCGTCAGGACTATTCGGCCGGAAATGCTCCATCCCGGTAATCTGCTCCCAGTTGACGCGGCATTCGAACGGGACCTCGAAAACCTTTTCGTCCCCTGCAACGTAGAGGAGCTTGCGGGTTGTGTCCAGAACAATGGAACACCGGTCGCAGAGGCGCAGATGTTCGTCAATCTTTGCTCGCAACTCTGGAGTCAATTGTCCGTCGATGTAAGCTGAGATCTGTCTTGTCACATGACGACAAGTGATTGTCTTTCGCATCCATGTCTTGCCCATCAAAAGCATCATCTTAAGCGGCATGGTCATCGACATAGGGCGAGGCGCACGGAAGAATGGAGTAACATGCTCCCTCATCTGCAAACGTGCTCGATTTTTCCCGTTTCGGCAGCGCTCAGGTGCTGCACGTCCCGAAGAACAAAGACTTCCCGGTATCCGTCTTCCAGACATTCGAGAGCCGCGGTAAGCACACGGCGAAGCTCCTTCCGCTCCAGTTCTTCGGAGGGAATGGCTCGCCAATTTACAAATTGTCTGGGCTGAAAGGGCTTCTCGCTGATCTCCTCCTCTACGGACGAATACAAGTGCTTTCGGTCCTTGCGCAGCCGCATTCGAGCTTCGTTCCCGGCGATCTGCAATACCCAGGCTTTAAAACTCTCTCCCTCTCGCAGCTGATTGATGTGAGTAAATGCCTTTAATATGCTCTCCTGGGTTACCTCTTCCATGTCGGATGTGTTCTTGAGAATCGAGTAAGAAATGAGCTTGATACTGTGCAAATAAGGACTAATCAATAACTGGAATTGCTCGCGCTTGCCAGCCTTACAGTCATTGATGAGCTGCCTCTCCTGCGCCGAACGAACCTCTCCCAACGATTCCAAAGGCCACCTCTGTCAGCTTTACGCTTCTTAACGGAATTTGCAGGCATATCATACACCTGCGCCTTTACCTTCCGTGTTAACAGGGGGTTGGAATCCATTTTTTTAACATGCTCACGACTTCGCGTTCCGCTTATTCCGGCAGCCGAGCCAGCGCTGCCGATAACCAGATGCACTTTTGTTGCGTTTGATCCTTTCCTTATTTCAAGTCACGACACCACGTATTAAGTGAAGGATTCACCGCGACGCAAATTCTTACGTTCTTACGGCATTTTGTTTTTTCTAAAGGCAGCGGCGCTCGAACACCCTAAAAAATCCATTCGTCTTGCGTAACATTTCTTGCCGGTGCGAATCGTTATCATTTGTGGCCGTTTTGACACCTGTGATATCGCGACCCGACCTGTACGAGGAAAATCAGAACCGCGCTTTGATTGGGCGCATCCTGCAGGGTGAGCTCAAGCTTTTTCACGACCTGGTGCGACCTCATGAACGGGGACTCTATCTCGCCGCCAATGCTCTCCTGCGCAATCATGCGGACTCGGAAGATGCTGTACAGGAAGCCATGCTCAAAGCATTTATCCATTTGCCGCAGTTGACATCTCCGGAGAAATTCAAGTCCTGGTTATTCAGAATTGTGATAAACGAAGCGCGCCTGAAGAGACGGAACTCGCATGGTCATCTATTCGAATCTTTGGAAAGGGTAAATAATCAAGAGACGGAATTCATGCCGCGTAACTTTGCGGACTGGCGCGAAAGCCCCATGGAATCCATGGAGCGAACTGAGGTACGCGAGGCAGTAAGCAAAGCGCTTGAGATTCTGCCGGAAATGTATCGCGAAATTTTCATCCTGCGAGACGTGCAGGAACTAACGGGGGCTGAATGTGAAGAAATACTCGGCGTTAGCGCAGGGGTTCTAAAGGTGCGACTGCACCGAGCGCGACTGATGATCCGGGAGAAGCTGGCACCCACGTTCAAGCTTCGCTGGTATGAGCGGGTCTTCCCCGGAAAGGGGCGAAAACCATGGTAAGCTGCGAGGAAGTTCTGGCGCGCCTGTCGGACCTTATCGACAACGACATCGATGGCGGCTTGGGTGCGGCAATCAGGGAGCACCTCGGGATGTGCCACCACTGCAGCGTCCTGTATGACAGCTTGCGCAAGGTGGTGATCATTGCTGCTGACGAACGCACCTTTGAACTCCCTGCCGGCTACAGTGAGAGGCTGCACGGCTTTATCGATCAGCATTTGTGAGTTTGGAAATGATGTAGCTCGACGTGAGGCAAAATCAGAGTCCATCTACCTGGCAGTGGGCTGGACTCCGTTTGCCAGAGCAAGCTGGATCTCGTTTTCCAGGAAACTGCGGGTAGCTCCTCCGGGGATTTGGTCGGTAATCCTCCCGTTGCGATCAATAAAGATACTCACCGGTAGCCCCTTCACGTAGTACCGATCCGCAATCCATTTGTTGCCGATCAACACCGGGTAGTTTAGTTCCATTCTTTGGGCGAATTTCCTCATCGGTTCCACCGACTCATCCATGGCGATGCCGAGAATGACGAGGCCCTTTGGACCGTATTGCTTTTGAAACACCACCAGCCATGGCATCTCCTCTTTGCAAGGAACACACCATGTTGCCCAGAAATTCAGTAGAACCGCCTTGCCTCGATAGTCACGCAAATGAACGGTTTTGCCTTCCAAGGTCTTCAACTCAAAGTCTGGCGCATCAGGGAGCATCTCGACCTGACCGGATACCGGCCGGCGGCTGGCAGACTTGTCTCCATTAGCTGCGCTTCCGGATTGCGCAACTCCCCTGGTTAGGGGCTGGAGGCCGACGATGCCAGCAAGCGTGATTATTGCAATCAATGGTCTGCGTCTCATGCGTAATTTCCTCATTTCATAACGTAGGCTTGCCGCTTGTGATTGGTCGCGGGCGTCATCGGAACGTCGTGAATGTGAAACGGCGCCAACTCGCTTGTCACGTCATCGTTCTTACTCCAGAACTCTTGTGCCAGAGGCTCCACTTCCACGTCCTCCTTGCGATCAGCAAATAGCGTAGCCTGCTCCGTGGCTTTTTGCTTCATGCCAAGTTTGTCGTAGACATAAGACAGGTAATTGTTGGCGGTGATGTCGTCCGGATTAATGGCCTGGAGCGCCTCGAACTGCTCACGAGCCAGCGAATACCGGCCGGTCACATAATAGGCATAACCCAATTCCTGTCTTCCCTGTCGGAATCTGGGGTACGCGGCGACCACCGACTTGAGCAGCTCAATCGCGGCATCAAAGCGTTTCAGCAGCCGATAGATAACACCCTTGTGGTAACGCGCACGAAGATTGCCCGGATCAAGGGCCAGAGCCTGCTCAAGGGCCTGCAAAGCAGGTTCAAAAGCCGTATCGGCGACCCGGGGCAGGAAAAGATTGCCGGTGCCATCCGGTGTGCCACCCGCGGCCAGACCGTTTTCCCCCAAGCCGTCCGCCCCTTCACGTTTGTGGTCGAGAAGCTCGGTATAAATTGCGATGGCGATATTCGTATAGCCATCGGCATACTTAGGATTGAGAGCCACAACTTTCCGAAAAGCCTCAGCCGCCTTGTAGTACTGGATTTCCCCGAGCAGTGCGATCGCGTAATTGTTCCAGCGCAGATATTCAGGGGTGTCAACTCCACGGCCACCGCCCTTGTTGTCGCCTACATTGAGCGCCAGGCTTCGAGACGAAATTTCGACCACAGGATAATGAGGCTGCTCCTTGAGAACGAAATTCGTATATGCCTGGCGAAAACGTCGATAGTTCAGCCGAGCTGTAAGCGTCACTGGCCCGCGTACGTCACGAGGAACAGTGAAGCGGTATCTCACCAGGTCGGAGCGGCCAGGCATGATCGTGTTGTCATACGCGCGGATGCGTGTTTCCCAAACTTCGTGCAGGTACAGCCACTTACCTTTTGCGGAAACCAGGCGATTGGTGTAAGTGTGGGCCTTGGGGTCGAGCTGACCGTGGCCATCGAGGGCTCCACTGTGGCATAGCTGGCTTCCGTCAGCGTCTTGGGCTTCAAATTCCACCCAGCTCTCGTAGAAATCCCGCTGCTCCGGCACAAGGCTGTGTCCGATGCCGCTGTTTTGCAGAACCACGCTCACCGTAACCGCGTCGCCAGGCGCAAGTATGAATTGTTGCTTTTCCACGGGCGCGATGAGCGGGCCGTCATTCTTGTTGATCGCAAAGATATCGATCGAAACAGCATCTCGCAAGAATTCTGCGGTTTTTTCCAACTGCTCGGAATAGCCATAGAACTTAGGAATTGCAGTGTTCGCCCCCAGCCAGCGATGTGATTTCACGTTGCCGTCATGTCCAGCATAATCGTTGGGTGCTGCCTCCGGCATCATGTGGCAGCTCTGGCAGGTCTTGGCGACCGGCTTTGTATAAAAGGGCACCAGTGATTGCCTGGACCATGACGACTCCTGCCATTCGTCGTAAACAGTGAAGGCGCGCAACCATCGATAATTGTTCAACGCTTTGGGTACCGCAGCCTTGTGACACACCGCGCAGAATTCGGGTGTGCGATAAAAATCCCGCATCACGGCGCGCTTGTGCAGGTCGAGATTGGCTAGTATGTCATTCCACGCGACGCGGCCAGGCATAGGCGTTCCGTCGGGCTTGACCATTGCCGCCGGAGTCCCCATGACGTAGCTGCCGGTTCCGCTGGTGTTTTGGACTTTTTGAATTGAATGACACACTGTGCAAGTGACGCCCTCTTCATCGAAGGGTCGCTCAAGCTTCGATCCCGTAGTCAGCGCACCGGAAAACAGAGCAACGGGGTTATGGCAGCCTTCGCAGTGGCGCGAGGACTCAATCCCCTTCGCGCTATTCAACATTTCAACATTGCGCAAATAAAAAGGTTCGCGGAAGGAGTTTGCGTGTGCGGACTCACGCCATTGCCGATGTACGTCCTTGTGACAACTCCCACAGTAGCTGGCAGGCAGAAATGCGGCTGCCGGAATGAAGCCACCGCTTTCGGTGACCGCTTGACTTGGCGAGAATGGGCTGCTGCCGAACGGCAGATGGTACGTCGCCTCGGGCGAGCCATGCTCTGACTTCCGCTGCTCGCCGGGCGCCGCAACGGCAAGGGTGAGGGCAGTCGTGAACAGAATCGCCACCAGGAACAAGGAAAACCGGAGACCAAGTTTATGAGAGATGCGCATGATGAATCAGATAGCCAGTCCGGAAGCAGACCAATATAAAGGTTAAAACCTGGCGGAAGCATAGATCCGCTCCCGCCACGAGTCTTGCTTGTTTCTAGTGAGACTGGCTTCTCCCATCAATTGCGCCGTTCGTTGTGCCTGGGCAGAAATTTCCTGTCTGCTGCAGGCATTTGAAGTTGTCCAGCACTGGCTTGGACACGGATGTCCCGTCAGATCTGGTGACGTCTTCAACGAAAACAATTTTTCCAGGTTGGTTTTGCGGAATGCCCCCGAACCGGGGGTCAGGAATGATGGGTCAAACCACCCAGGGAAAACCCTGGCTCCCATCCAAGTTGCGTGTGACGAGCTTGAACACGCCTTGCTCTACCAGCGTGTTGATTTCGTCCAGCGTTTCCAGCACCGGCGTACCGTCAGTGCCGATACCGTTTTTCTGCGCGAAAGGTGCCAGGATCTGCTGGCCCGCAGGGCTCGCACCAAAATCGGTAAGCTCTACGAACTCCAGAATCCACAAGCCGAGTGGATCATTACCGAGATAGTCGCCACTGGTGTCAAAAATATTGTCCTGGCGACGGTTGCTCAGAGCAGGGCTTGGGATGTAAGTACCGTCTGCCCGCCTGATCGGAAAGATGAACGCCTTCCGTTCATTCGCAATTTTCCTAGCATCGTCGCCAGCGCTGTCGTTCGTGAACGAGTTCGGAACGATAAACGCCATGATGCTGTAGTACAGCAGGCCGCCGTCAAAGGCAAATCCTCCGGTCGTCTGCAAAGCGCGAGTCTGGTTGCGGGTATTGTCCGTGTTGGGGCACGGAGCTGGATCGCCGGCTTGGCACGTCGTCCAATTGAGCGAATTGTTCGTGGGGGTGCCCACCCGCTGTAACAGATGGGTTGGTTCGATCCCATTAGCGCGATAGTACTGGTCAGTGAAGTCAAACGGAGGAGGGTTGGTAGTCTGACCACCGTCCTCCGCATTCAGCGCTATCGGCGTGCATAGCAACAGAATGAACATCACCGGCACCAGAGCGGCAAGGCGTGAGCTCATGCCGCGCAGGTATGGCTGCTTCATATTCGTTTCCTCCAGTCTCCAGCAGCTAAACCTCTACCGCTGAATGACTTACGTTACGTAAACGCTTGGGCACATCGGAATTCCAGTGCTCAAAGCAGACATCCGTCCTGGGTTAAGATTCGTGAATGGCGGGCTTCTTACAAACTTGGAGCGAAATATTAGCACGGCAGGGCGTAATCTNNNNCAGCTACCAATCCCAAAAAGAGATCCCCGCCAAACCTGCAACCGCCAGGCACCACTGTGGACGGCGTACACATCGGGTTACTGGTATTCCAAAATGGGGTCTTGAAGTGTGTGTCGAAGTGGTCGGGAATGTTGGAGAGTCCCAGCAGCCCTGACTTTCCCCTATTGTCGAAGCCAATAGCAACGTAGGCGTGCGGCGGCGGATTGTTTCCCACACCGTTCGTGTCTTCGATGATCAAACCGGCGACGCGCGTGGTGGATCGCATATGACCGGTTGCAGTGATTGTGTTTGCTGTTCTGTTAACGGAGTATGAATCAACCGTATAGCTGGCCATTTCCATCTCAAACGGCCCAAACGCTCCATTGGCGTCGATTGTTCCTACCCCGCAGCTCACCTGGTTTGAGTTCAATGTAAAGGTTGAGGCTTGATGTACAACCGACGCGTCGGTATACATGCCCGCGCCCTTGTCTGTGAAGCTTTGTGAGAAAGATGGAGTTGTTGAAAAGGCAATAATCGCTGCTAGCGCTACCAAAGTCCGCTTCATGGTGTTCATTCCTTTCGAAAGTGTTTATGCAGGTAAAGCACGATGCGAATCTCATGGTAGGGTCTGGAGTATGCTCCAGAGTCAAGCTCGTTGAGCAGTTTTTTTTGTGAATTTTTTCGGTAATCTCATCTCAAAAATAATTTATGGTAGCTCGATCGGAGTCTCAAGAGAGCTTCAAAATATCAGGCGATCTGAAATAGCAAGGGGATGAAATATGAAAGGAACGGAAGTCGTACTTTGCTCATGTGCATTCTTGCTCGCACTCGCAGGTCAGTCACCAGCTAGCAAGACGGCGACATCCGCCGGTCAAGTTGATCAGCAACCTTCAGGCCGATCTGACCAGCGGCTAGCCAGTGCCAATGGAAACGAAACACCTCCATCGACAGATCGCCTTCCAATTGCGAATATTGATGAGCAAGCCAGAGTATTAGCAGCAGATCTCAGCCTGACACAGGACCAGCAAGCAAGGCTTAAGATCATCCTGCAGCTTCAGCAGCAACAGGTGCAGGCCGTGATATATGACCGTTCCCTTTCCCAGGAAAAAAGGATGGATAAATTCCGTAGCTTGAACGACTCTCTTGTTTCCAAGATCCGCGACCTTCTTATTGATGATCAGAGAAAAAAGTTCGATCTGAGGACGGGAAGAAAAACTGGGGACTTGGAGGTGAAGCACATCGAAAGTGATTCCAAATCTGTCGCACTGGAATTAGATCCGGATGTGGCTGTCCCCAAACTGGCCGTTGATCTGCGAGCGGGCACCTACAAGTTCCAAGTCAAATTCGATAACGGCGGCCAACAGCAAACTATGAACCTGTCTACGACGATACGGGAAGACAATGGCGCCTGGACAGTCACAGACGTATTGGACACACCGAATGGCCAAGTCACCGATAAGTCGACTTTGGAGAAAAGCAGCCTGATATTGCGGAAGCGCAGTTTAGCGCAGGGATCGGTCACTGTCGATCTTGACTTCAGCGGCAATAAAGCTGCAGGCGGACTGAGCATCAACGGCGTACAGCAGCCGATAGCCGCTGATCTTGGAGGACCTCTGTTTGCCGATTCCGCTGGCTGGGAGGAAGTGATTGCGTGTTTGCCATTGGCTGAAGGTTACGTTACTAGCTTTCGAAATTTCGATCTCCAGAAGCGCAGGCCCAAGCTGATGCAGTTGAAGGTCGCGGGCGTGGAAAGAGTGGCTGTGCCGGCCGGCACCTTCGACGCTTTCAAGGTCGACTTGACACCAACAGATGGAGGGCCGGAGAAATCAACGGTTTGGATTGCTATCGGCTCCCGCAAGCCGGTAAAAGCCTTTGCAGTGCTCGGCTCAATGGGGAGAGCCACGATGAATGCTGAACTGGTGCAGTAGGGGCCAATCAAGCGATGAACCCGGCCTAAACATTGGGATTGTAGACTTTGGTTCTACTGGTTTCTACGTCTCATGACGCGAGGTCATCCAGCAGAGGACAAACCGGGCCGGACTGCAAAGGCGTCTTGAGTTTGCGGCTGCATTTTCCGAGAGCAGTCTCCAGGGAACACTCAATTTCACACAATTGCTTGATTTTTTCGCGTACGTGCTCCAGTTTTTCTTCGATCAGCCGAGACGTTTTTTCGCATACTTCCACGGGACAGCGTTGAATATCCACCAGCTGCCGTATCTCCTGCAGCGAGAATCCCAACTTCTGAGCTCTAGTAATAAACCGAAGCGTGCGAAGTTCTTCGGCGCCATAGAGTCTATACCCTGCCTGGGTGCGAGGCGGCGGCTTGAGCAGATACTGCTTCTCATAAAAACGAACCGTGTCGATACTGAGACCTGCCCGCCTGGCAATCGCGCCAATGTAAACCTTGCGTGAACTTGATTGTTGGGCGGGCCCCTGGCAAGGCTTGCGTCCGATCTGGGCGAGAGCAGGGAGCGGGGCAGTCAGATTCATTGAAATCCTCCAAGTGCGAGTGAGTACGCTCGATGAAAATACCCTCAGACCTAGCAAGATTCAGAACGCCCGCAAAACTTACATCATTCTGCAAGTTTTTTTGTCTGCCGACTCGTCCAAGCGGACGGGGGCAGAGCGCGCTAATATATGTGTAACTTATCATATGCAATCTGTATCATACAAGTTGGAGGCGTGAATGAGTTGGTCGAGAGGCTCGGGATTGAGCAGAGCCGGGTTTCCCACAATTTAGCCTGCCTCCTGAACTGCGGGTTTGTGGAATGGGAGTGGAATGGCAAGAACAAAGTCTATCGGCTCCATCCGGACCTACAGCCAATCCTGGTGGGGATTGAGAAACACCTCACGAAATATGCCCCGGCCCTGGAAAGCTGCCAGACGCTGGAAAGCGAGTCGAAGCCCATTGTAATGATCGCCGGCGCAAACGTTCGCAACACGCGCCGCCGCGCAAGGGGAAGGAGGAAAGAATGAAGGATAAGGCGTTTATTGGAGCATCTTTAGTAGCAGGCATTGCAGCAAGTCTCTGCTGCATCTTGCCGATTGTCTTCGCGCTGGCTGGCGCGGGAATTGTCGGGGCGTCCGCATTTTTTGAAAGGTGGCGGCCTCTTTTATTAGGTATTACCTTTGCTCTTCTCGGGTTGGGCTTCTATTTTGCCTACCGAAAACCAAAATATGCCTGCGCTCCCGGATCAGCTTGCGAACGTCCGGCGATAAACCGAGCTGGCCGCGTATGGCTGTGGATTGCCAGCATCTTCGTCCTGTTGTTTGCAGCTTTCCCATACTACTCAGGCCCAGTCGCAGACTTGCTGCTCTCGGAGCGTGGTACCTCACACGATTCAAGTCCGCAAGCTGCGGAATTTAAACGGGTTAGCTTTGCCGTAGATGGGATGACCTGTGCTTCCTGTGCGAAATCGGTGGAGAACAAGCTCAGAGAATTAAAAGGAGTACAGGCCGTAAATGTCTCTTATGAGAAGAGCCGCGCCGACGTTGATTTCGATCCCAGCGCAGTGACGGTGGAGCAACTCGAGAAGGCGATTCAAGAGGCAGGATATAGAGTCCGTTCCAGTTGATTCAGCAACAAAAGGAGTAAAAAGTGAAATTCTCGCAAATTCTAATGACCACCATTCTTTTGACAGGAATCGCCACGGCAAAAGAGACGACGACTCAGATCAAGGTGTCAGGAATGACGTGCGGTGCATGTGCTGTAAGCGTAAAAACCGCGCTGACCCGCACCAAGGGCGTGAAAAGCGCTGATGTCAATATGGCTAAGGGTTTGGCCACCGTGGTGTATGACGACAACCAGGTGTCTGAGCAACAATTGCTCGATGCGATCAACAAGACCGGCTTTAAAGCCGAGCCCAGTAAGGAGAAGAAGTAGTGGCGAAGTGCTGCCACCCCTTGAAGGGCGAGGCGTGCTCTCTGCGTGAAGACAAGCCCGGAGTATGCCCTGGTTGCAGCAAGAAAGGAAAGCCAGTCGCCACGTTGACGGTTAAGAGCCTGGTTCGAGATCACACGCGCGCGCCGGCTTCGGCTTCATATTCCTTTTGCCGCACGCCCGACTGCGATGTTGTCTACTTTGCCCGTCAGGCAGTGTTTAATAAGCCGGACCTCAAAGTGCGAGTGGGAATCAAAGAGACAGCGGATCCAATTCCGCTCTGCTACTGTTTCGGCTACACCCGAGAAGACATCCGTCGCGACATCGAGGCCAACAAAAGCGCTGCCATACCGGAGAAGATCAAGGTGGAGGTCCAGGGAGGCTTTTGTGCTTGCGAGGTCAAGAATCCCAGCGGAACTTGCTGCCTTGGTGACATCACCCGCGCGATTCAGAAGTCCAAGAAAGATGTCCCAGAGACGGTCGCTGCTCCCACTCGCAACCCGGCGACAGATCAATTCTGAGAAAAGGATCGACTCGTGAGAAAGAAATTCGACCTCATAGTAATCGGTACTGGTTCGGCAGCCACGACCGTCGCTTCCAAGTGCCGCTCCGCAGGTTGGGAAGTGGCAATTATTGATTCAAGACCTTTTGGGGGTACCTGCGCACTGCGTGGATGCGACCCGAAGAAAGTGCTGGTTGGGGCCGCCGAAGCCATTGATTGGGTCAGGCGGATGAAAGGGCGGGGTGTCCACGCCGAGGATGCTCGAATCGAATGGGCGGAGCTCATGCGCTTCAAGCGAACTTTCACGGATCCCGTGCCCAAGAGTCTCGAACAGCGTTTTGCCAAGGCAGGCATACACGCCTTCCATGGGCGCGCGCGCTTTGTTGACCCTACAGCACTCGAGGTAGGGGACGACATATTGGAAGGTCGCTACGTGGTGATCGCAACCGGGGCGAAGCCCAGGAAACTCTGCATTCCTGGAGAGCAGCACGTAACGACAAGCGATCGCTTCCTGGAACTGGAAGAGTTACCGCGACGTATCGTTTTTATCGGAGGTGGATACATCTCTTTCGAGTTTGCTCATATTGCCGCGTGGGCAGGGTCTGAGGTCACAATTCTGCATCGGGGGGAGCGGCCCTTGGAAAAATTTGATCCTGATCTCGTTACCCTATTGGTTGAAAAAACGAAGCGTCTTGGCGCAGCAGTGAAAACAAGAATGCAAGTTGAATTGATCGAGAAATTAAGCAATCGTCTCACGGTCCACGCTTCTACGGCGGATGGACAAAAAGAAGTGTTCGATGCCGATCTGGTGGTTCACGGCGCGGGCCGTGTTCCGGAGATTGATAAGTTGAATCTGGCGGCTGCCGGTGTTCAGGCCGAAGAGCGCGGTGTGCTAGTGAATGAATATCTGCAGA
>WNFN01223402.1_pt2 | contig 11811 bp, 11 predicted proteins | sample 5400161 | NCBI WGS metagenome assembly WNFN01 (sample SAMN13153353, study PRJNA577476) | soil metagenome | isolation source: 80 cm saprolite on Douglas fir-dominated hillslope | place: USA:California | collected 2013-09-17
TGCACGCACCCGCTGCAAATGCACAAATAGCCGCTTATTGCGCCCGGTAATCACCAGCAATTGCACGGGGAGGCGCGCCTGCGAAATAGCCTGCACCGCCGAACGCAGCCCGCCGGCTCCATCGCCTCCGCCGACCAGCAAGGCCGTCGGCAAATGCCGGTCCAGCCCCAGTTTGCGCCGTAAATTGTCTTTGCTCGGCAGCGGCAGGGTAAATTTGGGATCGATCGGCATCCCCAGCACGTGAACCTTCGCCGGGTCCAGCCCACGCCGGATGTACAGGCGGCGTGCCTGCTCAGTCGGCACAATATATCCATGAGCGCCCGGCGCATACCAGGAATGATGGACGCTAATCAGATCGGTCACTACGGTCAAAAAGGGGATCTCCAGGCCAAGTTCGGCCAGCGCCTCGATCGTCACATGGTTGAGCATCGGGTGAATCGAAACAATCACATCAGGCTGCACCTTGGTAATCAGCCGCAACAGGCCCTTATGCACCATCGGTCCGGCTACACTCTTCACCGCCGCTACTGATTGCGCGCGGTCGGTCATATGAAAAAAACGCCCATACAGGCTGGGGTTATAACGAATAGTGGGTCCATAAAGCTTGACGGCTTCACGCAAGGGAAAACGCCCATACTCCTCAAACACATCCACGATCTCGATACGATAAGTTGGCGGTTCAGGCGTGCCTGGCGCGTCTGGACCGGCTTGCTGCTCCTCCAGCCACTTGCTATGCTTTTCCTCTGCCATAATATTGATTGCATTGCGGAGAGCATTCGCGGCACTTCTGTGGCCAGCCCCGGTGTCCGCAATCAAAAATAGTATCGTTCTCTGAGATCCTTTCAACAAGTCACCGCCTTTGCGGCGTGCTGTCCTGGCTCGCAGGCCCGGAAAGAACGCGCCGTTTCCTTCTGATTTCATCCCCTCGCGGGGGAGCGTTTTTGCGAGGAACGCTCAAAACTTCCCTTTGCACGAGGAATAGTAGCCTCGACAAAAAGGTTCAAAACATAGAAACAGGGATAAAGGAGTCTGACAGGCACATCCTTTATCCCCATTAAGCGCTCAATAATCCTTATTCTTCCGCCAGATTAAAACGTTTGCGGAAGCGCTCCACACGACCAGCCGCGTCGAGGATGCGCTGCTGACCAGTGAAGAACGGATGGCACTTCGAGCATACATCCACCTTTAACACAGGCTTAATGCTCAATGTCTGAAAACTATTACCGCAAGCGCAACTGACGGTTGCTTCCACGTACTTGGGATGGATACCTTTTTTCATGCTAGTCTCGACGCTTAGATCTCCTGCGTTCCATGGCAGAAGAAACGCCGTTCTCCTTTCCTGTCCCCTGGCGGGGAGGCTGGCCACCTCAGCCAACCTTACGATCTGTCTTGATAATCTTTCACCCTGCGCTGCTGATCAGTATTTCTACCTGAATGAACCTCTCAGGGCTGCGAGATGATTGTACATGGATGATCCCGCGACGTCAAGCACTTTAGCCCGCGTCGATATTTCACACCAGGATCAATTTCCGTACATCGATGATAACACCGCGCTCAATCTTTTTCATCCATCCTTGATAGGCAATCGCCTGGTTGCTTCCTCATATGTGGGGAAGGGATCTCAAAAGACATGTGAAAGGGGATTTTTCTGGACGAGCGCGAGCGATTCGGCCCAGGAGAGGAGAAATTGCGCGGTCATCAACACAGCGTCGGTGAGCATGGGACCGATGAGTAGTCCGAGACGCTGGTGCCAGATTTCGCGGGTTACTTCCTCTTTGCGGTAGGTCTGGAGCCATTCGGGCCTGCATACTTTGCGATAATAGGTATCTTTGGTGCGCCGCGCCACGGCCTTGAGATAGCCCTGAGGCATCACACCCAGCGCCAGCGGCTGAAAACGCTGCGGCAACTGAATATGCTGGAGCATGGTCCCGGCGTACTCCTCGAAGGCGGTGTGATAGCCACAGGGCCGGGACGAGAGCCAGGTGAAGTTTGCAGCGTGCATAGGCTGGGTTAAATCCCCCATGTAGTGCAACGCCAGGCCCAGCGCATAGCCGGCCATGCGCGCATGCCCCAGGCGATAGGCTTCGCGCGCCAGCTCATAATAGCTTGTGGCGCGTGTCACGGCTGTGGGCGTCTTCTGTCCCAGCCAGTTGGTCTGGGTATCAGGATCGTAGAAATGACTCTTCCAGATTGGACACAGGCCAGAGGGCAGCATAGGATCGTTATAGGGTGCTTTATGATCGGCATCATAGATCCCCTGGCACAGTCTGTCATGAAACGCATCCGCCATTTTCTCCGGTGCAAAATCACTTGACCTGTGCGGAGTTCCCCTGGCAGGATAAACCCCGTTTGTAGATATGAGGGGCAGTACCGGATTTTCCCCATTCCTGCGGTCCATTTGAGGATACTGCAATGGCTTTACCAGTTCATAGGTCAGTCCACCCGCTGCCCCTTCGTCCCTGAGCAGTTCTGCCGCGCGGTTGACTATCCAGAGGTGGGTATTCCTGTGTTCGCTAAAAAAAGCCTCTGCGCCAGCACGTGGAGCGCTCGCAGGCATGACCAATCCTGCGCGACGCGCCATAGTTCGCAGGCGCCGGTCCGCTACAGCCTGCTCCGCTGGTCGCGAAAAGGATAGAGATTGAGTTTTCATGCTCACTGCTTTTTCCTTCGCTATCATTCAATAGTTGTATAACAAATTTATGTTAAGCAGGGATTATGCGTGGGTAAACTTCTCCACACTCCTTAATCCCGCCCTACAGGCCAGTTCACGAGATCAAGATTGCCGCATCAGTCTCAGTTTTTGCTCGGAATGGTAGGGGGTGCGCCTAAATGATATACACTTGACTAGAAAAAGACGTTCTTTTTCCCTGCGCACTCAGGTAATCTTGCATCAATGAGTGAAAGCAAGAGGAGATGATGTCTCACAGGCTTTGCCTCAATCAGCGAGTAGTTCGATACAAAGAGGAGACCAAGATCACCAGTTCTCTATACAAGAGAAGTCGAAGAATTTTTGACTTACCAGGTATGTATGGCTACTGAGTGGGAGTCTACCTCATCAGCAAAAAGGAGTCTTACATGGAACAAAAATCTTGGAGCCAGAGCACCGACCCCGTAGTCAGAAAAGTGATCGATGCCGCGTATGCAAAGGCAGATACTGGCCAAAAAAACCCCCAAAACACGAGTGACACCTACGATTTGACTGTAGGGCAAGTGAAAGAGATCATGGAGGAGTGGGTCGGGCTTAGCGGTAAAGCAATCGAGCCCCAACGTCGCGTGGGGGACAAAGCGACGAATCCGAACGGGTATATGCTAATCCACTTAAATTACAAACAGAATTCGTATCATGTCTACTTGCAGGGAACACAGTCAGGAGGGCCACGAGAAGCAGCATTTTTGAAAGAATGGCCCAATTCGAGCAAGTTAATAGCTCACTAGAGTGTAAATCCCAACATTTCAAGAGAATGAGCGCTCCGATTTCAAATAGGAGCAGCAGCGGAGCAGCGCCTCAATACGGTTCAAAGAAGACGAAGCCATGAAGGTGGAATGGAAATGAGCCATGGGGAGGACCCGGAGGGGATGACGGGAGTGTAGCCCTGGAGCAGCGCCTCCAGGGAGAGTCGGGCTTGCAGGACCTCCCTGGAGGCGCCGCTCCAGGGCTACACTCCCGTCATCCCCCGGGTCCACTCCCCCAGGCAAAAAACTTATTTGAATGGTATTGGAGCAGCGCCTCCGCTGTGGCTTCTCATCCGATGCATGATACAATAGAAGCCGGAGCGTTTTTTGCCAGCTTGCTTCTCCCGCCAGTGCAGGCGGATCAGAAAAGGGGTGCATTGATGATACCAGCAACAATTCTTGTGCCTGAACAATTCAACGTCGCCAGCGCCTTTTTGGACCGCAATCTCCAGGAGGGGCGCGCTTCCCAAACTGCTATCTATTCTCAAGACCAGACCTTCTCTTATGCCTGGATCGCCGAGCTTGCCAATCGCGTGGGAAATGGACTGCTGGACCTGGGCGTTGAGCAGGAACAGCGTGTAGCCCTGCTGCTGCTTGACTCGCCGGAATTCGCCGCCAGCTTCTTCGGCGGCATCAAGATCGGGGCTGTGCCGGTGCCAATCAATACTGCACTGCGGCCCGCTGATTATGTCTACATTCTCAATGACAGCCGCGCAAAAGTGCTGCTGATCCATGCCGAGATCTGGCCAACCGTGCAGGGCGTGCTCGCGCAGCTGAGATATGTGCGCCACGTTGTCGTGGTCGGACTCGGCGAGGCGGAGAGCGCGACACTGCACGATTTCGCGCGCTGGACAGATCGAGCTCCGGCACACCTTGAGGCTGCGGAGACCAGCAAGGACGATAGTGCCTTCTGGCTCTACAGTTCTGGCAGTACGGGCTTCCCCAAGGGCTGCGTTCACTTGCAGCATGATATGGTTTACAGCACCGAGTGTTACGCCAGATCTATTCTTAACATCCAGCAGAGCGATATCACCTTTTCCGCTGCCAAGCTCTATTTCGCCTATGGCCTGGGCAACAACCTTTATTTTCCTTTCAGCGCTGGCGCGAGCGCAGTTTACTATCCGGGCCGGCCCCTGGCTGAGGACATGTTTAAGGTAGTGCAGCAATATCGCCCGACGATCTTCTTTGGCGTCCCTACTCTCTACGCTAGCATGCTGGCCCTGCCGGAGGCAGAGAAACGCTTCGACTTCTCGTCGGTGCGCGTCTGTGTTTCCGCCGGCGAGTCACTGCCCGGCGAAATTCTGCGGCGCTGGCAGGAGAAATTCCATGTGGATATCCTGGACGGCATCGGTAGCACAGAGATTCTGCATATCTTCATCAGCAATCGCCCAGACGAAATTCGTCCCGGCAGCACCGGCAAACTGGTCCCCGGCTACCAGGCGTTAATTACCGATGAGCAGGGGCATGCTGTCACGCAGGGCGAGATCGGCAACCTCCTGATTCGTGGTGATAGCATTGCCGCGCAGTACTGGAACAAGCACGAGAAAACCAAAGAGACGCTCAATGGCCACTGGATTCACACTGGCGACAAATATTACCAGGATGCCGATGGCTACTTCTGGTATGCCGGACGCTCAGATGATATGCTCAAGGTTAGCGGCCAGTGGGTTTCGCCGGTTGAGGTTGAAGCGGCGCTGATCGCCCACCCGGCTGTGCTAGAATGTGCAGTGGTAGGAGCAACTGACCAGGACGAACTGCTCAAGCCCAAAGCCTATATTGTGCTTCATCAGGGCTACGAGGCCAGCGAAACCCTGGCAGACGAGATGAAAGCCTTTATTAAAGCGCGCCTCGCGCCCTTTAAATATCCGCGTTGGGTTGAATTTGTCGCCGAACTGCCCAAAACCGCGACCGGCAAGATCCAGCGCTTCAAACTGCGCGCCGCAGAATAGCAGGCGTAAACTATCAGGAAGGAACAGGCATGCAACAGGCGTACCGGGCGCTGCGCGTCATTTCTGAGGCGCAAACGGTTCATATTGTGCTGGCCAGCCGGCCCGGTGCATTGATGCTGGCGGAACTGAGTATTGCCAGCGCGGCGCTCCAGACGAAAGGCAGCGGGGGAATCAAGGCTGTGATCCTGGATTTTGCCGGGCAGGTCAGCGCTCACAGCGCGAACCAGCCAGGGTCCCCGGCGGAGTTGGCGCGTGCCAGGACAGCGGTGCGCGCCATTCCCCAGCCGGTGCTGGCGGTCGCGCGCGCCGACCTCTCCCCCGCCGCCTGCGAACTGCTCGCGGAGGCGGATTTTACGCTGGTCGCGCACGAGGCCGAGCTTTGCCTGCCAGAGTCGAGCGCGGGCAGCGATAATAGTATCGGGGGCGTAGCCGCCGCACGCCTGGGCTACGCTACCTGGAGCGCGCCAGCCGCCAGTCTCGATCAAGAACTGGAGCGAGTCCTGGACATGCTGCGCACGAAAAGCGCCATGGCCCTGCGCAACGCCAAAGCCAGTACCCGCCTGGCCCCGGCGGAAAACACGCCCGCGACCTCACTGGCTAGCGCGCAAATGGAGGCCCTGCACCGGATCAACCAGTTTTATCTGGAAACCGTCATGACCACACAGGACGCGCAGGAGGGCCTGCGAGCCTTTCTCGAAAAGCGCCAACCGCGCTGGCAGAATCGCTAAAATGGTTCATTCGCTAAAAAAGCTCCCCCGGAGGCGCTGCTCCGGGGCTACACGCCGGGGGAGTTGCCCATCCGGGTCCGCCCCCAGGCCAAGCAGGCGGGTGGTCCCGGTGGGGAAACCGGCCCCGGTGTGTAGCCCCGGAGCAGCGCCTCCGGGGGATTGTATGCATGTATTTGACGAATGCACCACTAAATGACAAGGGAGAAATATACCACATATGCCCAATAATCATCCGTGGAAAGTCTTATCCTATCAGCAAGTTATTGACTCACCTTATCTCAAAATACGCCGGGAGGAGGTAGCGGTCCCTGATGGGCCGGTCATTCCCGATTATTACATCATCGAAAATCGTGGATGGGCAGGCGTGGTGCCGGTGACGGAGGATGGACGCTTCCTGCTCAACTTGCAATATAAGCACGGCATTGGCCTGGAAGTGCTCGAATTTTCAGCTGGAGGCATTGATCCTCACGAAGTTGATCCGCTGGAAACGGCGAAACGTGAACTGATGGAGGAGACCGGTTACAGTTTTGCAGACGACCAGGTCGAGTTTCTCGCCCACATGTACGCCAACCCCACGGGCGCGCGCACCGAGATCTGGTGGTATCTCGCGCGTGGGGTGCGCAAGACCGGCACGCCCAAGGTCGATCCCGTCGAAGTCATCGAAACCCGCCTGGTTACGCCGGCGCAACTGCTCGACCTGTTGCACAGCGGCCAGTTCGCCGTCCAGGGCCAGATCAGCGCGGCCTACATGGCCCTTGAGCGCCTGGGCCTGCTCATCCCCTCTTTTTATAAAGCAGGAGAGTGAGTAAAAAATGGAAATGAGACAAGAATGGCAAGATTTTCAATCTTGCCATTCTTGTCTCATTTCCATTTTTTACTCACTCTCCTGCTTAAATCACACTTTCACCACTCATCGAGAGGGATAAGCCCGTGACGGAAGGCGAAGATAGCGGCCTGGGTTCGATCGCGGATATTTAGCTTCTGAAAAATGATCGAGAGATAATTCTTGACCGTCTTCTCAGAATAGGCCAGCTGTTCTGCAATTTCTTTATTGCTCAGACCCATGGCGACGCAACGCAGAATGTCGATCTCTTTTTCTGAAAGCTCGGTTAGCGAGTTGTTGCCTTCGGCTGAGAGGCTGGCGAGGCGGCGCATTTCGCTGACGATGGTTCCGGTCAGCTCTGGCTCAATCTGCACCTGGCCGGCATGGACCTGGCGAATTGTCTGGGCGAGATCCTGGGAAGAGGCTGTTTTGAGCAAGTAGCCGCGCGCGCCGCTTTTAATAGCCTGGAGCACCTGCTGGTCCTGGCGATGCATGGTCAGCATAATCACCGCGACCGCCGGAAACTCGTGGGCGAGCTGCTGGGTCACAGCGATGCCATCCACTCCCGGCATACTGATGTCCATTAGTACTACATCAGGCTGCGACTGGCGCACCTTCTGGATGGCCTCAAATCCATTAACAGCCTCGCCGACCACGCGCAGATCACTTTCCAGCGAAAGAAGCTGACGCAGCCCCTCGCGCATCAGCGCGTGATCGTCTACCAGGAGAATAGTGATGGTCGCGGTTTCCGCGCGGACCATGTGAATATTTGACGCACCGCTCTCTCTTTGTAGGGCCACGCTGCGTTCCTCCTGTGTCTGACGGCCCTCCCCGTGCGAATGGATCTCCATTGCGATAACAGCAAACGGCCGGTTATCTTGTGGATAGCATGGATGTTGTGGCACAGACGACTCCCACCGCTCTACTGGTACACTAGCTCATCGATTTGTCTGATCGAGGGCCAATGTGGTTTAATGAAAAATGATCCTACCAGTAGTATGACCAGTCAAACAAAGTTCAACATCACTCGCCTGGGGGATTTTTCATCTGTTCGCAGAAAAATTCAGAGCACAAAGGGTAGTCGCTTTTCAGGAGCACCTATGAGTCCAATAGTCCAAAGTCACATGCTTGCTGCTCTCTATCAAGAAATCGAAGAGCGTTTCACTGCTTTTGATGATCCAGCGCATGGGTGGGAACACGTGAGCCGTGTTTATGAGCTGGCGCAGCGTATCGCCGGGGAAGAAGAGGCAGACCAGTTGATCACTGGCAGCGCGGCCCTGCTCCACGACATTGGCCGCCTGATCCATCGCAAGGGCACGCAGCACGCGCTGCTCTCGGTTGAAGAAGCTCGCGTCATCCTCCCGCGCTACCCACTTGAACCAGAGCAGGTCGAGGCTATTCTGCACGCGATCGAGGCCCATAGCTTTAGCCGGGATATTGAGCCGCGCACGCTGGAAGCCCGCGTGGTGCGCGATGCCGACCGGCTGGATGGCCTGGGCGCGATCGGTATCCTGCGCTGGGCGATTACCGGCACAATCAAGCGCAAGCCACAGACGAAAAGTTATCACCCTGAAGATCCCTTTGGGGAGCAGCACGAGCTGAACGAGCGGCTCTACATGCTTGATCACTTCTATACCAAGCTGCTCAAATTGGAAGATGGCATGTACACCACCACAGGCCGCGTCCTCGCCCAGCAGCGTACTACATACATGCGCACCTATCTTCAGGAACTCAAACAGGAATTAGGATTTTAGGAGCCTCTCACCCCAAATAAAGGACAAAAGAGGATGGACGGGCTGCGCCCGTCCATCCTCTTTTGTCCTTTATTTGGGGTGAGAGGCTCCTAGAGAGGCCCTCAGGGAGGCCAGTTGTTGGGCATGCATCCTGTCGTGCTGGGGCAGGATGTTGACCATCTGGTAAAACTTGAGCTGGCCCCATTCAGGATGGCGGAAGGGGCGCTCCCAGTCTGTGGGAGGTAGGGAGCTAAGATACTCGAAGATCTCCTCGCGCCGCGCTGCCATGCCTCCCAGCACTGCTTCGAGCGAGACCGGCGGCTCTGCCGCGCGCGTTTGGCGCGGGGTTTCTTCGTCCAGCACAGTCACCAGCGGGTTCTCCTCTTCCTGCACCTGGTGCATCTGCCCCAACGCCAGGCCGTCAGCGATATACATGTGATACGCCAGCACCAGCGCCGACCATTCCTCTGGCGCGGGAGCAAGAGCCAGCTCATGGGAGCTAAACTTCGCCAGTTGACTCATGACCTCAAGACGCGCCGCCACCATCTTCTGGCGGACCTTCTCAAACGGGTTTTCCAGAGTTGCCATATGCTTCTTTCTTCTCCTAAATAAATAAACAAGCCCTATGGAGATTTCTTCACGAGCATCTCATTACTTATGCCGCTCGTATATGTTAAATGTAGCGACGCCCCTTGCTCTTATTTCAACCGTATTGCCCCTTGCGCGCGTCGTCGTTTCCCGGGGAACATGATGTGCGGGAAACAACGACGCGCGCAAGGGGCGTCGCTACATTTGTCCATTTCACACAACATGCGGCATCTCCCTCATCCAGGGCTAATCTTCTTTCTTCACCAGCTGCCCGTAGAGCCTTTCCAGCTCCTCTTGATTATTGAAGTGCAGAACCAGGGTTCCTTTGCCCTTTGTGTTGTACTTGAGATCCACTTTCACAGTCAGCGCAGAGCGGAACTGGCTCTCCAGGTCTTCGATATCTGCGGAGCGGCGCACAGGCGTGGGCGCGGACAGGACAGCCTCGGCTGCGGCCTGGTCACTTCCGACGCCCTTCATACGCGCGGCCAGTTCTTCGGCCTGGCGTACACTCAGGCGCTGGGAAATGATATTGCCCATGGCTGCGATCTGATCTTCTGCGCGGGGAATGCCGATCAGGGCGCGGGCGTGGCCTTCGGTGAAATTGGGGTACTCGTAAGGATTGATCAGGGCCTCGCGAATTTTTGGAGCGAGTTGCAAGAGGCGCAGCGAATTAGTGATGGTGGTGCGATCCCTGCCCACCTGTTTGGCCACCTGCTCCTGCGTTAGACCAAACTCGGAGATCAGCGCCTGGTAGGCCAGGGCCTCTTCGATGGCGTTGAGATCCTCGCGCTGGATATTCTCGATCAGAGCCAGCTCAAGCATCTCTTGCGGCGTCGCCTCTTTGATCACCACCGGCACCTCGCTCAGCCCGGCCAGGCGCGAGGCGCGCCAACGGCGCTCACCGGCGATAATCTGATACCTGACCACGGAAGCCGTTTCGCTGCTGGAGCCGTCGCTAAACCAGTCGTCGCCGCCAGGCGCACCCGTTGTGCCTTTCGCAGCGGGGCCATCATCCAGGCGCGTGACCACCAGGGGTTGCAGCAGACCGTGTTCTTGAATCGAGGCGCTCAATTCTAGCAAGCGCGGATCATCGTCGCGAAAGACCTTACGCGGCTGGCGCGGATTCGGGATGATGCTCTCTAGCGTCACCTTCAAAATATTCTGTTCATCCACACGCGTCGGTTGCTGAGAAGAAATTACATCAGAAGCGCCGGAGATCAAAGCGTCCAGGCCGCGTCCCAGGCCGAATTTTGGTTTAGCCACGGGCTATTACCTCCTCCGCCAGTGTGCGATACGAAATCGCGCCGGGGGATGCCGGGTCATAATCAAGGATCGACTGGCCAAAGCTGGGGGCCTCGCTCAGGCGAACGTTGCGGTTAATGATCGTCTGGAAGACCTCTTCGGGAAAATGATCGCGCACCTCGCGCACGATCTCGCCGGCCAAACGGGTGCGTGGATCGAACATCGTCAGCACCACGCCGGCAATGTAGAGCTGCGGATTCAACTTGTTCTTCACAATCTGGATCGTATTCAAAAGATGGGTTAACCCTTCCAGGGCCAGGTATTCGCACTGAATGGGAATCACCAGGCCATCGGCGGCGACCAGCGCATTGACGGTCAGCAGGCCGAGAGAGGGGGGGCAATCGATAATGATATAATCGCAGCGCCCGCGAATTGGCTCGATTGCTTGCTTCAGACGATGTTCGCGCGCCAGAGCGCCCACCAGCTCAACCTCAGCCGCCGCCAGATCAACAGTACAGGGAGCAACCACCAGTTCGCGCCTGCTCGAAGGCACAATTACATCAAAGATTGAGATAATTTCCTGCTCCTGAACAAGCAAATCGTAAATGGTGTGGGATTTGATGTGTTTGGCTACTCCAATCCCACTGGTGGCATTGGCCTGAGGGTCCATATCAATCAGCAAAACCTTGCGTCCAGCAGCGGCGAGATACGTCGCTAGACACAGGACGCTTCCATACCTTTCATCTGGCCACACGTCTTCTGTCGATCGGGCCAGGCTATGTGACTGCGCAGTCCACAGGTCTTTCTTCAGGGTTCTGCGTTTGTCAGGTTAACTCGTGCTTGACAACATTGTAACACATGCTTCCCGCAAAAATCATCCTGTTTCCACCGGCTTCGGCACCGCTACCATACAGTATATTCTACTCATTGACAAGACAGGTATCCACCTCAATCCAGGTTTGGTAGAACCAGTCTTCTATGCAATACCAGGTATTTACCTTGTTAGAGTGGGCAGAATTCTTTGGACAAGGGATGGTCGATACTGCGGACTTTATTCTCAACCTCTGTTTCCAGAAATCTGATATAGAGCTAGATGAAATGCCCCCCATCGCGCCAAAATCGGCAATGATAGGCGACCATTTTGAGGGTGGAATTTATGTGTCGGTCGATGTACGGCTCGATTGTGGCTGTCGAATCAGGGATATCCGAGTTTTTGCAGAGCATATGAGACAGCAAAGAGGATGGGATGTGGCTGTGAGTAATCGCCCAGGCAACATTCAAGAGGGAGGAAAGCC
>WNFN01235105.1_pt1 | contig 11809 bp, 14 predicted proteins | sample 5400161 | NCBI WGS metagenome assembly WNFN01 (sample SAMN13153353, study PRJNA577476) | soil metagenome | isolation source: 80 cm saprolite on Douglas fir-dominated hillslope | place: USA:California | collected 2013-09-17
GTTAACAGCCGCAGGTAAGAAAAGTTAAGTCGTTGCTTTGGCGTCAGTTATAAAATTCACATTGGGCTGGAATTGGCCAACTGGCCAACCGTTTTGTACCGGCATTTTAGGATGACCGCATCGCCGTCGATAGGATTGAGACACACGATCTCCGGGGGAATGCGATACCGGATGTGGTGCGGTCTTCGTGGCTGATCCCGAAGACCGGTTAAGCCATTCTTTTCATAGCGTTTCTTCCAGATGTAGAAAAGCGCTCTGGACACCCCGAAGAAGCGACAGGTCTGACTGACGTTGCCGCTCACGCGCTGCGCATGCTGCAGTATGCGCAGCCTGGCCTTCAACTTCCTCGCTTGGATCTGCTCGTGGACTGGATTCTTCATGCCGAACCTCCTGCGGTGGGCTGAGAGAATACCCCACCTGTCCGGCATGTCTATTAGCAGCTACAAATCACTATCTAGACCCCTTAAGATCACATCGCGATCGTCTTATGCTCCAGATACTCGCCAATCCCCTCAGCGCCGAATTGGCGGCGCTTTTGGCCGCGAGGACAAGGGCCTCGTCTTTTGCTGTTCTAGCATTGAGCGAGGCAACCTGAGCTTGCACGGCGTCGATCTCGTCCATGACTTTCAGTAGCATTGCAGTGCTCCTTCGTTCTCTACGCTCTGAGCATTTCCAGCAATTCCTCAGCGCTCATCGAGACATCAGAACCGGGAGGCCCGCCTCATACAGGACCGTCCGTGTGACCCCACCAAACATCCACTCGCGCACCGTGGAGTGGCCATAGGCGCCCATGACGAGTAGATCGGCACGAAAGGCGACTGCCTGCGACAGCAGAAGATGACCTACGTCTTTTCCTTCGGAAGACAGACACCGCACTTCTACTTGCGCGCCACGACGCGCCAGGTGGCGCACGAGGTCTGCTCCCGGCTCTTGGCCGTGACGTTCTCGCTGGCGCTGATGGTCAACAATCAAGACCTCCACAGCTGCTGCGCGCCCAAGCAGGGGCAAGGCATCCTTTACGGCTCGGATGGCCTCGCGCGTTGCGTTCCAAGCTACGAGGACGCGCCGGACCCGAGACGCCGTGCTATTTGGTGGAAACAGGACGACTGGCCGCCCGGAACTCAATACCAGGGATTGCGCGAGGCCCGGAGGATCGGGCATTGGGCCAGGGCGCTCTGGCCGCGCAACAACCACAAGGTCTGCATAGTACGCATGCACGGCCACCTCGCTGCTCCAATGAGACAACGATCTCCACTCCGATCCCGACTGAACTCCGTGACGATGCACAATATCCTCGAATACGGCCCGCTGGTGCGCTTCGATCCTGTCGATTTCTTTCTCGTGGACCTCCATCACTTCTCGTATGCCTTTGCCAAGCGCGAATTCCTGAGCCGTGGTAGGTGTTGGCTCTTGCTGCAGAAATATACTGATCAGACGGGCGCGATTCTCTTCGGCAAGCAGACCGGCGAACTCCAAAATTCTCGACGCTTCCTTTCGGCCGTCAGTGAACACCACAATTTCAGCGAGTCCGGCGCCCTTGCTTGTGGTCTGGGGAATCGGTTCAATCACGAGAGACTGTGTTGACTGATTGTCGCCCATAGTCGCTGCTCCTTTCATCGAATTGCGTGCCTGCTCAACACTCTCTTTAAGCTTCGCTCGCAGCATGGGCCTTCACTCTCTCAAGCACATGTCGCGAGATCTCTGTAGCCAGCCTGTCATTCGTTCCATTGCCGCACTGGCATAACCAGGAATAGCTCCGTGCGATTCGGCAAATGCGTCACGTAGGGCATTCCGTTCGTTGCGTCACGATTGAATCCTTGAAATTCGTCTTGATTGGGACCGACAACCATCAGGTGTGGGCCAACGTGGAACTCATGGCCCGGCGTGCGGCCGGCAAGGCTGTCCTGCATCCAGCGCAGAAATACCGGGTCGTAGCATCCTGGCTCTCTCTTGAATGCGGCGTCGATTGCATCGTGCGGATACCCAAGAATAGCCGGGAGACAGGTCCATTCGTTCGATCCTCTGCGAAGAAGCCGGTATTCACCTCCAGGCGCCGATGGCCAATCGAGCACAGTCGCGTCCTTGGTGATGAAGGCGGGACCGGCGCGCAATGCGTCCGCGATCTTCTCTGCGTCGGTCACCGGCAATCGATCTGACGACTGAGGGAAGGCGGGGACTGCCGTCAAAAGAACACTTGTGAGTAGCTTCATCCAAACGTTAGTACGGATCATGTGTTTCTCCTTCTCCGTCCTGGTCGAGATACGGGAGGGGCAACAGGCTTTAGTGGATCGCGCTCTGTCGCGGCTTGGCGCAAAGCGGCGTGTCGCGCGTACTGTGCCATTCTTTGTGCCAGCGATCTTTGCCATCGCACAGACTGACTTGATTCTCACCGTGCCGCGCAAATTGGCAAAGGCCACTGCGGTCATGGCTGGTGTACGCGTCGTGGAAGCGCCTCGTGAGATCGAGTCCTTGTCGTTTTTCATGGCATGGCATCCGCGACTCAACAAAGAACCTGCTCACAAATGGTTTCATGAACAACTGCGGTCGGCTGTTCGGACCGTCTGAGCAATTCGAAGCTGACTCCAGCTTGACTACCATTCGCATCTCCAGTTACATTTCCGCCATGTTCGAGGATTCTGCCCTCCGTCTTCGCATTTACATGAAATCGTTCGCACGGGTGAGACACCAGTTGTTGCCACGCTTGCGCGTCTGGTCGGCGCCTCTCCAACAAGAGTGCGAAAAATACCGGACACTACCAACGAACATGGAAATTCCCAAGGTATCTTCTGTCTTCGTTATTGACTTTGATTTTCCGAAAGAATGGCTTTTCGGCCGAAGTAGCTGATCAGGTAAAAGCATACTCCGAGCGATATGACATCCTTGAAAAGGAAAGAACATTAGTGTTGCGATGAACCCGCCTACGATACCGGCTTTAGGCCTCATATAGCCTGCGATAATCAATATCGCTGCAACCCACTCGGTAAGGCCGATGATATCGGAGCCGATATAAGGGCCGAATAATTTAAAGTGCCACCAGATCAGCGGGCTGTTAGAAACCAATGGAACTATCCCTTCGGCTCCGGGAGCAGTCATCTTAAAAGACCCTGCCCAGAGAAGCATAACAACCATGCCGATACTGATGATCAGAAAAGGGATATTACGATCGTTTATCCATGCAGCCAGTTTGGTTAAATTGCTTTTGGCGTCTTTTGAGAGGTCTTGTTTGTCCGCGTTAATTGCTTGCCCTGATAGAACCAGACTCATAATTACCTTCCTTCGTGTAGGCTGCTCAAGCCGCCTGATGCAATGCCACGCGTGGGAAATCAACATCAACGTCGAGGGCTATACTTGCCCACGCTTTTCATTGGACAAAAAATTTAACAGGTTACCCGTACTTCACTGTTGTGGGTCTTTGTCACGAAGTATCGGATAGAACTGAATCCACGTCATGTCGGTTTTGGCGACATTCGCGATATGGCATCCTGCGCATTCGGTCACAGACGATTCCGCGGCGGTCTCCGCGTATGGCAATGGATGATGCCCGAAGGTGAAGAAGCCCCAGCCGTTGGTCTTAGCAAAACGCTTGCTGTCTTTCACCGTTAGATCGATGCCGTTGAACGCGCCGTTGAAATATCCCCGTCCGGATGGTTCCGTACGAGAGCCGTCTGGGAAAGTCGGTTTTAGAACGAGAGCCAGTTCTTTGACAATAACGGTTCCTTCGGGAAAGGAGCCCGTCTTCAGATACGCATCAACATTTTTCTGTTCGATGTATACGTTGTGATATTCGGGGAAACCTGCCTTGTTATTGTTGAGGCCTTCGGGCGTCAAGGGAGCGCCCACAAGAACCCACCTGCGAAAGGTGGCTGGCTTTGGCAACTTCAACTTGCCATCAGAATCGAACACCGCCGCCGATTGTTGCGTCTCAGCCGCAACCCGGCTTACGTTGGAACGGGACGCGGTCCCAGCTACTAGGCCCACACCCGAGACGAGCACCAATACACCCAGATACTTTTGCATTGCACAGCCTCCTTTGAGTCGTTTTCGAAAATCAGCTTCGCCGCATGGTGTTACTTACTTTGAGGCGAGAACTGGATAGCCTTGCACGTAGACCCAGTCCGTCGTCTTTGCGGGGATGTGGCAGCCCAGGCAGTCTTTTTTGTAGTCAGTTGCGACTTGCTTATCGGGCGCTTGCTTATCGGGCGCGTCGGACTTGAAAAGCGCCCATCCCCATCCATCGCCCCACAGCGGGTTGCCGGGATAGCGTGCTTTTTGGTCTTTGATCATCACGAACCAGACCTTCACTCCCGTAGCCCAATGTGCGTCTCCGGTCGTCATTTGCGCGTGATCAGTCGCAAGGACCTCTTTCACCAATACGGTTCCATCCGCGAACTTTCCAGTCTTGCGGTAATACTCAGCCGTGCCCGGCGACGCGTACGTGTAGTGCATCTCGGTGTTGCCGTTGAGATCGACCACCGCATACGTTCCAAGGGCCTGGTAGCGGTCTCGGTAGTCGCTTGGCTTGCGAATGTTTCCGGCCTTGTCAACCAGATCCAAACCGTTGTAGCTATTGTTGGTTTGTGATTTGACTTCCTGATATGCGGCCAAAATCAGGAGCGTGAGAACGACCATTGCGATACGGACACTCATAAAGATTCCTCCGATCTGCCGACTTGCATGGCTGCCGCGGCAAAGGTCACCGCTACGTCATTGACATAAAGTCTGTGTGTCTCACTGCTCGGGAGGTCTCGGGTGATGCTTTCGAACCGCCGGTTCGGGCGAGATCCGTCAAGTTTTCGTGTAATTTTCATTTCGCTCTTAGCCATTGCAAGCACCGGGCCAGTATCGAAAGCCCTTCTTTCTTCCCGGAAACCGCGCTTTAACTCGGAGGATCGCGCAGGAAGTGTCAACGCGGATGTCGCCCCGAGGTCTCCGTGCGGTGCAATAACGACAGGGTGAATGCGGTGTGTCAGTAGAAAACGGGTCCTCCGGAATCGAGGCCCTTCAGAATCCTTTGCCCAGGAATCCCCTCAGAAAACCAGACGTTTGATCCTACCGATCGAGACAATGAGATTGGCATCGCAGATGCACTCTCCAAGAGATACCGCAGAGCGACAAACATCCTCGCAAGAAGCTCGACGTGAGATGAACTTCTGAGTGTTTGACGGAAGGAAGGGAAGCGTGAGAAGTGAACCAATGAGCGGAATGCTTTGGGAAGAATCTGACTCGATGCTAGTTACCGCCACAAAGAATGGCGAGAGCCGAGCATTCGAATTTCTGGTGCATCGACACGAAACAAAGCTTTTCGCGATAGCTTTCAGAATAACCCGCAACCGAGAGGATGCTCAGGACGTCGTGCAGCAGAGCTTTTACAAAGCGTTCATGCATCTCGATACCTTCCAAGGGCGATCGTCTCTGTCCACCTGGCTGACAAGCATTGTAATAAACGAAGCTCTTATGTTTCTGCGGAAGAATCGAACTCTAAAGGAAGTCTCTCTTGATGACATGAAACCAGATCGCGAAACTGCGTCCCCGGCGGAGATTGCAGATACTGATCAGACGCCGGCTGAGGAGTACGAAAAGCATGAGAAGGAACGAATTCTGTCCCAAGCGATAAATCAGTTGAATTCGGAATCGCGGACTGCCCTCTTTCTCCGACTTGAAGACCTAACCTTTGAACAGGCGGCAGCGATTCTGGGCGTAAGGATCGGGACTCTGAAGGCCAGGCTGTTTCGAGCGCGACAGCGGCTGCGCATGCTACTCGCACCAGTTCTAGATTCTCGGCGGAGACCAAAAGTACCAATCTACGGGGGGCTACCCGGCATTCAGCTTCGGAAAACGCTGAAAAAGCGTAGAAACATGAGGCAACTTGGGCTCTCAACGTATCTGTGAAACGAAAGAGATGGTCTCTGCGGCGCCATCGACACGACGCTCTGTGCAAATTCTAGCAACACTGTACATTCACACTTTGGGGCTGCTAATCCTCGTGGTCTTTTCGCGAAACGTATTCTCCGCGGCCATACGCACCACGCTCTTGCCGTTGCTTCGCTAAGATATCTCATCCAAAAAATATGATCTATGAGTGCGGGACCCGCTTCCACTTCCGCGTTCCGAAAAATCTAGGTAGACATGCGCAACTACTTGTGCTGAGCCGAGCTAATTTATGTTGTTGACAGGCGGAAAAGGCGGGCGGATATTGAGGCTCTGCCGACAGCCGGGTGTGCTGTCTCTAGCCGAGCGCAAGTGTTGTCGGGGGAAATTTTTGTTAGTTTCGGTCACAGTGTCCCTCTAGAGCCACGCGCCAGCGGGCATTGAAGGGCGGCGCGGTGGATGTTCTCTGTAAGCCGGTACGCCGCGAAGCTTTACTCAGTGCCGTAGACTTGGCGTTGCAACAGAACGACGGACGATGATGGTCTGTGTCACTGCTAGGCAACTGATAGGAAGACCCTAAGACGCGTGAAATCGCGCAGCTGTTGAGGGTAGAAATATGAGTTCAGCTTCCACGTCACGAGCGAACATCCTATTGGAAGATTCAATTCCTGTAGCCGGGGCTTCCCTAGAGTCGATCCTCTGCACGGAGGAGTTGCAGCGCCGCCCATCGCGTCCTACCGATTATGAAAAGGAGAACTGCGCGCTCGTGGCACTGATGAGCGTGCTGGCCGATTCACCAAGCACCATTTTTCAGAAGGTGGCTGAAACGATTCTGGATATTACCCAGTGTGACTCTGCTGGCCTTAGCCTGCTGACGAGCGATGGAAAAAGACCGGACGTTTGCGGCAAAAGGTTCTATTGGCCAGCTATCGCCGGCATGTGGAACCCCCATGTCGGAGGGGGAACCCCGCGGAACTTCGGGCCCTGCGGAGACGTGCTCGATCAAACCGTCGGAACGATCTGGGCGATCATGCACAGCGATCGTCGCAAGTTCGATGCAGAAGATGACCGGGTCATGGCCTCTCTAGGGAAATTTTCTTCTTCAGCCTATCAAGCGCTGGTACACATAGAAGACCTTAAATTTCAAGTGGCCGAGCGCGAAAAAGCGGAAGCAGCGGTGCGTAAACTAGCCAATGGGTTGGAAGCCAGGATCCGCAGCTTAGTCGACGCCAATATCATGGGGATCGTCATCTGGAACTCGGAAGGTGAGATTATCGACGCCAATGAAGCGTTTCTCCACATGGTGCAATACGGCCGTGAAGATCTCGTCTCGGGTCGCCTGCGCTGGACGGACCTGACTCCGGCGGAATGGCGTGACCGCGACGAACGGGCCATCGCAGAGGCAAAGGCGACCGGAGCCATCCAACCGTTCGAGAAGGAGTACTTCCGGAAAAACGGCAGCCGCGTGCCCGTGCTGATCGGCGCCGCTCTCTTCGAAGCAGGCGGGAATGAGGGTGTGGCTTTCGTAATGGACATCACTGAGCGCAAGCGGGCCGAGGAGGAACATGAGAGATTACGCCAGGCACAGGCGGATCTTGCGCGCCTAAACCGGGTGAGCACGATGGGGGAGCTCACCGCATCGCTGGCGCACGAAATTAAGCAGCCAATGTTCGCGGCGGCAGCGGATGCTGAAACCTGCTTGCAGTGGCTTGTGCGTGATCAGCCCGACGTGGCAGAGGCGCAAGAAGCCGCCCTAAGACTCATGAAGGACCTCACCCGCGCGTCTGACATCATCAATCGGATTGTTACGCTATTCAAGAAGGACGTTCCGCAACGCGAGTTAGTTGACGTAAATGGAGTCATTCAAGAGGTGATCGCCCTGCTGCGCAGCGAGTCGAACCGATATTCAGTTTCCATCCACTCCCAGCTTACGGAAGGTCTACCCGACATCATGGCGGACCGGGTGGCATTGCAACAGGTCCTGATGAACCTGATGGTGAATGCTATCGAAGCGATCAAGGAAATGGACGGTCCCGGGAGACTTACGATCACGACGCGGCAGGACGAGAATCGTCAACTCCTCGTCTCGGTAACCGATTCAGGGGTGGGGCTACCGCCAGGACAGGCGGAGCAAATCTTCAATGCGTTCTTTACCTCCAAACCCCAAGGCATCGGCATGGGATTGCCGATTAGCCGGTCGATTATCGAATCGCACGGCGGTCGGTTATGGGGCACCTCCAACTCCGGGCCAGGCGCAACCTTTCAATTCACCTTGCCTGTCGAAGCCGCTGCACGCCAGTCTGCGTAATCGGCCCAGGTAAACGGCAGTCAGCGGACAAGTTCTAATTTACTCGGCGATTGCCACTTCCCCACCTTCGACGTTTTCGCCGGGGTCAGTTGTCTCGGTTTGGTCTGCCGGTCGTGAGATCCCCAGCTTCTTCATCTTGGCAATCAGCGTGGTCCGCACCAGTCCCAGCCGGGCGGCGGCGCCAGCGGGTCCTCCGATAACCCAACCCGCCTCTCGCAACGCGTCCAAGATCAGCGCTCGCGTGGAATCCCTGAACCTATTCTCCGAATGAGTCACCGTTACGGGATTCTTGTCCGGTAAGGGGTTGGGAAGCACTCCGTTGTCCGACCGGATTACCGCTCGTTCGATCAGGTTCTGAAGCTCTCGCACGTTCCCCGGCCAGGAATAGGAGATGAACGCATCCAGTATGTCCTGCGGTATAGGACCAAGCCGCTTGCCCATTCGCCGGGCAAAAACCTCCACAAAATGCGTGGCTAATTGGGGAATATCTTCGCGGCGCTCGCGCAGGGGTGGCAGCGCCACAGGAAATACGTTTAGACGGTAGTACAGATCACTGCGGAACTCCTTCTTCGCGACCATCTCCGCTAGATCTCGATGTGTTGCCGCCACCAGACGAACGTTGATGCGATGCGTCCGGCCACTTCCCAGACGCTCGAACTCCTGCTCTTGCAAAACCCGCAGCAGCTTGGGCTGCAACGCCAGGGGCAGATCTCCGATTTCATCCAGGAAGAGGGTCCCGGTATCGGCCATTTCGAAGCGGCCAATTTTCTGCGCGATGGCGCCGGTGAAGGCGCCCTTTTCGTGGCCGAAGAGTTCGCTTTCCAACAGGTCAAAGGGAATGGCGGAGCAATTCAGCTTCACAAAGGGGCGACCGCAGCGTGCGCTGATGTTGTGAATGGCACGGGCGATTAACTCCTTGCCCGTACCCGTCTCCCCGAGCACTACGACGGTGGAATCCGTCGGCGCCACCCGTTCCACCTCGGCGAGAACGAACTCCAGAGCAGGGCTGTTGCCGATAATTTCGTCAAATCCATTCTCGGGACGACCATCCTCTGATGACCGAACTGTCTTGACATCTTTCACAGACGACCTTCCTACCTAAGGCGGGGAGCTTAGGTATCCAGTGCTGTGCGGACGCTGTCGAGTAATACTCCCCTGTCTAAAGGTTTAGTCAGAAACTTCACTGCTCCTGCCCTTAAAGCTTGCATGCGAATTTTCTCGTCACCTTGTGCCGTGATAAAAATGATAGGAATTCTATGGTGAACTTTCTTTAGCTCTGATTGGAGCTCCAAACCTGACATTCCCGGCATACGGATATCCGCGATCAAACATGCGACGCGGTCCAATTCGGCGGACCTCAGGAATTCTTCGCCAGATGCAAACGCCAGAGACCGGAAGCCAGCCACCTTCATAAGGCCGTGCAGTGCGTCTCGGATCAACTCGTCATCGTCCACAATCGCAACCACTGTTGGTTTCTCCTCGGAAGCCACGCTGCAAAGATAACCCGTGCAAAACAAAGCGCAACCTATACCTTGGTCTAGGTGGCACAATCGTCGGCGCGGTTGAAGATCTGGGTACATAACCCCTGTAAGTCGGATCGTCTTTTTACGCGAGAGGGCAGATGAGTTGGCCCGTGGCGATCAGGCCGCCATGTGAGAACGGAATTATCCGACGGACCGTGGAAAAGCAGAGGATTGACAGCGTTAGAACGAGCTACTGTGGAAACGTTCCTGCCGATCGCACGATTCGAGATGGAAACGCAACGCAGAGGCGTCAGCCCCGGCGTTTCTAAGTCGACCGGAAGAGCTGGAGCTTCTCTGCCATTCTGACCAGCTCGGCGAGAGATCTGGCCTGCATCTTACGCATGACTTGAGCGCGATGGAGCTTGACCGTGACCAGGGTTGTCCCAAGTTCTGATGCGATCTGCTTGTTCAGCAGTCCCGACACCACAAGACGCATGACTTGGTGCTGGCGCCGGCTTAACATGTCGTAGCGCTTTTGTAAGAGAGCGTTGTCTGCTTGCTCTTTGCGACGGACGGAATCCCGAGCTAGAGCTTGCTGAATGGCGTCCAGGAGGGTGTGGCGTTTAAGAGGTTTGGTCAGAAATTCTACGGCGCCTGACTTCATAGCCTTCACTGACATCGGTATATCGCCATACCCGGTAAGAAAAATGATCGGAATCTGGAGGCCAGCGCTCCTAAGTTGCTGCTGGAAATCGAGGCCATTAATTCCAGGAAGGCTCACATCCAATATCAGGCAGCTGGGGATATCCGGGGGCTTTCTCTGTAGGAACTGTTCCGCCCGCTCGAAGCTCTCGGACCGCAGGCCAGCAGATTTCAATAAGCCCTGTATCGACGCGCGTACGTCGGCGTCATCATCGATGACGAACACAGTGGGAACATCCGGCAACGCCACTTCCAACCCTCTTCAAACTGTGTTGGCTTCGCTGGACAGAGTGAGAATGCTCGAGCCGTGCGCTACGGACGTAGGGGGACCAGTAAGAAAGCGCAAACCGCTACTCACTCAGCAAACAGCATCATAACTCACCTGCGTGGAGAAATAACGCGGGGATGTTGCTGCGCGATAGAGTCCAGTGTGGTGGTCAAGATCGGCTCAAAACCGTTCGAGACCCGGCAAGGCGTTCACGAGGCCAAGGCTTCGCCTAAAGACCATATTGCCGCCCTGAGCAGAACCACATCTTTTATCAGAAACCGTCCGACCGACCCCGAAAGCGCAGGGAAGCCGCCGAGACTCGGTTCCCATCCGGGAGTTGAAAACAAGAATGAGAGCGTAGTCAGAAACGTTAGCACTGCGCCGGAACTGCCTTTGCCGACCAAGGCCACAAAGCAATCAACATTGTGATGCCAACCTCGACAACTCCGAGTCCAATGGAAAACTGCCGCACTGTCCATATGCTATACGTCCAGCCCAAAAGTGGACTCTGTGCAACACAACTGGCTCGATGCCTTTTGCCTCGTATCCAGTGAACTTCATCACCCCGATCCAGCCGATTTACGAGCACCAATCCGTAACGAAGGACTCGAAATCCGAAGGTTTTTATTGTTTGACACGCTCTTCTCGCTCAGACCAAAGTTGGTTGCTGTTGAAGATGTCGTCGTGTCCAGTGTTCCTTTTGGTCGTTCGTTTTCCATCGATTCCGTGGTCACGCAGCCGGACGCGTCTGGAATCCCTTATGCGAAGCTGAACTTTATGGAAGTGCTTGAAAACAATCGAGGAACAACCGGAGCCATGCACAAATGCGTCGTGACAGTGTAGGATTCTAACAAGCGACCGGGCAGCGTTCTAACCAGCTGAACTACGCCCCGAACCTGAACCGGCAAGGGACAGCTGAACAAAGGTGCGGCTTAGTGACGGCTTGCAGCCAGTAAACACAGGCGATTGAAAGTTGCAAGACGAGCTGGTTTGAAGAGCCTATGGCCCGCCAGCGGCGCACGAAAAAGGCCGGAATCCTGGGTTCCGGCCTTATGGATCACGAAATGGTTGCGGGGGCCTGCAACCATCCGAATTTACTAGTTTGCCTTTCCGCGTTTCATTGGTTCGTGTTGCTGCCTAGCGACGTGGCCGCTGCCGTGACAGTTGAAAAATCTATCGAAAAAGGAAGCTTTTACGCCC
>WNFN01245362.1_pt1 | contig 11804 bp, 11 predicted proteins | sample 5400161 | NCBI WGS metagenome assembly WNFN01 (sample SAMN13153353, study PRJNA577476) | soil metagenome | isolation source: 80 cm saprolite on Douglas fir-dominated hillslope | place: USA:California | collected 2013-09-17
CAAAGAGTCTCCACTGAATCACGCTTGCGAACAACTCTCCACCACACGGGACCACTCGCCGCCAGATCGTTCATGGTCGACCCGTCGGAGAACTCACGGGTGAAAACCACACCGGCGTGACGACCACCCTCATCCAATTCGGTGCCGCACTTTACCCAGTTCTCCGCATCGACACGAACCATAAGGCCCGCCTGATCGTAGAGCGCTTCATACTTACCGTCGATTCGACCTTCGAGGATGAAATCGCCGGCAACCTGCAAATGGAAGAAATGTCCGTTATCAATCACATTGCCGGTGAGCGTTTTCCGCCAGAAATCTGTCTTCGGTCTTGCTCGTACGACCAGCTTGTCCGCCGCAATGGTGGCCGATGCAGGCTCGTTGAGCCACTTCATGCGGCTAAACAATTCGCCACCAGAAGGCGTCGCTCCTTGAGCCAGCACGGAAGACTCCAGAATTGTTCCGCTCAACAACGCTGCTCCAGCAGCGGTTAACATTTGCGTGGAAAATTGGCGACGGGTTGTGGTGTACATTTCGAGTTTTCCTTTCCGTACTCGTGAGCGAAACAGGATAGCTCATTTTCTACTGGGGAGCACAGGCGCTTCGAACAGGGTCGGCGGCTTTGCTCCCATCTTCGGGATCCGGTCATGGATTTATGATGTTATGGTCGCTTCGGAGGCTCCCATGTTCACCGGCATTATTGAAGAGGTCGGGCAGGTCAACCGCATTGAACAGCGCGGTGAAGACCGCCGCATCACGATAACTGCTGAGCAGGCGCCGAGGGAGTTAAAACCCGGCGACAGCGTCGCCGTAAGCGGAGTCTGCCTTACCGCTCTCGATATCAAGCTGGGCTCGTTTTGTGCCGACTTGGCACCCGAAACCTGGATGCGCACGTCATTTTCACGCCTGCACGAAGGCGCACGGGTCAACCTTGAGCTTCCCATGAAGGCGGATGGACGTTTCGGCGGACACATCGTGCAAGGCCACGTGGACGGTGTCGGCACGCTCATTGCGCTGGATCGGATTGCCGATTCGGAAAACTGGTGGCTGCATATTGAGCTGGCTCGGGAGGTGGAGAAGTACACCGTGCACAAAGGCTCGATCTCGATCGAGGGCATCAGCTTGACCGTGGCGCGGCTCGAGGCACGGCGCTGCACCGTCGCCGTCATTCCGCACACAGTGGAGATGACGAACCTGGGTTCGTTGAAGCCGGGCGACCCGGTCAACCTGGAAGCCGATCTGATCGCAAAGTACGTGGAGAAGATGATGAAAGGTGAATCCGCGGGGAGTTCGCTGACAGTGGAGGAATTGGTGCGGCAAGGGTTTTAGGAGATTCTCGCTTCAGGTTCGGAATACTTGATTGGCGCGAACGGCCTCACGCTTCCAGCTTCAACTCATCGAGTTCCAAAAACTCGTGAATGATGGGCTCCGGGGCCTTTTCCATCTCCGCGTACGTACCGAAGAAGATCGCCTTGCCTTCGTGCAGAAAAACAATTCGGTCGGCCAGTTTCTTGGCCAGGCGCATGTCGTGGGTGACTACGATACTGGTGAGGTTCAGTTGAATTTTGAGGCGCTTGATGAGGTCGCCGAGCAGTTGTGCCATCAGTGGATCGACCATGGTCGTGGGCTCGTCGTACAACACGCACTCCGGCCGGGCGGCCAGTGCTCGCGCGATGGCGACCGAACGCCTCATCCCGGTGGAAAGGTCCGAGGGCAGCAGGTCGCGCATCTCCTGCACGCCGTTCTCCCCAACCGTCAGAGAATCAAAGAGCGCACCGTTCTGAAAGACCATAGTTACTTTCTTGCGGATTGCCTCCAATTGCTCTTCGGTGTAATCGGTAATGTCCTCCCCGGCAACGAGCACGCGGCCAGAATCCGGTTTGAGAAAACCCATGATGTGATGCAGCGCGACCGACTTGCCTACCCCACTGCGACCAAGGACGCACACGGTTTCACTCGGTAACACGTCGAAACTGACATGGTTGAGCACAACGTTATCGCCGAACGCTTTGCTGACGTCCCTAAACTCGACGTAAGGGTGTTGAGGTCGCGAGTCGTCAGACAATTGCGATTCGCTCGGGACCTCCAGCTTCTCGGTGGCGGCTTTCACTTCTTCTCTGGTATTCAGATTTTGAAATAGTTCCGGCGATAAACCCGCGCTTGCGAGTTCTCCTTCCTCGATCCGCTGCGTTTGCACCACGTCGAATAACTCGTCAATCTTGTAGCGACCCGCACGGAGAGCACTCTCGGCTGCATCGGCGAATTCCCGGCGATACACGGCACACAATGGCTGCCATCCGCCAGCAGCATCCGGCACGGTGGCACTTGCGGCAGGGGCACTCTGCGCCCGCGTGATCAGGTACTGCAATAGCGCTGGCGAGACAAAGGGAAGGTCCACCGCGAGAATCAAGTTGAGTTCGCTGGACGAAGCCCGCAACGCCGCATGGATTCCACCCAATGGGCCGCAGTCCCGAAATACGTCTTCCACCGTCGGGGCAAATGGCGCAAATTTTTGTGCGTTGCCAATGATGCGTACGTCCGGCGTGACCGATCGCCCTAAATCCAACATGCGCTCCAGCAGCGACCGGCCGTTCAGTGTCATGAACGCCTTGTCCGTCCCCATGCGCGTGCTCTTGCCCCCGGCAAGGATGAAGGCGGTCACGGCGATCAAGTTGCCGTCCATGGGGCGATGATACACGGCCTCATCCACTCCAGAACATGCGATCGCTTTCTCCAGCAACCAATCGAGGAGTTGGTGTTTCCCGGGCTTTGCGGCGCGCCTCGAAGCCCGGCCACTTTCAAAGTGGGGCGGGTTAAGGAATCTCGTGTGGGACGAGATCAAAATCAAGATCAAAGACGACGGACAGAGCCTGCCCGTCTTGCCGAAGCCCTGAGCGAAGTCGAAGGGGAAGCCGAAGGGAGTGTCCGTCCTACACGGCAAACGCCTACCGGCTGCGCCGTCGTTCAGACTGGTGAGCTATCGAAGGCGTCGAATACCTCGGCCTCTTTCTCTTCATGAAAGCCGGGATGGCCTTGCAGCAGCCGCGCACAGCGGTTCCAGCGAAGGATGGCATCGTCGTTGCCCGTGGGACGAATCATTTCCGCTTCCGCGAAACAGCGCATCGCCTCCTCGAAGAGGGGTGTGAGCGTCTGCGGAGAGCGTCCGACACGCATTTGCGCTTTGGCACGCCGCTCATGCAGCAGACCTGTGTAATACAGTAGCTCGTAGCGCTCGACCAGTCTCTGGAAAAGTTCTTCCACTTCCCCAGAGCGGTCCGATGCATCTCCACAGAACTGGTCGGTGATCGCAAGGCCGAGCAGGCGAAGCGCCAGTTGATGTTCGGGCTCAACTGCGAGGATGTCGCGGCAAATCGATTCCGCCTCTTCCGGTTCATTGAGTGAGCGGTAAAGCTCCGCTTTCGAAATGGCTTCCGGAATACCGGCCTTTGAGATGGTCTTCAGCTTGAATTCCATTGGACCTCCTTGTATCGTCAGCCCGATTTTTGTGTCGCCCTTGCCCCTCGAATCTTTCGCACCAGCATGAGCACGGGATCATAAAATTCATCCACCACACGCTCCTTCAACGGAATGATCGCGTTGTCGGTGATATGAATCTCCTCGGGGCATACTTCGGTGCAGCACTTGGTGATGTTGCACAGGCCGATTCCGAGATCGTCCTTGAGGACTTGAGTGCGAGACTTCGAGTCGAGAGGATGCATCTCGAGCCCCGCGACCCGGACGAAAAACCTTGGTCCGCCGAACTGTTCCATTTGCTCGTGCTCGCGGAGCACGTGGCACACATTCTGGCACAGGAAGCATTCAATGCACTTGCGAAACTCCTGCACCCGATCCACGTCGTCCTGGTACATCTTCCAGTCGGTGCCGGGGCGGGGCTCGAAGGGCGGAATTTTCTTGTTTACGCGGTAGTTCCAGGAAACATCAGTGACCAGATCTTTGATCACGGGAAACGCCTTCATCGGGTGGACGGTGATGGGCTTGTCCAGGGGAAGCGCATCCATACGAGTCTTGCAGGTGAGACGAGGACGGCCGTTGACCTCTGCCGAGCAGGAGCCGCACTTCCCTGCTTTGCAATTCCAGCGCACCGCCAGGTCCGGCGCCTGGTATGCCTGGATGTGATAGAGGGCGTCCAGCACGACCATGCCCGGGGCAATCGGGACGTGGTAAGTGGCGGGCTGTCCGCCGTCGCGGTTTCCGCGGAACACCTGAAAGATTGCCTCCGCCATCGCGATCCTCCGCTATTTCTCTTTACCTTAGGTCTATTTCTCTTCGGCCACAAGTTGCTTCAATTCGCCTGGCATTTCAGGAACCCGGGATTGCCGAAGGGTCATCGTGGTTCCTTCGCGGACGGTCACATTATTTTTTGTTCCCCAGGCTGAGTCGAGGCCGGGATAGTCAATCCGGCTGTGAGCTCCACGGCTCTCTTCACGCGCAAGTGCGCTGCGAGTAACCGCCTCGGAAACAGTCAGCATCGCCTTCAGGTCTTGCGCGAGATGCCAGCCGGGATTGAACAAGCGCGAGCCTTCGACGCTTAAACGTCCGGCACGGTCTTTCAATTTCTCCAGCTCTTCCAATGCACGAAGCAGCAATTCCACGTTACGGAAGATGCAGACCAGATTCTGCATGGTTTCCTGCAAATCACGATGAATCGTATAAGGACTCTCACCTTCCTGGCGCTCGAAGGGAACCAGCATCTCTCGCGCAGCTTCCTCGATCTGTCCTGAGACGATGGCCGTGTTTGATATTTTTGTCGCGTGCTCTGCAGCGGCCAATCCCGCGCGCCGGCCGAAGACAAGCAGATCTGAAAGAGAATTCCCGCCCAACCGATTCGCGCCGTGGAGTCCGGCGGCGGCCTCGCCTGCGGCAAACAGTCCAGCGAGCGAAGACTTTGCCGTTTCGGCGTCGACGCGAATGCCTCCCATCATGTAATGGCAGGTCGGTCCGACCTCCATCGGGCCCTTCGTAATGTCTACATCTGCGAGTTCGCGAAATTGGTGATACATGCTGGGCAGCTTTTTCTTCACATAATCGGCGGGCTTTTGCGAGATATCGAGATATGCGCCGCCGTGTTCGGTGCCGCGGCCTTCGCGTACTTCTGTATAGATTGCGCGGGCTACCACATCGCGAGTGGAAAGCTCCATCTTTTTGGGATCGTACTTCTCCATGAAGCGCTGGCCCAATTTGTTGCGGAGCACGCCTCCCTCGCCGCGAACCGCCTCGGTGACCAGAATTCCCTGCACTCCCGGAGGCCATACCATGCCGGTGGGATGAAACTGCACAAATTCCATATCCATCAGTTCGGCACCGGCATCGTAGGCGAGCGCCATTCCGTCGCCGGTGTACTCCCACGAATTGGAGGTAATTTTCCACGCCTTGCCAATGCCGCCCGTGGCCATGACAACCGACTTGGCGCGAAACACCACAAATCTGCCCTGCTCGCGCCAGTATCCGAATGCGCCGGCCACGCGATCGCCATCTTTCAGCAGGCGGGTGATCGTGCATTCCATGTAGACGTCGATGCCCAACTGCACGCCGCGATCTTGTAATGTGCGGATCATTTCCAGGCCCGTGCGGTCTCCCACGTGACACAGGCGGCGAAAGGTGTGACCGCCGAAAGCGCGCTGCAGAATCTGTCCGTCTTGAGTGCGATCGAAGAGCGCTCCCCACTGTTCAAGCTCTCGCACGCGGTCGGGGGCTTCCTGAGCGTGAAGTTGAGCCATACGCCAGTTGTTGAGCAACTTGCCGCCGCGCATGGTGTCGCGAAAGTGAGTGCGCCAGTCGTCGGCGGTGTCCACGTTGGCCATGGCTGCGGCGATTCCACCTTCCGCCATGACAGTATGCGCTTTGCCGAGGAGGGATTTGCATACGACGCCGACCTTCGCGCCCTGCGCCAGGGCTCCCAGAGCCGCTCGCAGGCCCGCGCCACCGGCGCCGATGATCAAGACATCGTGGTCGTGAGTTTCGTACTCGGTAGTCACAATAGTCTCAGATCTCTAACTGCACCGCTGGCCACCAGCCGGACATAAAGGTCCGTAAGACCTACCGTGATGAGGCTTATCCAGGCATATAGCATGTGGCGCTCGTTCAAAATGCTCAACCAGCGCCAGGCCGCATGACGCGGGCCAGCGAAGGCCGCGCAAGAAAAGCAGTCAAGCTTCCCTCCTACGATGTGGCGGAGCGAGTGGCACGACAAGGCGTAAGTCGTCAGCAGGATTACGTTGAACAACAGGACGAGAGAGCCGACTCCTACTCCAATTCGCCTGTCAAAAAAGAATCCGCGAAACGCGTCGCGCCAGAGAAAGATGAGGAAGATAAACCCCACATACAGAAAGTAGCGATGAAGGTTTTGCAGGATAAACGGAAACCCAGTCTCGCCCTGGTAGTGGCGCTTCCCGCTCTCGCTGACAGCACAGGCCGGCGGATCGAGGAAGAAGGCCCTGTAATAAGCCTTCCGGTAGTAGTAGCACGTAACCCGGAACCCCAAAGGCCAAATCAGAATCAGTAGCGCCGGGGAGAGCGGCCACCAGCGATGATGGGGATCAATCAGAGGTGAGTAAAATGGAGAGAGGTACGGGCCCCATTCGTAATAGGTCCCTTCGAAGGCCCGCAGAGTCGCGTAGATTCCGAATGCACCGAGAAGAAGAACTAGGGGCAACAACTCCAGCCACCACGCATCCCGTCGCATCGTGCCGCCGAGATGACGCGGTCCACTTGTGGTTGAACCTGCCGGCATAGCGCCACCGCCTAGTGGTGCATAGAGTAACCAGAAAAAATAGTCTTTCAAGTCAAAAATGTCCAATCAAACAGATCTGGTCCGGCAACCCGAGGATCTGACCAAATGCTTTCGCAGAATGCTTTCGCAGATCTGGCCTGAGAAGCCCCAAGGGTGTACGATTCTCCTGTCGCTTCAAAAAGCGACTTAACGAACGGCCTTATCATTATCGTTATCGTTAGCGAAACTATCAGGCAACCCGAGAACCTGTGCAGACCTTTCTCGGGGCCGTGCCGCAGATAGAGAGGCACCTCGCCCCAGCAATGGGTTCTCCGCAAGCAGCGAGGAGGAGCCGTGCTACTCGGTCTGGAAATCCCTATCCCGCCCCGTGAAGACATCGAAGTACCCTTCCGCATCCGGTGTGGGATTGGCGCACAGGAGAGCGACTGCCTCGGTCAGGGGGCTCGATGAAACTTTCCGACACGGTGGAAGCGGTACTGAAGAGCAAAGATGAGAATAGAGTCCTGTTCGTAACGCCCGATCAGTCTGTGTATGAAGCGATGGAGAGAATGGCCGAAGAAGACGTAGGGGCATTACTGGTCATTGCCAACGACAGGCTTGCCGGGATCGTGTCGGAGCGTGATTATGCCCGCAAGGTGATCCTGAGGGGCCGGTCTTCGAAGGAAACTCTCGTGCACCAGATCATGACCAGTCCGGTCGTCTTCGTGAGTCGGCAACACACCGTAGACGAGTGTATGGCCCTTATGACCAAGCACCGTCTTCGCCATCTTCCGGTCGTGGAGGATGAAACCGTGGTGGGAGTGGTCTCAATCGGCGATTTGGTGAAGTGGATTATCTCGGGTCAGGCGGAAACCATTCGAGAGCTGGAAGGCTATATCACGGGGAGGTATCCCGGCTAGGAGATTGCTATGAGGCAGACTCTTGCCATCGCTATCGGAGGCGCTGCCGGTCAGGGTGTGGCTACGCCGGGCGACATTTTCGCAAAAATCTTCAGTCGCCGCGGCCTGCATCTGAACGCCTACAATGCCTACCAATCCATCATTCGGGGTGGTCACACGTTTCTCACGATTCGCACTGGCCCGGAAAAGGTCACCAACATGGGTGATCGCCTGGACCTGATGATCCCGCTGAACCAGGATTCGATGGATCGCCATCTCAGGTTGCTCACCAGTGGCGCTGCGTGCGTTTATAACGCTGACACAATCAAGCCTGGCGTTGCTGGGAGAGGTGTACAGCTCTGTCCCCTTCCCGTTTCGAAGTTGGCCGACATCTCCCGGAACAAAGTAGCCCAGAACACGCTAGCTGTTGGTGCCGCTCTCAGCATGATGGGCATCGGTTTCCAGGCGCTGGAGGAGGTCCTGACCGAGCAGTTCAAGAAAAAAGGCGACGCCGTGGTTTCGGAGAACGTTTGCATCGCGCAGGCGGGCTATGACTATGCGGGCGCGAATTTCAAGCCTTTCGCCTGGCCGCTTCCGATGACTGGGAATCGCTACGCCGTGCTCAGCGGTAACATCGCGATGGCCATGGGCGGCGCGGCCGCGGGGGTGAAGTTCTATTGTGCTTACCCCATGAGCCCGTCAACCGGCGTGTTGCACTGGATGGCGTCCCACGCCCGCAAAGCCGGCATCATGGTCCGCCAAGTGGAAGACGAAATTGGAGTGGTGAACATGGCGATCGGCGCGGCGCACGCCGGGGTTCGATCCATGTGCGCTACCTCCGGCGGCGGCTTCGCTTTGATGACCGAGGGCCTCGGCCTGTCAGCCATGATGGAAACTCCCGTCGTGGTTATTGACTGCCAGCGGGCTGGCCCGTCCACGGGTGTTCCCACAAAGACGGAGCAGGGCGATCTTTGGCAGATGTTAGGTGCTGCCTTCGGCGACTATCCTCGAGCCATCGCCGCCCCACTCGATATCGGAGACTGCTTCAAAATCATTCCCGAGATGTTCAACATCGCCGATCGCTTTCAATGTCCGGGCATCGTGCTCTGCGATCTGCTGCTGTCGGAAGGCAGGCTCAGCGTAGACCCGAAGGATCTGGACTTCGCTCCCGTCATTGATCGCGGCGAACTGATCACCACAGCGTCCGCGCCATCTGGCGCGAACGGCGACGGTGAGTACAAGCGATACAAGATCACCGAAAGTGGGATTTCTCCGCGTGCGGTCCCCGGAGTTCCCGGTCACACGCATACCGCAGCCAGTGACGAACATGATGAAGATGGAGTCCTGATCAGCGACGAATTTACCAACCCGACGAAGCGCCGCGCCATGATGGAAAAACGCATGCGCAAGGTTGCTGGCATCGAGGCTGTGGTTCCTCCTCCGGTGCTATGGGGACCGCGCGATGCTGACGTTACGTTGATCGGCTGGGGATCGACCAAGGGAGTAATCGAAGAGGCCTGCGAGATCCTCACCGAGCATGGCATTTCGGCTAGTCAGCTTCAGATCCGCTGGCTCGTGCCGCTGCACGGCGATGCCATTCTCGGCATTCTAAAAGGCGCGCGGCACACAATCATCGTGGAGAACAACTACAGCGGCCAGTTTGCCCGCTACCTGCGCAGCGAAACCAGCTTCGTGCCGGACGGGTACATCCGCAAGTACGATGGGGAACCATTCATGCCGCATCACATCGTCGAAGCGGTGAAAGAACAGCTAGCCGGGAATTCCAAGCTCTCGGTTCCCGCGCACGAAATCATGGTTTGAGGAGGAAGAGGACATGGCGACCGCGTTAGAGACTCCCAGGCATCTTGCGATGGCCGATTTGAAAGGCAAGGTCGATCCCGACTGGTGCCCCGGATGTGGCGATTTTGGTGTGCTGGCCGCGGTGCAGAAGGCTCTGGTCGAGCTTCAGATTCCGAACCACAACGTGGTCACGATCAGCGGAATCGGCTGTTCGTCCAACTTCCCGGGCTTCATCAATACCTATGGCATGCACACGCTGCATGGCCGGGCACTGGCGGTCGCCACGGGAGTGAAGCTTGCCAATCACGATCTGACCGTATTGGTGACCGGCGGCGACGGCGACGGCTTCGGCATCGGCGGCAATCACTTTATGCATACGACGCGCCGCAACGTTGACCTGCTCTACATCGTGATGGACAACCAGATCTACGGTCTCACTACGGGCCAGACCTCGCCCACCAGTCGCGTCGGCATGAAGACGAAAAGCATGCCCTTTGGCAACATCGAAGCGCCGGTTAATCCGATTTCGCTGGCACTTGCAGCCGGAGCCACATTCGTCGCCCGCGGCTTCAGCGGCGAACAGAAGCACCTCACGGAACTGATCAAGCATGGCATTCAGCACAAAGGGTTCTCGTTCCTCGATGTGTTCAGTCCCTGTGTCACCTACAACCACGACAACACCTACCAGTGGTTTCGGCCGCGCATAAAAAAGCTCGAGGACGATTCGGGCTACGATTCCGCAAACTGGATGGCCGCGATGGAAAAGTCGGTGCTTTGGGGTGAAGAGATTCCAATCGGGAAGTTCTTTGAACGCACCGACGTGCCGGCCCTGCACGAAGCAGAGCCAGTGCTAAACGCAGGCGCCCTTGTGCATGCCGACACGCGCATACCCGTGGACGTTACCCGCTCCTTTATCGAGGAGTTGATGTAACGCGTGATTCCCGGTCGGGCCGTGCGTGGTATGTCGCGGCGCCTAAGCCCAGCATCTCGATGCCAGCGGCCTCACCTTCTGCGACGATGATGTGGTGTGCTTCTTCTCCCCGCACTTCGAAGGCGAGAGCCCATTTCCCTGGACAAAATGCACAACGCGAACCCTAGCGGAGTCATGAATGTTGCATTGTTGGATCGGGGATTGCGAGGCTTAAGATCACTGATTTTGCGCTGTTTTGAAAGAAACAAAAGGCGCATCGGAGTGCGCCTTTGGGGTGAGTAGTGAGCATTATGCGGCGGCGCTTCAAGCTGCGACGGCGAGTGGTTGGATGTGCCCGAGCTGAGTCAAGAGTGTGTGTTGGTCGTAGTAACAGCCTCCGGACACCGTTCGTCCCTGTTTGTCAAAGTGGCAGATTTCGCAGAAGGGCAGAGACATCTTGCGGCCGGTTGGCTTCAGTGAACCGAATGGCCCGTCGTTGGTGCCTTCGGCGGTGAACTGGGCGATTACAACGTCTCCTGCATCAATATATTGGGGGTTGGTGATTCGCCCATCCGAGAATGCCTTGGCCCATGCTTCAGTCCACTCCCTGAACTTCTCTCGGCCGCTCAGTATTTGGGCCCGAGCATGATCGGTGTAGGTGAAGCTCTTAGCAGTGTCGCGGATGACGCCCGCGAAGTCGCGCTTATTCCAGCTCTCGTGCGCCGCACGGAGCGTATTCACGTTTTTTGCACTCATCGTCGGTGCCCTCCTTATCTAAATCTAAGAGATGTGAGCACGGGCGAGTCCGACGGCCCACCCGTGCAAGGTTCAGGTGAATAACTACCGCGCGAACTTCAAGCAGCTCTTTCTACTGCCATCTTCTGTCCGGTCGAAGTGTGAACATCGAAGGTACGGAGGTTCGGTTCGGCCTGGAGGAGATGCCGCATTGTTTCGTGGATGTTCTTGTACTGCTCGCGGTGATAGCGCTCGGCGTCCTCTCTCGTCTTCCAGAAGCTGAGAGCGAGCACTCGATCAGGCTCCGCATCCGAGTTGAGAATGATCTCATCCACGAAGCCACTCTGCTTTTTCAGGATGGGTACGGCCTGCTCATTGATGGTGTTAGAGAGTTCCTGCCCTTTACCGGGTTTGCTGGTGAGTTCGACTACGCGTGTAAACATCTCTTCGCTCCTTTCGTTGGTTAGAGAGTGAAAGGAACCGCCGCGGGCGCGGCGACGGAGCATTTTGCTTGTATAAAGTCAGGGTAAGCCACGTCAGACTTTTGGTCAATGCCCGGAATTGGTGCTGTCGGTAGCACATGATATGTCCGGTTGAGATAGCACGTGATCTGTCCGCTTTGCAGGCGGTGAGGGTAGGAGACCATGCGAAGCATGGTTTCCTACACGAAGACCGCGATGGAGCGGGCAATGAAAGTACAGGAAGTAATATTGCGGGCTTTGGCCAAGAAAAT